>ERZ773109.118-NODE-118-length-38676-cov-6.046659_pt1 | contig 38676 bp, 29 predicted proteins | sample MGYA00580569_ERZ773109 | MGnify/ENA primary metagenome ERZ773109 (study PRJEB29015, sample SAMEA2737852) | human gut metagenome | biome: human gut; feature: human-associated habitat; material: faeces | place: China | collected 2012 ...
TATACGGTTGATTTTTTTTCTGTTAAATTGATTATACTATGTAGATATGAAGCGTAAAGTAGCGGAACATTTATAAAGAGAAGGAATCAGTATGAATCAGTAACAATCACTGTTTTTACAGACATAGGAGCTGTAGGGACGGTGATTTTTGTGCATAAAAAAGAGAGAATCTTTATTATCCGAAGTATAAAGAAAGTAGAAGAAAATTATCACTCTTTTGCATTATACGTAAGAAAAGAAGGGCGTATAATAAAATATTATAAAATGATAGATTTTAAGTAGTTTTAAGAGGACAAGGTACACTTTTGTGATAAAAAAGGAATCCTTGGCAGTAGAGTAGTTGTTGAGGGGAAATCAATTATGCAACAGAAAGTGTTTCATCCTGCACAAACGGAAGCACCGTGCTTAGAACCGCTTTATATTATCTTGAAAGTGGATTTGCAGCATAAGAAGTATGACTGTGTCTATTCACAGGACCATGCAATTTATGAAGAAGTGGAAAAAACAAGATCGTATGATACATTTATCAACCGATATGTAACAAAATATGTTTATGAACCGGATCAAAGAAAGGTGAAGCAGTTTTTATCTAGTGAGAGCCTAAGAGAAAAAATGCCTGGTAGATGCATGGAAAGGCAACTTTTTTATCGCAGAGTAGATGCTCATCCGTTTCATCCGTATGTTAGGGTGAAAGCAATCAAACATATCGATGAGAGGGAACATACAGTAATGATCACCTTACATCAGGAACAGAGTGTTTCTCCAAGTGTCTTAAAAATGAAGCAGGAATTAGATAAAAAAGAGGAAACGATCACCAGACAGTTCTGGGATACGATTTCTTTATTAAGTACTGTTTTAGAACATAATCAGTTGAAAGAAGCAGACTATCAGGATCAGATTGGGTATTATACCAAGCAGATCTATTGCCAGTTACAGCAAGAATATCCGGAATATGGAATCACGGATAAAGAGATTAATGTGATCGCCCAACTGGCTCCGATTCATGATATTGGAAAGATCCGTGTTCCAATAGAAATCTTAAATAAAAACGGGAAACTGACAGAGGAAGAGTGGAGCATTATCAGAGAACATCCGCTTGTTGGTGCGGAAATGACAAAATGGTTCCCGAAGGGAAGCGAAACTAAACAGCTGAATCAATATAGTTATGAGATCTGCAGATATCACCATGAACGTTATGACGGTTTTGGTTATCCAGATGGATTAAAGGGGGAGGAAATCCCGCTTTGTGCACAGGTAGTAGGTCTTGCAGATGCCTATGATGCATTGGTTTGTGTACGTCCTTATAAGAGAAAGATCTCTCCAAAAGAAGCAGTAGAGATGATCCTGGATGGAGCATGCGGCGCATTTTCAGAGCCGTTACTTCGCTGTCTTCAAACAGTGTCAACGAAAAGCGAATGGATCAAAAAGACAGTTTAAAACAGATCAGATGGATCTGTTTATAGCACAAAAGTGATAAAGAAGTGCGAAAAAATTACAATTTCATTGTATTGAAAGAGAAAAAGAAAAGGGTATAATTATATTTAACTAAAACCTTATAAGTTCAAGTTTAGAGACGGAAGCGTAACATGAAGAAGAGAAATGATAAACAAAAAAGGAAGGAAAATACCGTACAGGAGACAACGATCGCGCAGGATCTTGTGCAGCTGTTATTAAAGATTGTGATTCTTATTTTAGTAATCTTTTTGATCTTCACTTTTCTTTATGGAATCGTAAGAATTAACGATATCTCTATGAAACCATCCATTAAGGATGGGGATCTGGTTGTATATTACCGACTGGATCACAGATTTATATCCGGAGATGTTGCAGTTTTTGAAAAGGATAATAAAACAACGACCGGACGTGTTGTAGCGGTTGCCGGTGATACGGTTGACATTACAAAAGACGGACTTATGATCAATGGAGCAGAACAGATCTCGCAGGATATCTATTTTGATACGACCCGGTTTAAAAACGGAGTCGATTTCCCACTTACGGTGAAAGAAGGTCAGATCTTTGTACTTGGAGACAACAGACCAAAGGCCAGTGACAGCCGAATTTATGGATGCATTGATCTAAAAGACATCCGGGGAAAAGTCATCGCGATTATTCGGAGCAGGGGAATTTAAGTTCCACATCCGTTAATCAAATATAAAAGTATAAAAATTTCACAAGGGAGGAAGAAATCATGAGCATGAAAAAATTATCTAAAAAGATGCTCGCTGTTGTCGCAGCAGGTGCTATGACAATGGGACTGGCAATGCCAGCATTTGCAGCAGATGCTGGCGAAGGAACAAAAAAGGTGACAGAAGCTTACATCAGCAAGACTTACAACACAGAAGTTGGAAAAGCAATGCAGTTCAATTTTACTGCCACACAGGATACAGCAGGCGCTGATCTGGTACAGAAACCGGTTGCTTGTACAATTCCAAGTATTAGTTTCACAGAAAATGAGACGGGAACAACTAAGAAAGTTAGTGAAGCGATTAAATTTGCTCCTTTTAACGAGGCAGGAAAGTATGAATATACTGTAAAAGAGACAACATCTGAGCCGGCTATTACTGATAGTAAACTCGAAAAGCTGATCATGTCTAAAGCTGAGTACAAAATGACTGTTTATGTTGTAGAGGATCCAGAGAATAATTTTAAGGTTGATCAAATCGTCGTAAATAAGACAAAGAATGACAAAGGTACAGATGAAGGCGGTAAAGTAGATATCAGCGGAGACGAAACTAAGAATACATTTAATTTTGTCAACACTTATGTACAGGAAGCTGGTACAGGACCGGATCCATCTAAGCCAGATCCAACCTATAACGATAATGGTGCATTAAAAGTATCTAAGACAATCGCTGCACCGGAAGGAAGTATAGATTCAAGTGCCACATTTAATTTTACAGCAACATTTGCATTCCCAGAAGGAACTGATGCAAATACACTTGGTGGTGTAAAGGGTAATGAAGCAGATGTTTCATTAACAGATGGAACTTGCACATTCAGTCTGAAACATGGACAGAATATGAAATTCACAGGTCTTCCGGTTGGAACAAAGATCACTGTAACTGAGGCAGGAGCAGCAAACTATAAGGGTAGTGCTAGCGTTGTACTTAATGGTGGCGATGCAAAAATTGTTGCAGCAGGAAAATATCATGAAGATCTTACAGCTGTAGATGGCAATAAAGATAAACTTGGACAGAACAAAAATACAGTTGATGTAACAAATACATACAACCATGTACCAACAACAGGTATTATCATGAACACACTTCCATACGTTCTGATGATCGCTCTTTGCGGCGCAGCACTCTTTGGATTTGTTGCTTTCAAACGCAGAAGATAATTAAAAAGAATTAAATGGATTTAAAAAGGGGATGCTGTGCGGCAGGGCACTGTCGCATCCCCTTTCTTAACAAGAAGGGAAGATAAGGACAAGTAGATATGAAAAGATTAGCAAAGAGCATAGTAAGCGGAATCGATCATATGGTAAATTTTATCGCACTTATGCTGATCCTTTTGCTGATGTTTTTGTCCTGTTATATGTTATGGGATTCCAATCAGGTGTTTGAGGCAGCGGATGCAAAGAACTACGAAGCCTATATGCCAAGCGAAAACCATACAAAATCATTTGAAGAATTACAGAAGATCAATCCAGATGTTTTTGGCTGGATCCGGATCAACGATACAAATGTCAATTATCCTTTGCTTCAGGCAGAGGATGATGATACGTATATGAATACGGATGCGGAAGGAAATTATTCCTTAAGTGGTTCCATTTTTTTACATTGTGCCAATTCACCGGATTTTTCAGATTTTAACAATCTGATCTATGGACACCACATGGAAAAGCATAAAATGTTTGGAGATGTGGGACTTTTTACAGAGAAGAAGTATTTTGATGAACACCCTTATGGGAATCTTTTTTTTGATGGGAAAGATCATGGAATCGAATTTTATGCATTGCTTCAGGCAGATGCTTATAATGAGCGACTCTTTAGTGTTTGCCCGGAAACATCGGAAGCAAAACAGGAGTATCTGCAGGAAATCTTGGACAATGCTTTATATAAACGAAATCTTAACGTTACAGAAGAAGACCATTTGGTTTTACTGATTACATGTACTTCAGAAATGACAAATGGAAGAAATATATTGGTAGGAAGACTTACGGAGCAGGTTTATCCTGAAAAAGAGAAACCGAAAAATGTAGGAACCGGGATCGATCAGATCCGAAAACTGGTCATATCCGTTCCGGTTCTTTTCTGGCTCATACTACTTCTTCTTATCCTATTAATACTTGACCAGATACTAAGAAAGAAGGGAAAGAAAAACGATGAACATCCTTGATTTAAAGAAAATAAATATCATAGTGCTTAGCCTGCTTCTTTTCCTGAGTATGCAGATACCGGTGTTTGCATCTGAAAATACAGCCGAAGTAAAAATTCCTGTCGTACAGGTTGTTGAAAATGAAGCAAAAGAACAGGCAGAAGAATTTTCCTACGTTCTTACAACCAATCAAAGTGAAGCTCCGATGCCAAAAGGAAGTAAGGAGAATCAGTATTGTTGGAGCATGAAGAAAAAGGAAACGGTTGAGATTAGTATTCCAGTAACAACAAGGGGGATTTACCACTATCAGATCTATCAGACAACAGAACCAAAGGAAGCTTACGCATGTGATCAAAGTCGTTATGATGTGAGTGTGGAAGCATTTTATAATGAAGCGGATCAGTTTAAAACGGTGACTGTTGTAAAAAATCAAAAGGGTGAAAAAATCGATCAGATCACTTTTTTGAATCGCTTGAACAAAACCAATCCATCAAATCAGACAGCAAAATCTGATTCAAAAAAGAAAGTAAAGACAGGTGATAACGGAACAATCTGGGGATATGTTTTATTACTTGTCAGTTCTATGATGTGTTTTGTTATTTTATTTTACCAAAATCAGAAAAGAAGAAAGGGAGAGATTCAAGATGAAGCAGAATAGATGGAACAAATACTTGAAGATTATATGCAGCTGGCTTTTGATCCTATCTATGTGTTTCTTATCTTTGGATACAGCAATAGTATCTGCCGAGAACCGTTCTCCTGTAAATACGGAAAGTGAAATGACAGGTTCGCAAGATGAAGAAAGTACACCAGTGGAAAATGAATCATCCATGGAATCAGATCCTGAGAGTGTTTCAGAACCAAACGAGAATACCTCTACGGGGGAATCTTCCACAGATAATACAGTGTCTGATGTACCGGAAGAGATATCCGTACAGAGCTTAGAGGAATCCGTGCAGGAAATTGATGCAAAGGGAGAAGCATCTTCCACCGACAGAGTAGCGTATGTAGATCCAAAGGGGACTCCAATTAGTGGCGCACCGACTACGATCGCTTATGGAAATATTTCTGACCACAAAGATCTATCAATAGAAGGAAGACATTTTGATTTCCTTAGTGCGAAAGTAAATGGAAAAGACTGTGTGTACATCGGAGAATATAACGGAGTGCTTTATTACAGTACCGATGGTGTTATTGCAATCAAGATGGAAGACGGACAAAAGGTAACAATGACTTATCAGGAGTATTATCTTGTTACGATTCAAGAAGTACTTCCAAAAAACTGTGATCCTGGTACCATATGCACGAAAAAAGGAAGTGAAGATGTTCCGGTTGAAACGAACAAACAGATTCGTGTCAATGCCGGGGAAGACTGGGTAGTGTCTGTAACACCTGGTGCACCAAACAATAAGAAAAGATATAAGATTACATCTGTTACATCTCAAAATGGTGCAAACATAACAAAAAATGCAGGTGATGATTATGGAGCAACTTATGCCATTCGTTTTCAAAAGGATGATATTATTACGATTGCTTATGATGAAGAAGGAGTCTATCGTATAACGATTAACACCGAAGACAATAATGGATTTGAATATATCAATATTGCGCATAGTGAAAAGAATAAATGGAAGTATTTACCAGAACAACATAAACTTGTATGGACATATACGGAAGATCAAGTGAAGTCCGATGGATCTATTGATCTTCCAAAATTCCATATAAAAAGAGGATATAGATTGGTTCATATGGTATTAAATGGAGAAACAGTAGCAGCTGCAGATAGTAACAAAGAAGTTCCGGATGGTGTGGGATCGAATCATGGTGTAAAAGGACATGCAGGTAAACTTATTGTAAATGCCCAAATAACTAATGAATATACTAAAAATAGAGGTGACGAAACAGAGTGTAGCTTTGAATACAGTTTCAATGTGCAATGTACAGACGGAGGATGTAGAGACTTAGATTTTGATTTAGCTCCGTATCAAACAGGGCAGCAGGTTTTAACCGTACGTTTAAAAACAGACAACCGTCGAAGTGGTGAAGGTATCGATGTCGTCATGTGGGATCCTGATCAGAATAAGCTGGTTCCAATGAGAGACAATGATACGGTAAATATGGATCCTGTGGGAGATGGAATAGTAACTTTAAAGAAAAGACAAGTGAGAATCTTTTTTGCAAAGCCAAAACCAGGATATCGATTTGCAGGAGTGGGTGTAGACAGTGCACAGCCGTCAGGTGGAGTTAATACTGAGGGCGGAAAATCTAGAGCTGTTGTAGATAATCTAAATAATATGAATGCTACTTCTCTTGGAAAAAAAGGAGAATTTCAAGTTTATGATGAAATTTGGGAAGCAGCTAAAAAAGCAGCAAGTAGTGCAGGGTATGAAAAATTTTTGGCATTTGCAGGAGAGAAGACAACACATAATACCGATTGAGAATTGTATGCAGGCTATTTCATGTCTACGAAAGAAAGCATCTATGTACATTACAATTCTGGTGCCGGCGAAGGTGTGCTTCCGGCAGATGCAGTTGTGAATAATATTCCGTATAATGAGGAACTTGATATTAGAACAAACAAACCAATGCAGTCTTATGGAAAAAATCCAAACACCAATGAGGGGATAAGAGGTATGGGAAGCACCTTTCTAATAGGGGAGGAATGGCCAGAACCAACCTGTGAGGGATATGAATTCCTTGGCTGGAAGCTACGTCTGACTCCATGGTTTGGAGCTCCACAATATAGTGAAAAGTTATATCAACATAATGAAGTCTTTTGTATTTCTGAAGAGAATTATGAATTTGCCGCAAACCGTGACCTTCCAGTGTCTGTATGGGATAATGAGGTGGGTTATCAGATTGTTGCCCAGTGGAAGAAAGCAGATACAAAAACAGTTAGTGTGGAACATTATCTTAAGCAACCAGATGGAAAAGAATATTTGGGAAAAACAACTGTTGGGTCGATTTTATTTTCAGAAGAGCAAGATACGTTTACTATATTTGGTAACCCAGAGCCGGATGGAACATTCCCAGGATATGTGTTTAATAAGGAAGATTCACGAAATCAAACAAAAGTGATAATCAAAAAAAATGAAATTAGCGATAATTATGTATTAAAAGTATATTATAAGCCAACTGTATTAACCGTTAGCAAGACAGTAAAAGGTTATACACTGGATGAAGATAAAGCTTTTACATTTACGATTCAAGCGCGGGCACCATCAGGGACAGATGCAAGTGCATCTATAATCCAAGATGGACAAATCTACATTAGGAAAGAAGGAAAGATAGAGAAACTTACTTTTACAAATAACAAAGCCACCTTTACATTGAAGGATAAAGAATCGGTAGATATTAGCTGTTTACCAATGGAATGGACTTATACTATAGAAGAAGAAAATCCGGGAAGTAATTACGAAACAACTTGCCAAAAAACCGGGGGATCAGTTGTTGATGGAAGAATGTTATCTTTCCAAATGGAACAGGAAAGCGAAAGCGTTTCATTTGTTAATGCATCGAAAGTTGCACCTCCAGTGACAGGAAAAACAGTACAAAATAACAGTTTTATATTATTACTAGTTCTTGTATTTGGAGTTGGAATTGTTAGTTTTGGATTTTTTGAAAGAATAAAAAGAAAACATAGATAAGTGAATAAGAAGGATTATATTTAATCATTTGTGGATAAAATATAATTCTTCTTATTTTATAAAAAATGAAAATCAAGATCATGGAGAGTGTGTTTTTCTTGCTTCCATTTGGTCTGCATGATAAGATGAAATAGCAAAAACAAATCCTTTAATGAAAGAAAAAGGGGATTTTATGTGATCGAGAGGTAAGAAATGAAATGCAATTAAATATTACGACAGATTATGCAATTAGGATAGTTTATTACCTGGCTTTGCAGAAAGAAAATGTTACGGCATCAGAACTTGCATCTGTATTAAAAATACCTGTAAGCTATATTTCGAAAATAACAAAAAAATTAAAAGCAGCGGGGATTGTTCAAGCATGTGAGGGGATAAAAGGCGGATATGCATTGGTGAAAAATCCTGAAATCATTTCTCTATTTGATATCGTATCTTCTATGGAAGTAACTATGAAGATCAACCGTTGTTTAGAGTCGGATGGCTTTTGTTCCAGAAATGCTACAGATTATTGTAATGTGCATAAAGCGTTGTTAAAGGTACAAAGGACTTATGAGGATGCATTAAAGAGTGTAAGTATTGCAGATCTTATATAGACAACAGATGAGGGAAACGTTGAAATAAATTGTTATGAGAAAGTGAAAGAGTGCAATTATGAGATATACAGTAAAAGACCTGCTTGAGTCAGGACAATTTCCGGAAATGAAATTAATTAGCGGTGAATCGGAACTCAACCGGGAAATAAAGGGTGCAAGACTTCTTGAAGTTGCAAATATGGAATGCTTTTTAAGCGGTGATGAAATTCTTTTCACAAGTTTAAAGGCATACGAAAATGTAGATCTACAGGAGTTTGTGAAACATTTAGAGGGACTTAAGAAAAAGCAAATTAGTGCGTTCATAGTAAAACGAGATCAGCAAACAGAGCTACAAAGAATTCGTTTTAATATTTTGCTACAATATGCAAAATCGCAACAAATCCCTGTTATCGAAATCCCAAAGACGTTGTATTACTGGGGAATTATCAAGCATATTTTAACTCATATTTACGATATGGAAACAGCAAAATTAACATATTTTAAGACAACGCATGACAGCTTGGAGGGGAGAGGGGGGGGTACTACTTATCTTGTAGACGAGAAAGGTTCTGTAGAGAAGATTTTTGCTTTGATTTATAGTATGCTTGAAAATCCGGTCGCTCTATATGATGAAGAGTATGAATGTCTCCATTCAAATGATCCAACCCTGTCGGAGTTTACAATGAAGGAAGATGCAGAAGTATTTGTGCCTAATATCATTACTAAATATCAATACTGGCATCAAAAAAGGGAGCAGTCAGAGTACATTCATAAAATTGATGTGTTTGGTTATAGAACCTTTTATCTCGTTGTTACGGAGCAGAACAAAAAAATGGAAACATTGGATTTTATTGCTCTTGAGAATATTGTTGTTGTCTTACGCCATATCATTATGAGAAGCTTGATGGAAAAAAATATTGCCAAGTACTATCACAAAGATATAGCATACCGATTACTGAATGGAACTCTCACAGAGTTAGAAAAAGAGGAAGCAGCAAAGATTTTAAAACTTGAGAAAACGGATGAGGTATGCGTTGTTATTTTTCGTGTTATCCCGAATAATGACGAAGGAAACTTTGCGGACAAACAAAGAAAAGAACTTGAGATTGCTGAAAAAATGTTTTTGCACCTACTGCAAAAAGATTATGTGATACATAATACGAATCAGATCATCTATATCTATAAGAAACATATAGGGGAAACCAAACAGGAATTTCGTAAGAAATTAGAAGTTTTGCAAAGTGAGGTACAAGAACAATTAGATCAGAAAGATGCGAAAATTGATTTTTTGGTTGGTATTGGAAAAAAAGTGATCGGATATCATGATATCAAGGAATCTTTTGTGGACGCAAAACGGGCTCTTGATTATATTAATGTGGTCCGAAAAGTTGTAGGCGATTCAAAGCGTTCCATTGTGGATTGCTCTAAATTAGGTTTTTTTCAAGTATTTGCTGAGATTAAAGATAAGAAAAAATTATGGTCCTATATCCCGGAATCTTTGCAAATAGTTTATGAATATGATAAGAAGAAAAAGAAAGAGCTAATCGATACGTTAGAATGTTTTATGAATAATAATCAGAGTTATAAAAGGACGTCCACCGAGATGTTTGTGCATTACCGTACGATTATGTATCGCATGAAGAAAATTGAAGAAATTTCTGGAATGGATTATGAGAATGTAACAGAGATGCTTGCGGTTCGAAACGGATTAATTATTCTTCGAATCATGGAGGCATTGTAAAAAAGGAAGAGTCACTACACGGATTGTATTTTGTGTAGTGGCTTTTTAACATAAAAATAACATTAAAAAAAAGGAATTATTTGAAAAATCTTAGAAAGATATGGTAAAATCTATCAATAATAAAATACTGTGAAGCATGGAGGTATAAACCACTAATGAACTACACGATAAAAGAATTTATAGAGTCAAACAAATTCCCAAAGATGCAATTGATTAGTGATCATTCCGGAATAAATAGAGTAATAAGAGGAGTACAAATTCTCTCAGTTCCAAATATGGAAAAATTTCTTGGGGGGGGGGGAGAACTACTCCTTACTTCTTTGGTTGTTTACGAAAACCAGCTTAATGAGCGTATAGTATTAACTCACTTGGAAGAATTAAATAAAAAGCAGGTAAGTGGATTAATCATTGCAGAGGATAATGAAAAATTCGTTCCAAACATTCTTACACAATATGAATATATCAGGCAAAAAAGAGAAACTATTGAATATATAAAAAAAATCAATATTCTTGATCAGAGTGTATTTTATCTGGTGATTTCCGAAGTAAACGAACCGTTAATAGAACTTGATTTTATAACTTTAGAGAACGTGATTATAAAGTTGCTATATATTTTAACTCAAGTTGTTACAGAAAAAATATTGAAAGAAAATATCATAGAGATTTGGAATATCGAATGTTAAATGGTTCGTTGTCTGAAGCAGAGGAAGATGATGTTGCGAATCTCCTTAATCTTGATGCAACGGAGGAGTATCGGGTGATTACTTTCTATTTGAAACCGGAGATGTGCGCAGGTAATTTTAGTGCCGATCAAAGAAAAGAAACTGAGATTGTAGAAAAAACAATTTTAAATGTTGTACCGAAAGAGTATATTTACTGCAACACGAATCGAGTCATATATATTCACAAGGAAAACAAGAAGGAAGAGAAACTGGAATGTTATCTGAATCAGAAACAAAGTATTCGGAAAACGTCTGAGTTAATGAATATACATGCCCGAACAGTTTCCTATCGTTTGCAAAAAATAGTGAAGCTAACAGGAATGAACTTTGATAATATAGCAGAAATGTTAGCTGTTCGAAACGGCATTATAATATTAAAAATATTGGAGCAATTATAAAAAAAGCGAATCACATGCTTTGTGTGATTCGCTTTTTTGGACATATTGAACATAACTGGTACGCTTTGAACAAAAATAATAAAAATTTTTTTCGTTGGTTGCACATTATATTAGTCATTAAAAAAATGTATAATTTTAAAGATAGTGATAAAGATATTTGGAAAAATATTGAAGGTATAAGCAGTAAATATTTTTTTTATACAAACTAGAACCTTGAAAGGTTTAGTTGAAAAGTAGATCAAAAGTAAAAGAGTAGGGGACCAGATATGAAGAGAAACAGAAGGCTGGCAAATAGAATTATTTCGGTAATACTATGTATAGCTATTTTATTTTCACAGGTGAATATCGCGGATGCAGAAAATTTGAATTCATCGGCCGGCAATACGAATCAAGTGACAGCTTCTAGTGATGCTAATGCGGGCAGTCGTGAAGAAAAAGTTATAAATGACTCTTTAGATTCAAATGAAATAAGTGGCACCACGGAATCTGTCCCCCCGGTTTCCGAGAAAACAGGAGAAGATTCAAAAAATGACGAAGCGGAAACTTCCGGCGAGGATGTTAAAGTAGAATCAACCGATCATATAGATGCTTATTATAAGGATAGTAAAATCTGCATTTATAATTATGAACAGTTAAAACAGATCGGTTCAGATGCTTATGTTTACACGGGTGATAAGGATGGAACGATTGGTTCTGGAGATGTAGTAAAGAGTGAAGGCACAGAGCTGAAATACGGTGCAGATGCCCAATACATTTTGATGAATGATATCCAGATGAACTTGGAACAGATCTGGACAGTGCCGGATTCCTTTACCGGAACTATTACAGGAACAGAAGTTGAGGAAAATGAAACACCGACTTTATATGACAAAGAAACGGATACCATCTACATTTACAATCCGTATCAGTTGATGGTACTTGCACAGGAAGAATCTGAAACAGAACCTGTTATGTCATTAGATTATGATGCACCACAGTTTGGTATGGGGCAGATGATCTATCCGGATGGTGAAGATCAGGCGTATCTGACTTATAGTAAGTCTCATAATTACGTGTTATCGCAGAAGTTTAATTCAGATAAGCCGGAACCGGTTGCGGAACAGCTGGGTAAAGTAATTACAGAAGGTACAGAAGGTCGAGATTTCAAGGGACAAGTTGTCAAGAAAATCGGAGATAAGAACTATATCTTAATTGGAAATGAAGCGCAGCTGAGAAAAATAGGCACTAATGAGCAAGTAAATGGCGCAGTGTATCAGGCAGTATTAGATGGTAAGTGGAAACTTGATTTGGACAAAAATAATCAGCCTATCATGCTATACAGTGGCGATGCTGATTTAACAAAAGACCAGAATGGAGTAGAAGATTTTACTTTTGGACAAATTAAAGATGCTGATAGCAAATACAGTCAGTATAATAAATTGCTATATCCCATCAGAGGCAGGTGTGGAGTCAATCAGATAACAGGTGAAATTGACCCTAATTTAGATATAGACAAAACAACAGGACAGAAATATACAGCAAACGCAAATTATATTATTTTCCGAGATATAGATTTGAGCAGTGAAGAGTGGAAGCCTCTTACTTTTCAAGGAACAATGATTGGCGCTAAGGCGAATGATAATGAGTCCCTTTGGGATTCAACATCCAGTCAAATCACAGCTAGTATGAAACCAGTACTTTCTAATGTGAAAGTTGTACAATCAAGTAGACTCAATGTTGGAGAACAAATGGGTGTAGGCTTTTTCTCTACAATATCGAGTGAAGTAAGTGATAACGATATCGGTCTTAGTAAAGGATTAGTGCAAGTTTCAAATATTAAGTTTGAAAATATTACTGTTCAAACATCAACTTCTGAAACTTATTATCCGGAAACTCTTGTAAGTGCCTTAACAAGTACTTTGGGGAAGTTACTTGGTGGAGTCTTAAGTGGGTTAACATTTATTTTAACGTTCGGCCAGGTCAAAATTGATCTAAAAAAAACATTGGGAGATGTTCTTGATGCGAGAAAGAAAGATCCGACAGCATTAGCAACTGGCGCGATTGCTGGTCGTGTGGAAGGTCAGGTAGAACTTTCTAATCTTGAAGTGAATAATGCTGTTGTCAAAAACGTAAATAACAATACAGGTGGATTTGTTGGATATATCGTTGGTAAAACACAGTATGATGGTTTATCAAACGCACTTGGTGGCCTTGTTAAATTACTTACAAATATATTGAATGTAATTCCAGGATTAGGCTTAGGTGACTTAATCACGATTCTGCTTGGAAATGCTATCCCTTTAGAAAAACTGATCCCGACAGGTTATATAAATGTCCAAATTATGAATTGTACTGTAAATGGATTAAGTATTTCTACAGCATCCGATAAAGAATATGCCGGTGGATTTATTGGTATGCAAAAGGGTGCTATTGTAGAGAGTTGTTCTGTAACAGATGGTACTAATACAATTAGTGGAAAGAACTTTGTAGGTGGCTTTGTTGGTCTAGCTCGTGATGATGTGATTGAAGGAACACTATCAGGGGCATTGGATATAGAGACAAAACTTCCTAAGATGAATACGGAAAGTTTACTTCTAAATTGTTCATTAAATAATGCAGTTGTGTCTGTTTCTGGTGAAAGTTATATTGGTGGTTTTGCCGGTGGATTGGCCAATGCATCAACTGTCAATTGTAATGTTGAATCGGATAATGCACTCACTGTAACAGCTTCTGAAAATTATGCTGGTGGTTTTGCAGGAATTGCATCTCTTGGATGGGCTGCAGACCTAGGTAAAGATGACACAAAAGATAATTTACTTGGCGGTTTAGTTGATCTTGTTGTAAAACTTTTGAGTAGTAATCCTGGAGCAACTTCATCCTTACTTTCTCTTGCTGGCGTAAATCCATCACATATCTTAGGATGTTCTGTAAATGCTCCGCTGCAAGTTAGTGGAAAGGACTATGTTGGTGGTATTACAGGTCGAGGCAATGGTGCATATATAGCACAATCGAATGCGGATAATTTACAGAAAATATCATATTGGAAAAATAGTGTTTATGATGTCGGTTCGGTTCCAGTGGTTGATGTCTCTTTAACCGGATTATCCAGTGTTACAGGAAATGATTATGTTGGTGGAATTGCTGGATCAATGGGTACGGCCAGTGTTGCCGGTTTATTAAATACAACGCTTGGCGTTGCATCTTATCTTGCGTTTACTGTAGATAATGTTCATGTAAATGGTGCAGAGAATGGATTTACTATTACGGGAAATGAACGTGTTGCCGGTGGATTTGGAGATACGATTGGTGGTTCGATAACAACTGTTAGTATCAATAATTTAGCTTCTATAGAAGGCAATAACTTAGTAGGCGGATTTATAGGTCTTTCTGGTCCTGGTGATTTGGCGGGAGCAGATGGTGGATTAACTGTTAACCTGTTAGGTTTGAATTATTTGTTGAAATTGAATAATTTGCTCTCTCTAGGACAAGCAATTGAAGTAAAGATTAATAAAGTAAATGTGAATGGAGCCACAAATGGATTTACGGTACACGCAAAGGGTAGTCGTGATTCTAATTCTGTTCGTGATTATAGTGCTTCTGGTTTTATCGCAAAAAGTGGAAGTACTAAAGTAGAGGATTCTCATGTAACAAATCTAAAATCAGTGAAGGCTGCAGATGATGGCGGATATGCTTCAGGATTTGTGGCTATTTCAAAAACGGGTGGTCTAGCAGATGTTGCTGATGATACTTCAATTAAATCATTGATTGAGGCTAATGGCTTAGTAAATGCTGTAGGATATTTAATTCCTAAATATACAAATTGCACGGTTTCTTTTGTAAATGGTGGAAGTGTTACAGCAGATGTTGCTGGTGGTTTTGCAGCAGATTTTCAAAGTGGTACAGTTGATAACAGTTCACGAGGAACTAATGATTATTACGCAGTATACAATTTAGATTCTGTAAATGGTCAAACCTATGCTGGTGGCTTTGGCGGAAATGTTTATTCTGGAGCATTGGCGGATGCTGGTAAAGGTATTAGTGTTCTAGGAAATATTAATGGTTTAAATATAAATATTGGAGAATTGTTAAATTTAGTAAATGCATATGTTCCAATTATAAAGTATGCAGGTGTTAAATCTGATAATGGATTTACAGTATCGGCTAATAAATTTAAATCGGATGATACGAATTCTGGTAGTGCTGGTGGCTTTATTGGTTATGGCAGTGGAGTTCAGGTTAGTCATTGTGATGTAACAAATTTAAAACATACAACGGTAACACCTCCTAAAGATTTAGAGGGTGAAGATAGTTCAAATTATTTTGGAAAGGATAGTACATATGCAGTAACGGGAGCTAGATATGCTGGTGGATATATTGGATATATGAATATTGGTTCTGCTGCTTCGGTTGGAAAAGGCTTGAAGGTTTTAGGTACAGCGATTGGCTTGAATGATGTATTGGATGCATTAAATGTTGTGGTTTCTACAATTGAGCATTCCAATGTTACTGGAGGACCTGGTGGTTTTGCGGTTAGAGCCTCTATGAAAAATACAGCTTCTGATGCTTCGGATAATGATGTATTAGGAGATGCCGGTGGATTTGTTGGTAAGATTTCTGGTGGTCATATTCAGAATTCAAATTCTTATAACTTCTCATATATCATTGGTCAGATTACAGCTGGTGGTTATGTTGGAGATTTACAGCCAGGTAGTGTGGCAGATGCTTTGGGAGAAACAAGTATACTAGGTGGTCTTGTCAATACTAAAGAAACACTGGCATCTCTTGCAGAAGATTTTGTTCCTACAATTCGAAACAGTTCTACAACATGTATTCCTTGCGGTGGTGCAGTTCGTGCAGATGCGGCTTCCACAACACAGGTACAACGAGGTATGGCCGGAGGTTATGCAGGACATAATGAAGGTGGTCACATCTGGGGAAACAATACAAAGAATTGGAAAGGTAAAGAATATACCGAACCAACAAGTACTTGTAAAGCAGTAAGAATCCGTTCGGTATACGGAAAAGAAATTGCTGGTGGCTTCACAGGACTTATGGAGTCAGCTGATACGGCAAGTACCGGAAACCTGTCCTTATTATGGGGACTGGTAAAAGTAGATAACATCCTGGGAGCACTCAGCGTTGTCTATCCAACGGAAGAAAATACGGCAGTTTACGGTCCACTTGCCTTGATGGATTATAAAACTTGGAATGATTGGGTAGAATTTGTTGGTAAATATAAAGGTTACGGAAGTGATCTTGCAGAGAATGGTAAAGTAAACAGTCAAGAAGAACTTGATGCAATCATTGGGAAATATATATATGGATACAATGTTGTCGCAGGAAGAGAAAATTACCGGGATGAAATAAAACTGGCGAATGGCGGTGCAGCCGGTGGCTACGTTGGTTCGATGCAGACTGGAACCATTACAAATGGACAGGCTTATCAGGCGAAGACAATCAAAGGAATCCGATGTGCCGGAGGTTTTGCAGGAGAAATGATAAACGGCGGAGCAGCAAAGCTTGGAGGAGTTGATATCCTTGGTCTTAATCTGCAATTAGGACAAATGATCAATGTCCTTAATGTATTTGTTCCAGTAATCAAGCAGTCTTCTGTGGAAGGATATCAGAGTGGACTTAGAGTTCAGTCAAATGGTACTTCTGAAAATGAGTCTTGCGGTTATGCCGGAGGTTATGTCGGAAAACTGATTGGTGGACAGATCTGGGGCGAAAATAATGTTCACTGCCAGGTCACAAAGCTAAGACGAGTTGACGGAAGCAGTTATGTCGGTGGATTTGTCGGAAGCTCAAGACCGGGAAGTGTTGCGACACTGAATCCTACGGCAGGAGAAGGATTGCTCAGCCAGCTTCTGAATAAACTGTTAAGTACACCAGCAGATTTGATCAAAGTATTAAATGCTACAGTCGCAACGATTCGTTATGCAGATGTGGAAGCCTGGGATGACTGGGGAATCATCGTAAATGGTGCTTATGCAAGTGGAAATAATAACACTTCTTATGCAAAAGCAGCCGGAGGATTTGCCGGAAATCTGGAAGGAACAGTACTTGGCGAGAAGGCTGAGGAAGAAGCAGGGATTTCTGCTCAGAATATCCGTTCCGTAATCGCAGGTGAATATGCCGGAGGATGCTTTGGAATCGCAGATGTAGCCGGAGTTGCCAATATCAGTGCAGAAAGTGATACATCTCTTCTGGATAAACTTTTGCAGCTTGGTAGAACCGATGTGCTGGATGCGTTTAGAAGCTATGTATATTACGGAACTGTAAGCGGAAGTAATGATGCCGGTTTAAGTGTCAGCGCAAACACGGCGATAAGATCCGGACAGAACAATCAGGTTACCTATAGCGGAACGGCCGGAGGATTTGGTGGATCGCTGTTAAATGGTTCTGTGAAAAACAGTAAAGTAACGAACTTAAGTAATGTAAGAGGGTTAAATAGCGTCGGAGGATTTGTAGGCTATTCTGGAAAGAGCGGAGTGGTTAAGGCAGATAAGATCGATGTTCTTGGAGATAATAAAGGACAGTTGCTCGGTGGAGCACTTGGAGTTCTGGATATTTTTGGTTCTCACATTGATGACTGTACAGTTACAGGAACTGATGATGGTTACACAGTACAAAGCACTGGCGGAGAGGAGCAGATTGCCGGAGGATTTATCGGATATGCAAATCTAGCAAGAATGTCGAATTGTACAGCAGGTGACAAGACGAACCAGAAAATTGGATTAAAACAAGTGGCATCAGGAGGAACAGCCGGAGGATTTGCCGGACGAACAAGCTTTGCTTACCTTGCAGATCTGAAAGTGGATTCTGGAGCAGTGAATGTAATATTCTCACTTGTTAATGAACTTATAAAAGCATTATATCTGGACAAGCTCCAGGATTCCAATCTTTTGAAAATCAATCTTGGAATTATTAAAGTGGATGCACTGTATGATGGCAAACTGCTTCACGTAAATCTGCTTGGATTGGATATCTCTGTAGGACTTTCGAAGAGGTCAACAGATAACAAGCAGGAGACAGATCTTGCAATTATTACGATCGGAGATTCATCCATCAAACTTCCATGTAATGAAAATGGACTTTTGAATGATGATGATGCGAAATCTAATATCAGTGTAAACCTGATCAAAGCGAATCGTACAAAAATCACTGACAGTAATGTTTACGGTGTAAGCTACGGATACGATGTCTATGCAGGTGGAGCTGGAAACGACAAAGATGGTTCTAAAGATGATGGACGAAGCGGTGGCTTTGTTGGATTCAATGATGAAGGGCTTTTAAAGAACAACAACATGTATTACTGCGATGTGGTTCGTGGAACAAAAAATCTTGTTGGTCCATTTAGCGGAAAGAGTGAGTTGGATTCTGTATATGGAGCTGTCACACAGGAGAAGGTGGAAGGCGAGAATAACAACTACCGTATTTACAGAAAGCTGGATGTGGCGCTGAAACAAATCAAAAATGGTTCAGACCAGCTGAATCTAAGCTATGAAAAAGATACTTCCAGTGGATGGGATATTTACACGCTGGGTCATATGAAATCGATAAAAAGCTATAAAACTTTGCAAAATGCAAAGCTGACAGATGATACTTCGCCTACGACAGCAGAGCTTAAAGCATATGAATCACCAGCAAAAGCAGTATTGATGGCAGATACTAAAACAACATTGAACACAGGAGAAAGTGATACTCCGGAGCCATCCGAGTCACAGGATCCATGTGATAAGTTGATCAAGCTGACAATCAATAAAGTTTGGAAGGATCTAAATAATCTGGATAAAAAACGTCCGGATAACATTACGATAACGATATCTCGTACTTGGACAGATGCAACAGAAAAAGAACACACAGAACCTGTTCCAGGATATGAGGACTATATTATAAGTGGTTCTAGTGATAAATCTACCTGGCAGAAGGTCATCAAAGGATTTCCAGCATATACGATGGATGCAAATAAAACCATTCACTATTACACATATTCCGTTACGGAAACGGAAATAAAAGGATATACAACTACAATCGAAACTTCTAAAGATGGATTTACGTTTACGATAACCAACAAACATTTCCCAGGACTTCCGGATACCGGAGGACAGGGAAGAAACTTTATTTACCTGATAGCTATTCTACTTTTCCTTGTATATTTCATTATGAGATATAAAAAAATAAGGGAAACCAAAAGAGCAGAAAACTATAAAAGAAAAATTCAAACAAAAAGGAGAAAGATGTTATGAAACGAATGAAAAAAATCATGGCAGTGCTGCTGGCAGCGATTATGACAATGGCGATGGCAGTGACAGCATTTGCTGACGATGCAGCAACAAAGACTACAGGAACAAACAAACTTACGGTTAATGTGAAATCAACAACACCAGCACAGGATCTGAAAGGTCAGACAATTAATCTGTACAAATTGTTTGATGTGACAGAGTCAACAAGTGGAGAAACAAAGAACTATGCGTATACAGTGAATACGGCTTATAAAACAGCACTGGTAAACGTATTAACTAAATTAAAGACATCAGTTTCAGCAATTCCAGATGTTACAGAAACATCTACAGACGCAGAATTAGCAGCGGCTGTTTCTAGCATTGGAGCTAAAGATTCTGAAACAGTACAGAAATTTGCAAATGACTTTACAACATATGCATTGACACAGAATCCTAAATTAGATGCAACAACAAATTCTGGAAAACTGGGAGAGGTAGCATCTTATGAATTTACAGGCTTAGATGTAGGTTACTACTTAGTATATGTAACAGGTGGAAAAGAGATTCAGTCTTCTTTAGTTACAGTAGATTCAACGACAAATACAGTAAACTTAAAAACAGAAGCACCAAGCATTACTAAAACAGCAGACAAAGAGACAGTAAGCATCCGACAGGTAGTGAAATATACAGTAACAGGTTCTATCCCGGATACAACAGGATATGCAGAGTATGTATATAAAATCCACGATGAATTATCAACAGGTCTTGATTTTGTAAATGATGCAGCAGGAACAGCTCTTGAAGAAGGTGCTACAACAGTTAAGGTAACAGTAGCATTTACTGATAACAGTCTTACAGCAGCAGGAACAGTACCTACAACAGCAACACTTTCCGGTGAAGGCAACAGAACAATGTCTCTTGATTTATCTGAATGGGTAAGAGCTAATCAGACAAACAAAGGAAAAGAATTTACAGTTACATATTATGCAAAAGTAAATGCAAACGCAGTTGTAACAGAAAAGAATAGTGCTCAGTTAGAGTACGGTAATGAACCAGGTGAAACAACAAAAACAACACCAAGTGTAGTGAAGACACCGACCTATCCGTTAGATATCTTAAAGGTAAAAAAAGATACAACTGACAAGTTAGCAGGTGCAAAGTTTAAGTTATATTCAAACAAAACAGATGCGGATGCAAATGATGACACTAAAGCAATTAAAGTTTCTCCAGTTACTCCGGGAGTTGCAGGAAATTATGTAGTAGATCCAACATCTTCTACTACAGAATTTGAATCCGTTGCCAATATTGCTGGAGCAGATTACAACCTTCGCGTCAATGGTCTTGCAGAAGGAACTTATTATTTGGTAGAGACACAGGCTCCAGCTGGTTATAACAAACTGACAGCTCCAATTAAAATTGAAATCACAAAGAGTGCAGATACAGAAGTAAATAATTGGAAAATTTCCAAAGATGGAGCAGTTGAAACTGATAAAATCATCGACATCGCAAACAGCACAGGTTCCCTTCTTCCATCCACAGGTGGTATGGGAACAATCATCTTTGCTGTAATCGCTGCAATTCTTGTACTTGGTGTAGCAGTAAGCTTTATCCGTGACAAGAGAAAAAATGCTTAATCAGAAGATGAATTAGAAAAACAAGAAGTAAAATAACAGAAATTGCGGTTATCTTTTCGGGAAGATAGCCGCAATTCCAAGTATAACAACAGGGAGAATGGAATGAAGAGTAAGGAAAAGAAGAAATTTACAATAAAAGATATCATTCGTTTAATCGTGCTTTTGGTTGCATTCTCCGTATTGTTATATCCGACATTTAGTAGTTATCTAAATGAGAAGAATAGTTCGAGAGTGGTATCCAACTATGATGCAGAAAGTGTGAAACTAAGCAATGCTGAAAAAGAACAGATGCTGGCAGATGCAAGAGCCTACAATCAGGAAATGCTCGGAAACATTGATCTGATCGATCCATTTTCACAGACAAATACGGAAATCGATGAGCGGTATCAGAGTCTCTTAAATGTAGATGGATCGGGAATGATGGGATACATCCGTATTCCAAAGATTAAAGTAGAGCTTCCGATTTATCATGGAACAAGTGAAACAGTTCTACAGGCAGGAGTCGGACATTTCTGGGGGACTTCATTGCCGGTTGGCGGTGAGAGTACGCATACAGTGTTAACCGGACACAGAGGACTGCCGACAAAAACACTTTTCACAAATATGGATAAATTGAAAGTAGGAGATATTTTTTATATCAAGGTATTAGGAGAAACTCTGGCATATAAGATTGACCAGATCTTAACTGTGTTACCGGAAGAGACAGAGGCATTATCCATCGAGCCAGGGCAGGATTATGCGACACTTGTTACATGTACCCCATATGCGATTAATACGCACCGTCTCTTGGTACGTGGAGAACGTATTCCATATGAAGAGGCAATAAAAGAAGTACCGGATCAGAATATAAAACCGGAATTATCTTTTACCGCAAAAGTATTGATCATAACAATTGTAGTTATTTTAATCGGACTTATTGCGATGATTATCTATAGTAAAAGAAATTCAAAGAAGAAAAAGAGGAGGAAAAGAAAGTGATCAAAAGAATAAGAAACACCAGAATTATTTTCCTCTATATCCTTTTTTTTATGAGCTGTACTTTATCTGTTTCAACACTACAGGTTTCTGCAGCTACTAAAAAGGGAAGTATCGAGATCCATTACAAAGGAAGAACAGATTCCCAGGGAGAGGTGGATCTTTCCGGAGCAACATTTACTTTATTCCAGATTCAATCTGCAGAAAACGGAGAGTTAGTCTGGAACGAGGAATTTGTATCAGCGGGCATCTCATTAAAAGATACAAGCGCCGGTGCAAGAGAAAAGCAGGCGAAAAAGTTATTTGACTATGCAAAGAAAAATAACATTACCGGAACGACACAGGAGACAAATACAGTAGGCTATACAAGCTTTCTAAATTTAGAGGAGGGTATTTATCTTCTTGCACAGATTGGGACCGTAGATAGTGGAACAGAACAGTTTGAGTCAGCTCCATTTCTGATTGAGGTTCCATCTGAAATCAGCGGACGGTTTGAATATAATGTTGAGACAGAACCAAAGGCAGAGTGGGTATCAAAAAAAGAACCTCCGGTTCTACCAAATCAACCGGGAGATACTCCGGAAAAGACACCGGGAAAAAATGAACCAGTTTCATCGAATCCAATTCGCGATATGATTGATAAGGTAAAGACAGGTGATGAAACAACATTTATTACTTGGATCTGTATAGCATGTGCAGGGTTAGGAATCATGATTGTGATTTCTAGGAAAAGAAATAAAGAATAAGAAGAGGAATGTACAAAGCATTTTAGAAACAAGAAAAGAGCGAAAACTCATTAAATGAATGGGAATTCGCTCTTTTTTATATTGATTTATTCTATGTATCTTAGTGGATAGATAAAGTTTCATTATGCATCTGTGTGGGATGGAGAGATAGAAGAAGCTTTTTCTAATGGAATGGAACACTTTTGTTAAGAAAAGAGTTAAAAGATTTCAAATTTTGCACATTATATAAAACCGCAAGTAGATGTATAATGAAATATCATTATAAGAAAAATGGAGTGACTATAATTTAAGACAGAATAAATAGAATATTTTTTTAAGCCAAACTAATCCCTTCATAGTTTGAGTTTGGTAAGTGGTGAAGGAATTTAGAGGAAAAATAATAACGAAAGAAAATCTGTCTTTTAGAACTAAAAACGAACCATATGGGAGGGGAAAAGTATGAAAAAGACAAAAGTGTGGCTGAGGTGGATCGCCTTAACACTTCTCGTGATTCTATGTATAAACAGCGTGGGATCAATAGCTTTGGCATCTGAGATTCAGGAGGAAGGATACGATTCAGAGGCAGAGCTTTTAGAAGAAAAAAGTAGTACAGAAGCAGAGCTTCAGAATGAAGAAGGTGCTTCAGAAGAAAAATCGCAAGAAGAGGGAAGCGTTTCGGAAGAAAAATCGCAAGAAGAGGGAAGCGTTTCGGAAGAAAGTAATACTCCAGAAGACAAAACATCTCCTGAGCAACAGGAAGCAAGAGAAGCGTCTTCGAATACTCAGGAAGTCGCAGAAGGATATGATATTGATTTTTATGTCATCATTAATGGAGAAAAAGTAAAGCTTCAGCATAATAACATTACTGGTATTAAAACATGGAAGGAAAAAAGAACGACATATTACGGAGTCTCCCTTGATGATCTGATCTTAGTGTATGAAGAGTTCGGGTTTGTAAAAGGAAGTGATGGGCAGAATCCTGTTGCAGATGAGAAGTTTGTGTCTGCATACCGGGGAAAAAGCGGGATAGAATACGGAAAAGTTTATACAGACACAGAATCCGGAAAGACATATGTTTCTTACAATTATGGACAGAATAAACAAGGGGAAGCGATAGATGTTTACTACCTTCCAAATGGAAAAGGCGTTGCATTAAATTTAATAGATTCTGTAAAAAAGGACAACTCGTTTTATTCCGTAGAGGTAAAGGGAGAAGGGCAGGATCGGATTCGTTATGCATTAACAGGAACTGTAGTGGAAGAAGCTGTGGCTGATTTTAATCCACAATTGTCGGACCAGACAGACCAGATCGAATGGACCTGTATGGGAACAGATGATAAGGTGATAGATGGTATACGGGAATCAGGGAACCAGACGAGGTTCACAATCGGAAAGATCACACAGTCTTATGTGATCCAGAGAGCGGATCAGACAGCCTTTGACATTCAGTTTTATATATATGCAGACAATGAGGTTCGAAAGCTGCCGGCTGATTCTCTGAAAAAGGTGTATAAATGGAACCGTCAGGGCAGATGCTATTTATCTGTCAGTGATCTTGCTGAGATTTATAGAGAGTTCGGCTTGAATGCAGAGGAAACACAGTCCGGAAATTATTTTCCATATACAGTCCGTGGTGAGAAGACATTAGCACAGGCGACAGTGGTAACTTATAAAGGACAGCAATATGTATCTTATAACCTGGACAAGCAGGAAGCAACTGTACCAACAGACGTTTATTATATGCCAAAAGGAGCATCTGATGGCGAAAAAATTCCGGATAATAATTCAGACCAGATGAAGCAGAATAAGAACAGTTTCTATTCGGTTACAGTGATCAATCCGGATGGAAATCGAACTGTGAGTTACTATAAGAAAGATTCTGCGGTCACAATTTCCGTTGATCCAGGAGATACGAAGGAAAGCGACTGGCTTTGTGCCAGTGAGGATGAAAATAAAACAATCCATCCGGTAAAACAGGGCGATAAACTAACCTTTTCTATTGGGAAGATAGAGCAACCATATACGGTTGCATGCAACACTTTTGCACCAGCAACCTTGAATATTAAATTCTATACTTTTGTAGATAATGAGAGATATAATGTTCTAAACGAAGAAATTCCTGTTATAAAAGATACTACAACAAAGCCGGGAACAGTTTATTATTATATTTCTAATGATGAGTTAAAAAAGCATTTTGAAAAATTTCATTACGATGGTTCTATTCAAAATGGAGCAAAAGAGCGTTTTTATTATTCCAAGAGAGATTACGATACAATCCATAATGCAGGGATATACACGAAAGAAGGTCATGAATGTATTTATATAGGAGAATCCGGAGAGCCGATGGATGTGTATTACCTGCCAGACGGACAGAATAGTCCCATAATGAGTGCAAAGACCTTACTAGAACACGACGATGATAGATATAATGGTTTTTACAGTGTGACAGTACAGGATGACGATGGACAGGTTTACAGCCAAACAGCTTTGCGTGATCTTCCAGCAATTGATTTTGTTGCAAGAAAGTCAACACTTACAAGAACAGTTAGTACAAGGCCGCGTGTAGAAGAACAAACGCAGAATATAAACTGGGAATGCAGAAAGGAAGATGGTACTCTTTCAGAAGTTACATGGAGTAAAAATGAAGCAGAGCATACCATGAGCTTTACTATTCAGCCAGATGATGCAGTACGTCCATATGTGATTGTTCCTGATAATACAGAAAAACCGGCAGCAATAAAAGAAGCAAATATCAGTTTTTATGTATTTATCGATGGACATTATAAGCTGATAAAGAACCTCAATGCTGAGCAGCATTACATAATCAAAGCAAACAGTGGCCGAGCCAGTCGTTATTATTTGCGAGCTAAACCAGATGATACGATTTCTAAAATTTACAGTGAGTTTGGTTTCACTCCGAGCAAGCTGGAGCCCGGCGCAGATCAGAAAGAGAAGATTCTGTTTGGTTATGCGACAGACAGCCGTGTGTTTGTACAGCACCCTTATAAGGACAACGATGGTACATGGTATATTCCTGTCCTGAAAAACGGGAAAGATGTATCTGTCTATTATTTCTCACAGCCAAACCCACTGAATCCAGACAGAATCGAAAATTATTTTGATCGTTTGACAGGACTTTCTTCTCAGGTTGGGCTGGCAGGAAGACATTTCAGTGTAGAGGGAAGTTTTCATCTGATTGAAGTGTTGGATCCACTGAACCTGACCAAAAGAGAGGCGATTAAGAGACAGTATGTAGGCCATGGGGAAGCATATACTGTGGAAGTACCAAAGAGGGCAAGTTTAGAAGGTGAGTATTATGGCAAGGAGATTGTCTGGAGTTGTACATCTAATGACAGGGACGAAAATGAGGTTCTTCCGGAACCGTCCGGAGATGATAAGGTAAAATTTGAAATTCCGAATGTTAACTCATCTTATGAGGTGATCGCAGACAAACCGCTGGAGTCTGGGGCAGTCAGGGTTATCTATAATACAACTCGTTATATGAAGAAACTTCCTAAGGAAGCTAAGTTGACCCCTCAGGTTGAGAATAAGACAAGACATACAGATGATTATGAGAATGAAATAGAAGCTGGAAAACATAACGTTAAGTCACCATATCCTCTGGTTTATGATCATGAAGATAATGACAGCAAAGAGTTGGAACAGTATGAATTCGATCATTGGGATTACAGAAACAAAGACGGAAAGTGGCAGGAATGCGGTGCAGGGGATTCTATTTCTGATCTTATAAATAATAATGCAAGACAGCCAATCACCCTCTATGCAGCGTGGCGTAAGGTGAGTAACCAAAATCGAAAACAGGTACAGTTTTATATCTGTAAGTCAGCGATGCCGGAAGATGGTTCGGTAGCATTACCAACCACGAATGTAGACGATTATACAAGTGCGGTTGCCGTGGCAAACTGTAATGTGAAGGCAAGTATATTGCATGATGTTCCAGTTCTTGGAAATAAGAATCCATCTACGTGGGAACAGTATGCGGATGGAAATAAGAGAGTGCAAGAACTTTTGCAGGGAACTAAACCAGATGAGGGATATATTGGAAATGGAGACTATATCTACAAGATAGATAGAATTCCTTCCGATGAAGAGGTATTCCAGACAATTCGTGAAAGCGGACGTATGATTCGTATCGGAGACAGGGAGATTCCGCCATCGAAATTAGATACCGAATTCTTCACCATTTATTGGTATTCTTTCAAAAGTGAAATGTCCGATGGATGGCATATTGACGGACGTATTGTAGCAAAAAATGGTTACCTGACAGTAAAGAAAGATTTTGTCGGAATGCCGGAAGCAATAGAGAAAGTCAAGAAAGATTATTATATCCAGGTAGATATGGATGAAAAGCTTTTAGATGGAAAACCTCAGCCACCTGCATTTCATGAGCATATGAAACTTGTGCTTCCTTCAGAAGATAGCCAGAAACCGGATGCAGAAGCTCCGCAAGCGGAGGATGCTCCAATAGAAGTTGTAGGTACATGGACAGATGATACACATACAAGCTGTACGTGGATCGTTAAGGCGGACTCATTCTGGAAATACACATTAAAAGAGTACAACTATAAGCCAAAAGATTCGAATGTGAAATTTTCAGGTTGGTACAATGTTCGCAATTCTCATGAACAAGGAGATAATGTAAATTCATGGGAAGCATATCCAGAAAGTGGAATTCAATTCACAGGACGTGGAATTGGACGCGGTGGTGAGACTCTTACTATTGAATTGGAGAACCGTTATCAGAAAGAGGGAATACTCACACTGAACAAATTTGATGAGTCTACCGGACAGGGAATGGAGAAGATCAATTTTGCTGTCAGTAAGAACGGTGTTGAGGAGGAAACGGTAACAACTGATAAATACGGAATCGCACAACTTCACATTCCGTTACAAGATGAAAACAAACAGAACAGAACAGCAACTGAGACGTATTTGTTGCGAGAGACAAACTTACCGACGGGATATGTAGACACAGGAGATATACAGATCACAGTTGAGATTGCCAATGGAGCATTCAAAATCACTGATGCAAAACTGGTGGATAGGGAGGCTAACGAAAATCAGGGGGCTGTTAAGGCACCAGTTGATGGTAAGATAGACGGAAAATCTGTTCTGCTTCAGCGAGGAGATACCAGCCTTAATATCCGAAATTTTGCTAAAACAGGCACTCTGCATATCAAAAAGACATGGGAAAATCCAAATGATGCACTGACGGAAAAACAGGTGAAAATCAGATTGTATCAGAATGGAATTTCTACAGGACAGGAATTCTTGCTGAATGAAGAGAACGGATGGGAACACACAGTCGACAATGTTCCACTATTCCAGGACAGAAATCCGGTGGAATATAAGGTGGAAGAAATCGAGATAGGAAAGACACATTATTCTTCGGACTACGGGGATGGTTTCCTATATTATGAAGTTATTTATCCAGAGATTCAGTATTTCGATTCAAATGGGCAACAATTATTCCCGAAGGATGAGAATGAGTTCAAGGATGTTTCCAAGATGGAACTGGAAGTGCAGAATCTGCATTTCAATCTTGCTGAACGAAGTTTCTTAAAGACGGATGATCTTCCAAGAAACCGACTTGCTGGTGCAGGTTTTCTGTTCTACAAAGTACCGTATGATGATGTTACGAAAGAATATGCGGATGATACAGGATATACAGTAGATTATGACAATACACAGAGCAAGGACGATATCGTTCTGAAAAAGGATGGTCAGAAGTGTAATCCTGATTTTGACTTGCAACTGACTGACGAGAATGGAATGCTTCAGTTATCGGAGGCGATACCAGATGGCAGATACTGGATGGTAGAATCTGTTACTCCAAACAAAAAGGACACAGCAGATAAAACCAAAACACAGTATCAGGATAACTTTAATTTATATATGGTCGATGTAGAATCCGATATTTTATTCCTATATGAGAAATCACCGATGACAAATACCTGGAGAGCTGTTTCGGACAGACATATCGTCAATCATCCGCAAAAAGGCGGGGTGACGGTTGAGATTACAAAGGAAGTCACTGGTCCACTTGGAAACCGCAAGAAGCCATTTGATATGGAAATTCTCTATTGGGAAGATGGTCAAAAGCTGCGTAGCAAGACAATTAGAACTTCTTTGAAACATGGAGATAAAGTTACATTAAAAAATGTAGATATATCTTCGGATATCATAATAACAGAAACTGTTGATACATCAAAATACGCTGTTTCGATTTCTAAAAAAGAAGAGAATGATAAGTATTCAAATCCAGTGCAGGCAACATCGAATGGAAATACAGCTGTCATGAAACAGCGGATTGAGGCTGCACGAGGAGATGTGATTGAATTAAAGATTACAAATAAAAATACTGAATCTATACCAGTAACAGGAATCCATTTATCAAAAAATCAACAGGCATGTATATTATTGGTTATAAGTATTGCTGTAGGTCTGATCTTTTGGAGAAAGAACAAAAACAAGGCAATGCGGAGATGATAGAAAATCTAGAAATTTAGCTTGAATAAAAGACAAGAAAAGGGGAATACGTGCGGCGAGACTCCGTTGTATTCCCTTTTATGACAAAAACTTTATTGTATATTTAGTATTGTTATGAACAACAGACAGGAAAATGAGGAAAAGGGGAAAAGGAAACATGAAACTAACTGATTTAAAGAAAGTAAAGATCATACTATTGGTTATGATTGTTTTTTTGAGTTATCAGAGACCAGTGCTGGCAGCTGTTGATTATACCAACGTAAAAATTCCGGTGCAGCAGATTTTTTCCAGTGAAGCTGAGAAAGTTTCAGATGAATTTTCCTATGTTATGACAACGAATCAAAATGAGGCTCCTATGCCAGAAGGAAGTAGGAATTTGCAATATTTTTGGACAATGAAAAATAATGTAGGTGCTGAAATTGTAATGAAGGTAAGGAAAGTTGGTCGGTATCAGTACAAGATTTATCAGACATCAGAGAAAAAAGATAATTACTTATATGATCAGAATAGCTATGTTGTGATCGTTGAGGCTTTTTATGATCAAGAAGATCAGTTAAAGGTGGCTACAGTTGTTAAAAATGATAAAGGTGAAAAAGTAGAACGCATAACATTTGAAAATAGCTATATCGGAAAAGAGAAAGAAGACTTGTCACATTTATCTGTCTCAAGTAAAAGTGATCGTGTGAAGACAGGTGATGACAATACTATTATGGGATATTTTTTATTGTTACTTATCTCTGGTATTTGCCTGTCTATTTTAATAGATGAAAAGCAAAGACAGAAGAAGGGAGAATAAAAAAGATAATTTAAAGAACCGAAAAAAGTAAAATTATAGATCAAACATGTTTAGTTTCTATTTTGCAATCAGCTTTTCAGAGGTCCAAGGAAAATACAATATCTTCTAGAAAAATAGATATTATTTATCCTTAATCTATAGTATTTTGGAAGAGTAAGACTTTCGAAATGTCGGAGGATAAGTGATCACATATACGGAAATTTCTCGGAGAATCCGGTGAAGATATCTTAATATATCATTATATACAGTGTGTAATTTGTAATGTAATAAATAGAAAAAATAGGTGTTACACCTCGTGTTACACTCGCCTAGACGCTGTGCAAAAACCTCCATTTCCAGGCGCTTCTGAGTGTAAATACGGGGTTCGAACCCCTGATCGCGCACTAACAATCACTGTTTTTACAGACATAGGAGCTGTGGGGACGGTGATTTTTTTGTGCGCTGGAAAGCCTTGATTTACAAGGGTTTCACGGCTTTTTGATATTGTCTTGCAGTATCAATCAATTTCTGAGCTTCAGAAGTTAGTGGAACAAATCGATCACCGGCAGCGGTTTTTGTGTGTGATACAACTTCTGCGGTATCACGCCGAAGCATCCGCTGGATATGGATGAAGACGCTGACAGAGTATATGGCAATGTCCTATCGTATGGAAATAGTGGAAGATAAGGATGAAGGTGGATTTGTGGTTTCTTATCCAGATTTGCCGGGATGTATTACTTGTGGGGAAACTGTAGAAAATGCAGTGGCAAATGCACTGGATGCAAAAAAACATGGTTTGAGGCAGCATTGGAAGAAAGTGTGAAAATTCATGAGCCAGTTAGCTTGGGAGGGGTGTGATGTACATATTTCAAAATATTAAAATTTGCGAACAACTTCCTAAACGCTTACCGAAAGGAAGGACTTTGACATCACATTAAAAAGCACCTTGTAGGTGCTTTTTCGTACGTGGGAAGATTATTTTATTGTTGACAAAGCCGAACGGCTTATTTTATATTTAAATCACAGGAATAAAGCCGAACGGCTTAAAAAATCAAATTGAAAACAAAATAAAGCCGAACGGCTAATTTTATGGAGACAATATGAAAATTATAGATTCGATAACATTAGGAGCAACTATAAGGGCAAGAAGAAAAGAATTAGGTTATACGCAGAGTGATTTGGCAGAATTTACTGGATTCAGTATCAGTTTTATTTCTGACTTAGAAAGAGGGAAGAAGACTGCAGAGATTGGAAAAGCTTTACAGTTAATTCAACTGTTAGGAATGGATATAAAAATAGAAAAGAGGGGATCAGATGAATAGAATATTATCTGTTTATATTGAGAAAAACGGAAAACAGGAATATGTAGGTAAGATTGTTGGGAATTCTTCAGTAGATGCTTGTTTTTCTTATGATGATAGTTACATAGAAAAGAATGGAAAACCAATTTCTATTAGCTTACCTTTAGAAGAGAAAGCCTTTGATGAAAAAAGGACAAGATATTTTTTTGAAGGTCTTTTGCCGGAAGGGTTCACAAGAAAATGTGTTGCAGATTGGATGCAAAAAGATGTGAATGATTATCTTTCAATTTTGGCTGGACTTGGCAATGAGTGTCTTGGTGCAATTCAGATCCTTGATGAAAATAGTGAGAAAATAGTACCGGATTATCGAAAACTAACTGAACGTGAGGTTGAGATACTGGCAAAAGAAGGAGCGTCGGAAAGTGCAGAGATTGTGACAAAATCGCATTTGTCTTTAACTGGAGCATCGGGAAAAGTGGGTTTGTATTATGATAAGGCTAATTCTCAATGGTATCTTCCTTTAGGATCTATGCCGAGTACACATATTGTGAAACAAAGTCATGTACGTTTGGAAAAAATTGTTGTAAATGAGCAACTGTGTCTTTTGACGGCAAGTAATTTAGGGATAAAAGTACCAAATAGTTTTATTATAAATAGCCAGAAGATGCAGGGAGAAAATATTTTATTTGCAACAGAACGGTATGATAGAAAATTTAAAAAAGAAAATTATATGTTAAAAGATCTTCAGATCCCATTTAGGTTGCATCAGGAAGATTTTGCGCAGGCAATGGGAATTTCATCTTCAATGAAATATGAAAAAAAAGGTGATCATTATCTAAAGAAAATGTTTGAAGTGATTAGAAAATGTTCTTCAAATCCATTAGAAGATCAGAAAAAATTGTGGGATATTTGTATCTTTAATTATCTAATTGGAAATACAGATAATCATATAAAAAATGTATCGTTGCTTTATGCAGAGAATTTGAATGACATTCGTCTTGCGCCGGCATATGACATGGTCAGCACAATGATTTATGAGAGTAGCACAGAAAATATGTCTTTAGGAATTGGTGGGATTTATGATATACGAAAAATTACAAAAGAATCTTTTGAGGATGAAGCGGTAGCTATCGGGTTGGGTAAAAAGTTTGCAATGCAGAGAATTGACGAAATGAGAGAAGGCATCCAAGATGCGTTAAATGAGGCAACAGAAAGTTTGGCAGCAGAAGGATTTGATTCTGCAGAAGAAGTAAAAGAAAGAATTATGCAAAGAGGAGGAATTCATTATTTGTAATATTTGCGGGGAATAGTATTCCCAAAAGGATAGATGATAGACGGCTAAAAGAGACGAGCAAAAGCAAATAAAGTGAATGGGTTACTAAAATATGAAAAATGAAACTTAATGAAATAAAATCGAGGAGAATAATATATGCAAAGTGATATGTTAGCAAAATGTATAGCAATTTCGCGATCTCATTTTTTGAATGTTCCTTATAAAGATTTAACAATTGATCAAATATATGGAATAGATGGTATTGGAAATAAAGCATCAAGAATTTGTCATTATTGTTCTGTAGATGTACTCAAAAATATTTTAGAAAACGAAAGTTTGCGATTTAGTGACGTGCGTTTTTTAAATGATTCTACAGAATTTATTGAAATTATTCCCTTAGTGAAATATGTTGCACAGCATGAAGAATACGCATCAGAGTTTATAGATATGATTCTTAATGAAAGTCTTATAAAAGAATTAGAATCTTATAGACAACCATATATAGGAAAAGAAAAAAATACGCAAAATTATGCGGAAAAAGTCTATAGAACATATACGTGTTCTTTTTCAACGAACAAAGATTCACTTACTATGTGGAATTATTATGCAACATCAGGTGTTACACTCGCCTAGACGCTGTGCAAAAACCTCCATTTCCAGGCGTTTCTGAGTGTAAATACAGGATTCGAACCCATGATCGCGCACTAACAATCACTGTTTTTACAGACATAGGAGCTGTGGGGACGGTGATTTTTTTATATATTAGGAAAGTCCTTTCCTAATATATAAAAAACGCTCCGCTTAGGATGCGCACTGTGGCGTACAAGGTAGATGTCGCAAGCGACCGCCGCAGGCGCAAGAATGTGCCTCGGCACATTCTTTGTTATGCCCACATTGAGAGGTCACAACCAAACGAACTCTGTTGTGACCATCCTGTCATTCCCCAAAAAGACATCATGTTATTACGGAGAATGACTATTGTTTAATTCAGATCGGCTGTCATTTCTGCAACCATGACCAGATTATCGTTCGTGCTCTGATCCATATCTACAACCTGCACATGAATCTGATCTGTATCCGTCTGCTCAAACTGCAGCTTGATCTGGTACACTCCATGTTCCGGATCTGTAAAAGTACCTCCGAATTTCTCGAGGGCATTTCCATCTGCATCCGTAATAATCATCTGTACATTTTCATATGTTTCCGGCACCTCAAGATAAAGGTAGGTGGATGCTGGCACTTTTACAACCTTACTTACTTTGAATCCATTATTCTCCGCATTTACTTCATATGTCTGGTTGTTGCTGGCATCCGTATTCACTGTGAATTTGAGATTCCACTCTCCGCTGATCAGATTCTCGCCCTCCACATACTTGGTTGTGCTCAGCTCATTTTCTCCCTTTCCATAGAGCTGGGTAAACTGTATGTTTACCGTTGACTGATCTGAAAATTCCTTTTTCTTCAGAAAATCTGCACTGATATGTCCAAGACCTACAAAGCTTCCGTCCTCCGCTTTTTCCAGACAAAGTTCTGCACCGCATTCCTCTCCGTTAACCTGCACTCTCTGACTTTTCTCCGGCAGCAGATATTTCTTCTGATTGATCTGTTCATTGTCTGTAGTAGCTGTCATCGTAAAATACATTTCATATCCATCACAGTATGCATCGGATACCGTTACTGTCACGCCGTTATCTTCTGCTTCTGATCCCGGAGTCTGCACATTTGCAGAATAATCTTCAATCTTTTCATAGGCGGTCTTATCTTTCCCTGCATACGGATCCTTCGCCCTGTTTTCCTGCATTTTTGCAAAGACATCTCCGATCACCGGGATATTCTTCGCCAGTACCGGATTGGAATAAAGAACCGTTCCTGATACAGCGATCACCGCCACAGCTGCCGCCGCTGTTGTCCACACTTTCTTTCTCTTCTGATTCCTGTTATCTGGCTTCTTCATTCTAAGCTTTCCTTGTCCGATTTCTTTATATGCATCTTGAATCTTTTGCTCTACAATCTCTGGAATTTCTAAATCTTTTTTCAAATCCTGTTTCATTTTCTCTTCAAATGACATTCTCAAGCCCTCCTTTTCTGCTCACATTTTCTATCTTTGTCTGAATTTTTGCTTTACTCAAACTGAAATTCCGGGTGTTCTTTCAGATAGAGTTTTTTATATACTCCTCGACCTCTGGAAAGTCTTGTCTTCACTGTATTTTCATTCATCTGCAGTATTTGACTGATTTCTCGGATGCTCATCTCTTCTACATAATATAAAATCAATACAACCCGATATTGCTGTTCCATCTGGTCTAACAGCTCTAGAAAGTCTTCGTTGATTGTTGCTGCTCCCGGTGGTGCTGCAATCTTTTCTTCTGCTTTCTTTCCTTTTATATCTTCTGCCCCATAATAGTCCTCAATTCCGACTACTTTTTTCTGTTCCCTAAGCATCTGATTACAATTATTGATTAATATTCTGAGCAGCCATGTCTTAAAATACTGTGCTTTTTTTAATTCTCTCAGCTTTTCATAGCAAGTAAGGATGCTTTCCTGAATTGCATCAGCTGCATCAAAATCGTTTTTTAAAATACCGACCGCTATTTTATACATGGCCTGCTTATTTTCTTCTATCAATTCCACGAACGCCTGATCATCTCCCCTTTGCGCCCGCTTTACAAGAGATTTCATTTATACGCCACCTTCTTTCAATTGTTTTCAAGCTTCATCTCAACCGATTGATACTTATTAGATGAATTTATGGCATAAAAAGTTTCAAAAATGGTACAATCTATAGATAAAGAAAGAGCGATGGGAACAATAAAGCACGAAAAATCTGTTGTAGATTTTTTTACAGGTGCTGGAACCGGAATTATTGTATCCTGCTTATTTTCACCGAATTCATCGGTAAGAACTACGGTTATTATTGTTGGAATTATAATGGTATGTATTGGATGGTATAAAAAATCAAAGAGTGACAAAAAGGTATTTCAATATATTAAAGAACATGATTAAATGAATTTTAGGCAGGAACTGCCAGTCGTTGAAGGAATCCTCGTCATTGACGAGGATTCCTTCATGGAAAGAGAAAGCTTGTTACTTATAATTTTGCAGGATTTACATGAACCATGATATGTTTTACTTTAGGAAAAGTCTTTTCGATATCGTTATGCACTTTTTCGGCCACATCATGTGCATCCTGAAGTGTGATGGAGCCATCCAGAGCAATTTCAACATCAACATAGATTTTATTTCCAAAAATTCGAGTTCGAAGTACGTCAATCTTATGAACATTTGGATTGCGCATTACGCAGTTGCGAAGTTGAGTCTCCATTTCTTCGTCACAGGAGTGGTCAACCATTTTGTCGATTGCATCTTTGAAAATATCGGAAGCAGCCTTTACGATAAATACAAAAATCACTAAGCTGGCAATGGAGTCCATGATTGGAAATCCAAGTCTTGAACCGGCGATTCCGACCAATGCGCCGATGGAAGAAAATGCATCGGAACGATGGTGCCAGGCATCTGCCATTAGTGCACTGGAATCGATTCTCTTGGCATGATATCTGGTGTACCAGTACATTGCCTCTTTACTTGCAATTGAAATTATGGCGGCAATCAGTGCTAAGATACCTGGTGTTTGTATGTTGTCAGAATTTCCCTGCAATATCGTTTTGAATGCTTCGATTCCGATTCCAAGGCCTGTGATAAGAAGAACGATTGCAAGGACAATTGCAGCTACACACTCTAGGCGTTCATGTCCATAGGGATGTTCTTTGTCCGGTTTTTTTGATGCGAGTCTGATTCCGATAATAACTACAAATGTACTGAATACATCTGATGCGGAATGAATAGCATCGCTGATCATCGCATTGGAATGCGCAACAATTCCGGCAAAAAGTTTGAGCAGAGATAGTGCGATGTTTCCGATAATCGTAATAGTAGAGACTTTGTTGGCTACTTTTTGGAAATCTTCTTCATTTGCGACGGGATTTCCGGTTTTCATTGTGCTGTTTTCCATATGTGTTACCTCCAATTTAATAAAACAATTAAAAGATAGCTCTATGGCACTAAATATATGTGGGAAAATAAAAGAATTGTTTTAAAATAAAAACACCCACGAATCAGTATTAGCAACTACTGTCCCGCGGATGAAAGATTCCACTGTCGCATCTGCGACCCGACTCCATGATATGATATCACGGTCTGCTCAGTTTGTACTGTAGATTTATATGCAGTGCAAAGAGTTATAGTAGATATAGCATAAAAAAGTTGAGTTTGTCAAGAAAAACCAATCGGTTTTTGATTACAAATCTTAGGAAGAGATAAGGTTGCGCAACGAAATAAGTTGCTTGCGGTCTTCTTTTGTGAGTGATAAGATAAAAAGTACTTGTAAGATGAAGAGAGTGAGGTAGAAAATTATGTATTATGTACCAGATGGCACAAAAGAGTGCGGATATTATGAATGTAAAAAATGTGGAAGTCGATTTTTATCACTGCAGACAATGAATACAATTCCTTGTCCGGATTGTGGGATGGATATTGACTATGAAATTGGACCGGATGAAACTTTGGAAGCAGCGGAGGATACAGCTGTGTTGGTGGAGAAGATTACAGGAGAAGAGGAAGTTGAGAAGATGGATTCACTTCTGAGTCTGGCAATTACCGGTGGAGATTATAATTGGATTTAAATGATATACGAAGATAAAAAAGAGATTTTTCCTGTTATAGTGGAAAAATCTCTTTCCATTCTCCGGGAGAAAGTGTCTCATCGAGAATAATATCTTCTATAGAAATGCGTTTCAATTCAATTACGCAGCAGTGAACCGCTTTCATCATGCGGCGAATCTGGCGTTTGCGTCCTTCGCTGATCGTAATCTCTCCGTAAGTGACTGGATGAGTAGGAAGATTATTACACACAGCACTCTGTACTTCCGGATGCAAAGTATCTATTATATTAGAAAGAATATCCTGACGAAATACTTTTAGTTTCGCAGGAGAAGTAAGAACAGGGGATCCTTTTAAGAGGATTCCTTTTTCTAATTGTTGGCACCGATTCTCGGTTAAATCACCGAGAACTGTAAAATGATAGGTTTTCTCTTTATGATAAGAAGGGTGCGTAAGTTTCTGGTTGAAAACTCCGTCATCTGTAATAAGGAGGAGTCCTGTGGTTTCTCGGTCTAATCGCCCAACCGGATTTAAATTATCATTGTTTAACTCTGAAAAATAGTCCATAACGGTTGGGTAAAGGCTATCACGGCGGGCAGTGACGCAGCCAAAAGGTTTGTTGAACATATAATAATGAAACATGTTGTGTCTCCTGTGTCTTTATAAGTGAAATAAATAGATGAGATTGATTATACAGAAAAGTAATAAATTTCACAAGGTGTGCCGCTTATACCTGTCATTGGCTGTAGAAAAGGCGGTTTAATCTCTCTATTTGACATGAATTGTCGAAATTGTCTGAATTGCATGAAATATATAAAAAACATTGACAATTAAAAACAGCTGTGATAAGATAACATTCGTCGCTGAGGAACAGCAAAGAAAACAACAGAGGAACGGAAGATGAAAGAAGACGCGGAGGCGGAACATTCTTGATCGGAAGGAAACTGGAAGATTTAAAAATCAATGAAATGATTGAAAAATAAATCAAAAAAGTTGTTGACAAAGAGTTCTGAAAGTGATATCCTAAATAGGCTGTCGCGTGAGACGGCAAAGGAAAGCTCGAAAAGAGCGACAAAGAAAAATAAAAAAGTTCTTGACAAAGACAAAAGCTTTTGATAAAATATAAAAGCTGTCGCTTGAAAAGAACGACACAAACAAAGAACCTTGATAACTGAACAATAGACAACAACAACCCTTGAAAATTTCTTTAAGAGAAGATTTTT
>ERZ773109.124-NODE-124-length-38162-cov-4.888288_pt1 | contig 38162 bp, 37 predicted proteins | sample MGYA00580569_ERZ773109 | MGnify/ENA primary metagenome ERZ773109 (study PRJEB29015, sample SAMEA2737852) | human gut metagenome | biome: human gut; feature: human-associated habitat; material: faeces | place: China | collected 2012 ...
CCGGTAAACCGTTGCAGGGTGTTGTTTTCCAAGGCTTCAAGGACGGTAAGAGCATCGGCTACTTTACCACCGGCGCGGACGGCAAGTTCACGATCTCCTACGCAGACAGCGGCACTTATACTTTCCGCGAATATCATACTCTCGCCGGGTATGTGCTGAATAAGGAACCTATTACTATTGAGCACACCACGGACGGCAACGTCGATATTATCGTGGACAACACAGTGCAGAAAAAGTTCGAGGTCGTTAAGGTGGACAGCCAGACCAAGCAGCCGCTGGCGGGTGTACAGTTTAAGATTTGGCGTGATGCAACTCTGCTCGGTGACTACACCACCGATGAGAATGGTAAAATCACCATCGAAAAGGCTCCGGCAGGCACTTACAAGGTGCAGGAAGTTGCAACGCTGAAAGAATATATCCTCAACGACAAACCGCTGGAGATCGAACACACGACCGATAAGGATACTTCGATTACGGTTGAGAACACCAAGAAGCCGGGACTGTCTATCACCAAGATTGACGCCGAAACCAAGAAGCCGCTGTCCGGTGCAGTCTTTAAGCTGACACGCGCGAACGGTGATGTGATCCGCGAGGACATTACAACCGGCGAGGACGGTACAGCCTTCGTCGAGGGACTGGATGCCGCAGATTATATCGTGACCGAGATTACCGCTCCGGGCGGCTATATTCTGGATAAGAATCCGCGCACAATTTCGCTGGAACAGGGCAAAACCTACACGCTTACCATCGAGAACACCAAGAAACCCGGCCTGCTCATCAAAAAGGTTGATGCACAGACCAGCAAGCCGCTGGCAGGCGCGTCCTTTAAGGTAACGCGCGGCGATGGTTCGGTTGTTCGTGAAAATGTTGTAAGCGATGCGGACGGTATTGTACATCTTGCTGAACTTGACACCGGAACCTATATCATCACCGAAACCAAAGCGCCGGACGGTTATGTAATCGACGAAACGCCGAAAACGGTGCAGCTCCGCAAAGGTCAGACCTATGAGGTCGTTTTCTCGAACAGCCGCAGCTACGGTTTGCAAATCCGCAAAATCATCAAAGGCACGAACAAACCGCTGAGCGGCTGCGTGTTCCAGGTTGCCAAGGCAAACGGTGAAATTATCGGCAAATACACCACCAATTCCGCCGGTCTGGCGACAGTCAGCGGTCTGGAGGACGGCGTTTACGTCGTCACGGAACTTTCCTGTCCGGAAGGCTATCGTCTGGACAGCACACCGCAGAACGTTATTGTCAAATCCGGTGAACTGGCGACCGTTGAATTTCAGAACGAAAAGCTGGCAAGTATCCGCATTAAGAAGATTGACGCGGTAACGAAGAAAGGCATTTACGGCGTTCGTTTCCTCGTAAAAGATGAAGCAAACAACCTCATTGGCGAATATTCTACCGACCAGGACGGCTATATCGAGCTGCGCGACATTCTGACGGATGGAAAGAGCGAAATCAAGCTGAAAGTCGAGGAAATTGCGGCGGCACAGGGTTATGTGCTGGACAGCACGGTTCGCACGCTGCGTATTCGGCGAGGAGAAACGACCGGACTGGTCGTGGAAAACACGCCGGTTCTCGGACAAATTCAGGTGGTAAAGAAATCCTCGCAGGATAATCCGGTCACAAATCAGCTCAAAGGCAGCCTGCTGCAAGGCGCGGTGTTTGAGGTTGAAAACGCGGAAACCGGACGTATCGTAGATACGATTACCACAGATTCTCGAGGTATAGCAGCCTCCAATCCGCTGCCGCTGGGACGCTACTTTGTGCGTGAAATTAAGGCTCCGCGATTTTATCAGCTCAACACGCAGAAGGTTGAAGTCAAACTGAAGGTCGAGGGCGATGCGGTTCGCATCGAGATGTATAACGATGCCGCAAGCATCAAAACAAGCATTAAGAAGACGGGCAATTACACGGTGGATGCGGGCGATAATATGCGTTACGATATCACAAATGTTGCAAATCAGTCCAATGTGCCGCTGGATAATTTCTTCTGGCATGACCGTATTCCGACAGATGCCGTTCGTGTCGGTACAATAACGACCGGCACCTATAATGCGCGTGTCTGGTACAAAATCACCTATAAGACGAATAAAAACGGTTATCGCGTGCTTGCGGACAACCTGCTTTCCACCAACCGCTATTCGTTCAAGGTGGATTCCGGGTCGCTCAAGCTGGCCAGCGGTGAATATGTGACGGATATTCGTTACGAGTTTGGCACCGTCCCCGCCGGATTCAAGATGACGGAAAAGGCAACGGTTTACGTCTATGTGCCGCCGTATATGGGAAATGGCTACAACATTACTAATCGCGTAGACTGCGGTGGTTCGTATCAGGGCGAATGGGACAGTTCGACGAGTGCGTGGGTAACAAAAATCCATCGTGCACCGATCTATACCAAGCCCACGCTGCCGAAGACCGGCTACTAACTACAGAAACGAGGGAAAACGATAATGAAAAAGAAATGGCGGTGGCTGATGATGCCACTTCTTGCCGCACTGTTTATCAGTGCGGCAGGTGCAGCAGAAGTTGGTACGGAGCAAGTATTGCTTGATGGAGATCAGGCTGCTTTTACGCCGGTCAGTGTAGAGCCGATCGAGATAAACGGCATTCCTACGCTGACGAAAACATATGAAATGCCGCCGGACTTTGATCCGGCGGCACTCAAAGAGCAGCCTTTTGAACAGAATGGATATTGGTATCGCTATGACCGTATGGATAAATCGATACAGTATAAAACCGATACAAAGGACGCGGAGGACACGGTAACGATAGACGCGCCCTCTTCCGATTTAGCGACGGTTATTGACCGGTTTCCGGTCACGAAAACCTATGCTAAGGACGGGTTTGTCGGTGATTTAACGCTCGATTTACAGAGCATCAAGGTGGAAGCGACCGGATACAAAACCGTAACGGACAGTCACCCGCACAGTGTCACGAAAAGTTACACCTTGCCGTACAATGACCGTTCGCTCGTCCCCGAAGCGGTTCAGGCAGACGGTTTGAGCCTGCCGCGCACCGGTCTGACATGGACAGAGGCGGCCAATGTGTCGGACTCCGATGTACCGAACAGCTGGACAGCTACCGCGGTTTACAGTAAAACTACCTACACCAGCCGACAGGTTGCGACCGGTTATCAAGCCAGTGCCGTTTATCGCGGGCAGATTGCCAAAACAAGCGTGGATCATGTGACGTATACCGTAACTTATGTCGGCAGCAAGATACCTGTCATGCCGTTTTTAGATCCCAATGTAACGCTTTCGCAGATCGTAATCGTCTGCGCCGCGGGCGTTCTCCTGCTGGTGTTTTTGATCGTTCGATACATTCTCTGGCACACGGCGCGCGTCTATGTCTACAACGAGGAACGCCGCATTCACGATGTGGTAAGCCGCCAATTTGTGCGCGTTCGGACACCGAAAATACGGCTGAGTGCGCTGCAAGGTCACGCCGAAACAGAATATACCGTTATTCTGCGCCGCAAGCTGGCAAAACGCCTCGTAGGGCGCGATATTGCCATCGAAACCGGCAAAGAAGCGCAGCATCATGTAGTTGAGTCGTTCGTGGGAAGCGATTATGCCTTTGGGGTGAGAATTTGAAAAGTTGCTACTCGGCGTAAAAAGTCCCTTGAAAAAGTTGATACTTCTATCGAAAAGTCGTTGGAAAAAGTTGATGCTTTGCTGGAAAAGTCCCTTGAAAAAGTTTGTGCTTCTGTATGCAGCATCTTGATATTTTCATATGGACATGGCACAATAGAGCTGAAGGAGGGGCAATGTCATGAATATGAAGACATCTGAGAACGAATTAGATATCCTCAACATTTTCCGAAAACTTGATGATGCAGAAAACAATATTCGAGAAGAAAAAGTTTTTGAAGCACAAACTTCTTTGGCTGTTCTGAGAGCCAAATATGGTATATAATTGCAAATTTCATACACAAAAACCTCGCCGTTCATTACAAGCGGCGAGGTTTTCATTTAGGAGGAGGTTTCCATGAAACACAAACTGTTATGCTGCACGGCGTTCATGTGCGGCATTTTTACGTTCCCGTTCGCGTCTGCCCTCGAGTATCACTACTCCGCAGATCTGTACCCGAATCATTTCTACGCACCCACATCGTCCAATCGTGCGCTGGATATTGACAGCGCGGACAACTCCGGCGGTGCAGCTATCATTGTTCCGTCCGCCGGTATGGGGACGGACGCGGACAGCACAGCGCCCCGCGAAGGCTCACCCGTCATTCCGGTCGGTTCGTATGTTGATCCGTGGGGTGACTCCGTGGAACAGAAGATCAACACAGACGAAAAGCTGAACGGCATGGAAAACGTGTCGTTCAATCGGCTGTCAGGCGCGGAAAGCGGCAGTTATACGGCTCAAACGCAGCTCACCGTCACAAACGGTCATTTCGGTGCGGTATCCATCGGCAATCGCAAGCTGTTCGCGTATGTCTATCCCGGCGCAACATACGAAAGTATGCGGAAAGGCGCAGGTCATGTAGACGGCACTTCGGTCTGGAACGGAAACGTAACCCTTTGCGGCCACAATCGCGGCTCGTGGCCGTATTTCGGTACGCTGAACAGTGTACAGGTGGGCGATGTAATTACCTACCGCACTTCGCTTGGTGTACGGACGTACCGCGTTACCTCGGCCGGACGGATTGCGGCGACAAATACCGCCGTCCTCAACCCCACCGCAGACAACCGCATTATCCTGCTGACCTGCATTGCCAACGAGCCGTCTTATCGGCTGTGCGTAGTCGGTCAGGAAATTAAATAAGAAACGGAAGCTCATTCAGCTTCCGTTTCTTTTTGCTCCATCAAACGATGGGCGCGGTATATGATTTCTTGTCGCCAATTCTTTTGAACAGATTGAGCTGCTTGCACCTGCCGAATAATCTGCTGTGCTTCGGCTTGCAGCTTCACTGACCGTTCTCCCTTTTGAAAACGGTCTTCCAGTCGCTCCAGCGCAATGATCAATCCGGCAGGATCAATATCTGTTGTCCACTGCATGATTCACACTCCATCATTTTATCGAAAGGAACATTCCTAATTATGAACAAAGTCCATCTTTCCATCAACTATTCGCAGCTTATGCGGAGTATTTTCCTTGTGTACCGCATTGCACTGATTCTGCTGCTTCTGGCAGCACTTTTCCTGCCGCACGCTTTCGCGGTCGAAGATATGTGGGTAGCCGCAAACCGCATTATCAAAGACGTTTATACCAAAATCGCAGGTGTTTCCACGGTACTCGCCGGTCTGATGTCTGCCGTTGCGGTCATCGGCGCAAAAATGTCCGGCACGCAGCAGAAAGCAGATCAGGCGTGGGACTGGCTCAAGCGCGTCTGGCTTGCCTGGGTCATTATCAACGGCATCGGCGCATTTATCGCTTATGTCCGCCCGCTGTTCAACGGTCTGGCTACGCTGGAGTGATTAATAGAACAGCTTCAGATAGTTCGTACGACCATCAACCACGCGATAGATAAATACTGTCGTATCGACCAATTTATAAATAATAATGTAGTTTCCGCAAATCATCTTGCGAAATTGACGCATTGCAAGAAACTCATCAGAATGCAATGCACCCATCAGTGGTTGTTCTAACAAAAGTTCTATTTTACCCATCAGCTTATTCGTGATTGCCTCTGCAGATTTAGGACCTACTGATAACATGTGGACATCCGCTATACGTTCAATATCCTGCCATGCCGGAGTCAAAATACGGATATCATATTTAGGCATTCTGATACTTCTCCCTTAGCATAGCTCGGATATCATCAATCGAATACGTAGGATCGCCATTTAAACGGGAAAATTCTGCTTCCAAGACAGCTGCACGGTGCTGCAGTATCTTTTCACGATTTTCAAAGGCATCAACGCTCATAAAAACAGCATCGCCCTCTCCATTTTTCGTAATATAAATAGGTTCCTGCGTTTCATGAGCCAAGTTAGATACAGTATTGTAATCATTTCTTAAAGTAGTTGAAGACTTGATTTTCATCCCAATCACCTCCGTTTATTCTATTAGTATTATACAATTATTCTGCCATTATTGCAAGAGGAGGTCATCCTATTCTCGAAAAACTTATCAAAGCGCTGTTTGAATGGCTGGCAACGATGTGGTACGAGATGGTGGAAAAGCTGCTCCGGCAGCTTATGACACTGCTGCGCGTAGATACCTCGTATTTTGCGTCCCGCGTGCCGGTCGTCAAGGATATTGCCACCATTCTGCTGGCGGTCGGCTGGGCGCTGCTCATCGGCAATCTGGCGTATCAGGCATTACGCTCCATGGCCTCCGGTGTCGGCATTGAAGCCGAGGAACCGGGGAGGCTGTTCTTGCGCTCCGCAACATTCAGCTTTCTGCTTGTGTGCAGCAGGCAGATATGCGACATCGCGCTCAGCCTTTCCGCCGTTATCATGCGGATGCTGGAAGTGCCGAAAGCCGTGACTTTCACGCCATTCAACGAGGATTTCTTCAGCGAACTGCCAAACGCGGGCTGGCTGGTGGTCATCGTAGTCAATGTGTATATCCAGTGGCAGATCATCAAGCTGTTCTTCGAGGTCGCGGAGCGATATGTCATTCTATGCGTACTCATTTACTGCGCGCCGTTGGCGTTTGCAATGGGCGGCTCGAAAAGCACCGCAGAGATTTTCCGCGGCTGGCTGAGAATGTTTGCATCTATGTGTACGCTCATGGTGCTGAATGTGATGTTCGTGAAAATGCTGCTGTCCGCCATGTCCAATTCGCCAACCGGTGTAGCAATCGTGCCGTGGATCATGCTCATCACAGGCATTGTCCGCGTGGCGAAAAAGATGGACAGCATTATCCTGCGTATCGGACTCAATCCGGCTATCACTGGCGACCCGCTGGGGCATCATCACGTTCCGGGTATGCTCAGTGCCATGCTGGTGCATCACGCGGCATCGTTTATCAAAAACACGATCTCGAATCCGCCGCACCCCACCAATACGGCTGCGGCTCCGCCGTCCGGCCCGCTGGCCTATGGCATGGGCAGACAAGTCGGTAACGGACAGCCTTCGGAGCTTTCTGCATCGTCCGGCAGCAGTACGCAGAACAATACGCAGCAGAACAGCAATTTTTCCTATGATTCGTCTGCGCGGCATACTGCATCGTCCCATATGCCGCATCAATATGCAGACATCAGCATTGACGCAGACGATTTCACGGACGGCGATTTTGTGACCATGAGCAATCCGGCACATTCCGGTGCCGCACGAATTACTCCGGTCGCGCCGCAGATACGGCCCCTGCCGCATGATTTTGCGAAAACACCGCCGCCGGTTTCTCCGCAGTCCGCAAGACCGCCGGTTGTGCCGCACGGCGCATCTGCCGTTCAAGGAACACCGAATATTGCAGGTACACAAAGCGTCAACAACACGCAGAATACGCCGCAAATGCAAATTCATAGTGCCATGTCGCACGATTTTGTTGAACCGCAGGCGGCGGAACATAGCGCGGAAAATACTTCGGTTCAGCCGCAGTCCATCGAACACAGCATACAGACCGAGAAAACCGGCGGCACGCATGGTCAACAGTCCGGACGTATCAGTCCGGTAACACCGCCGCGTCCCACAGGAATTCGTGAAGCGAAAACCGCAGAGCATACGGAAAATCGTTCTTCTGCACAAACCAAGGTCGGCAGTTTTGGCCATAATACCGAAAATTATGGTTCCTCTGCAATCATGCAGACATCTGAACGTGCCGTAGCGCCGAAGGCTGCTCAACTTGGCGGCACTGCACAGAATGTAGAGTCTGTCCGCAAAACCACACAGAACGTAGAGTCGAGCCACAGAACATCTGGTATGCGGTCTGTCCGGTCAGACACTGCACCGCAGGCAAAATACAATTCTGCTGCCGTCAAACCGGACATTACACCGCAGCGCAACCGCGGCACTTCTGCCGCCGCAAGACCGGATATTTCTCCGGTTGCACCCGCGAAACCCACAGTTCAGCCGCCGAAAGCACAGACTGCGCCGAAAAATCCTGTTTCGTCGGCAAGTCAGCCGCGCACCTTGCGCCGCAGTGCCGAACCGGTGAAATCAAACAACATAACACCGCAGAACGGAGGTGAACGCCATGCAGGACGAAAACACAAGCCGTAAACGAGCAGTTGCGGCGGCACGCATCGCACACGCCGCATGGTCCGGCGGACTGCACGGCGCAGCAGCCGCCACAGCAATCGAAGCCGGAAAGCATCTTGTGAGACCCGTGCTTGCGGCAGTTATCGTGATTTTCGGCTTACCGCTGCTGTTTCTCGCGGCGATACCGTGCAATCTTTTTGACGCGCCAAGCGTCAAATCTGCCGATATACAGGAAATGACCGCACAGGCGCAGACACTGAACGCCTCGTGGAAACGTCAGCGGTCGCTGGAACAGCAGGCCGTAGAGCTGTTCGTGTCGCTTCTGCCGAAAGACCTCGGGTTTATCTCGGTAGAAACCCGGCTCGGGAACACGAATGACTACTGGCAGATTGCCATTACATCAGTCCTGCACGAACAGGACGTTGCTCTGCTCGATGAGGACAAAATCGTGCAGACCATGAAAGACAAAATGCAGTACAAACTGGAACCAAAGTACAAGGACGGCAAGCTTGTCGGGTACATTCTGGTGATTTACGACATGACACCGGACGAGCTGATGGACAAGCTGGCTTTTGATGAACAGCAGCGCGACTGGGCGGCATTGATTGCGGACACGATTGCAGACAGCGATTACACTGCGCCGGTCGGTTCCTCGGACAACACCGCAGACGAAGATCTGTCCGATATTGTATTCACCGGACGCGAAAATTCCAAAAATGTCGTGTATTTCAGCCAGTATGACAGCCGCTGGGGAAGTCAGATGTACGGCCGCACCAACACGATTGCGGGCGCAGGCTGCGGACCGAGTTCGCTTGCTATCTGTATTTCCACGCTGACGAACAAGACGGTCACGCCGCCCGAGGTCTGCGAGTGGTCGGTCAAGACCGGCCATCGCTGCGAGGGTTCGGGCAGTTATCACAGCCTGATTCCGGACGGCGCGGCGCACTGGGGTGTTCTCTGCCGCGGTATCGGGCAGAGCAGAAAACTGCTGATTCAGGCTTTGCAGGACGGAAAACTTGTCGTGGCGATTATGAGTCAGGGACATTTCACGCGAGGCGGACATTTCATCGTGCTGCGAGGTATTACGAGCCAAGGCAAAATTCTGGTCGCGGACTGTGCCAGCTACGAACGCAGTCAAAAGGAGTGGGACATCAATATTTTTCTGAACGAGTGCAACAAGAGCGCCGCCGCCGGCGGGCCTTTCTGGGTACTGGGTTAGGAGGAACGAATGGAAATAGAATATCGCAGCGATAAAATCCTAAAACTTAGAGTTTTTCGTGTAAAACACCGTATTTCGCTGGCAGAACTGGCACAAGCCAGCGGCGTGAGTATCCGGCGCATCAGTCAGATCGAGCTGATGGACTGTCCGCTGACACCGCATATTGAGGAACAGCTCACGCGCGCACTGGAAGTCGTGCTGCTGCGCCGCAGTGCCAACGCAGTCGCCGCCATCGCGGACTACCGCGAACAGAAAGGACGGCTGTTTCTGGCTGTTCCGGAAACCGAGGTGATAGCAGATGGATAACGAGGATACTTACTTTATTCCGGCGAACTTCACCGATGCAGGCCGCGTATTCGGTATGTTTGAACTGCGCAACTGCATCGAAGCGGTCGTGCTCGCCGCGCCGACACTCGGTATCTGTATGCTGATCGCCCGTCAGCTTGCGGTGTCGCTCACGATAAAGCTGGTGATCTCGCTGTGCCTGCTGGTACCGGTCTGCGGCTTTGCGCTGCTCGGTATCCGGGACGACTCGCTCAGTCGCTTTCTCAGCGTGTATTTCCGCTGGCGCAGACACCGCAGAATTATCTTGAACAAGGGAGGAATGATCAAACATGACCATAAAAGACGCGATTTTTGGCGTACAAAGCCCGCAAAAACTCGCCGCCGCAAGCGATGACCTGCAAGGCAGTCTGCCGATTGCAGACATAGACCGCGGCATCATTCACACACGGGACGGCGGACTGGTCGGACTGTTTGAAGTGCTGCCAATGAACTTTTTCCTGCAAAGCACCGCAGAGCGTGTCCGCATTGTCGGCGCACTGGCCGCTTGGCTCAAAATCGCGCCGAGCAGCGTACAGTTTCTCTGTCTGTCGCAGCTGGTCGATGTGGAGCAGTACACGCGCCGTATGAACGAATACGCCGAAAGCGAAACGGATGCAAGCTGTCGCGCCTGCATCGAGGACAATATCGAGCAGGTGCGCGGCATGATCCAGGGCGGCGCGTTCACGACACGTTTTTTCGTGGCGTATCGCTTTGAGCCGGACATGGCTCCGGCGGCCAAGACACCCGAACAGCGTGCAGACGCGCTTTATCAGATTGCGGATACCGCCAAAGGCTACCTTGCTCGATGCGGGCTTACCGTTGCAGAACCGCAGTACATCGACAATCAGATGGTAGAAACCGTCTTTTCCATGCTGTGCAAGCAGACCGCGCGGAACATCAAGCTGCCTGTGGATTTCCGGCTGATGATGGAGGATTATTTCGGTATTCCCACAGAGGATATGCCGGAAGAAACCGATGTTGAAGAAAATGCTGAAATTGCGGAACAACCGACACGCAAAGAGAAAAAGCGCAGGAAGAAACGCCGCAAGCCTAAGAAAAGCAAGCTGAAATCCGAACAGTCAGACGGTACAACACGCGTGATGGATCTCATCTGTCCGTCCGCGAGCGACATGACGCACCGCGACTATCTGGTGATAGACGGCGTGTATCACGCCTACCTTTACATTGCCGGTTACGGATATCAGAGCCTTGTGCGCGGTGGCTGGCTGGCGGCACTGGTCGGCATGGGCGATGGTATTTCGCTTTCGACAACCCTCCTTCGCCGTCCGCGCGAGAAGATACTGCCGAAAGTCGCAAACTCCACGATTTGGAGCCGCAGTCGTATGCGCGATGTGGACGACACACGCGCCGATTATGAGCAGATGGGCAGCGCGATTTACGCCGGGCAGTACATCAAGCAGCAGATGAACACGGCAAACGAGGACTATTACGATATGTACACGCTCATTGAGGTCACGGCCGCAAATGAAGAACTGCTGCATACTCGTCTGGCGGAGGTGGAACGCCTTTGCGCGTCACAGGATATTATCTGCAAACGCTGCGACTATGTGGAGGAGCAGGCGTTTCACTCGTTCCTGCCGGTAGTCGCTCCTGCACCGGAAATCGCTCGCAAAGCCAGACGGAACACGCTGCTTTCCGGCGCGGCAGGTTCATTTCCGTTCTATTCAATGGAGCTTTGCGAGCAGAACGGTATCCTCATCGGCGAGGACCTACGCAATCATGCGGTCTGTATGCTCGATATTTTTGACGGAAACCGATACAGCAACGCCAATATGACCGTTCTCGGTATGTCCGGTGCGGGCAAGACATACCTGCTGCAGCTCATCGCCATGCGTTACCGTCAGCAGAGCAAGCAGGTTTTCCTGATTGCACCGTACAAAGGCTATGAGTACCGTGCGGCGTGTGAGGCCATCGGCGGTCTGTACATCAAACTCGCGCCGTCCTCTACGGACTGCATCAACTTTCTGGAAATCCGCCGCCGCACACTGGATGTCAACGCTGAATTAACCCGTACGCGCACTCGTGAAGATTCACTGCTGGCCGATAAGATCAGCCGTCTGCATATCTATTTTTCGCTGCTGCGGCGCGGTCTGACCGAGGACGAGAAAAGCCGTCTGGACGTGGAACTCATGCGGCTGTATGAGTGTTTCGGCATTACGCGCAGCAATGACAGCCTGTATGACGAATACGGCGAACCGAGACCGCAGCCCACACCGGCAGATTTCTATGAACTGCTGAACGAACGCGAGGAAACACGGCCGCTTGCCGGTATTCTCAGCCGTTTCGTGACCGGTTCGGCGGCAAATCTCGGCGGCATGACCAACATTGACATGAATAACAAATATATCGTGCTGGATATTTCGGAAATCGGCAAGGAACTGCTGCCGTTCGGCACACTTCTGGCGGCGGACATCTGTCTGGACTACTGCCGAATGTCCCGTGCGGAAAACAAGGTGGTCATTCTCGATGAGGTCTGGTCGCTGATCGGCGCAGGCTCCAATGCACAAGCGGCGGAGTTCGTACTGGAACTGTTCAAGACCGTGCGCGGCTACGGCGCGTCCGCTATCGCCGCCTCGCAAGACTTGGAGGACTTCTTTGCACTGGAAAACGGCAAATTCGGCAAGGCACTGCTCAACAACAGCCGCATCAAGTTTGCGCTGATGACCGAACCCGAGGAGGCTGCGCTCATTCAGCAGCACTACCACCTGACGGACGAAGAAATGCAGATGCACGCCAATTTCACACGCGGACAGGCTCTGCTGTGCGCCGGACGGAACCGGCTCGGTGTGCAGATCATTGCGTCCCCGCGGGAGCACGAACTTATCACCACCGATCCGCGCGACATCGCCCGTATCCGCCAGCGGCAGCACATTGAAGAAGCGCGCCGCCGCAGACACCCGACAAAGGAGAAAGTTACGAATGATGAATGAATTCGAAGGCAAACTGGAAAAGCTGACGCGGCTGACGAAAGCATTTGAGCAGGCAGACGATAGCAACAAGCGAAGCCATCTGGCGAATGAACTGCTCTGCACGTTGGAGAATACAACGCTCTCGGCTCGGCGGTATTACAGCTCGTTTCTCAAACCGGAAAAGCATGGCCGTGAGACGCATATCCTGCCGTACCATGTCGAGGAACACTGCGCGGTGGAGGTCACCCGTGACGGCTGGACGCACATTCGTCTGAATACGCTCCTGCAGAGCAACCGCCAGCGCGTGACCGGGTACATCGAGAGCACACTGCTCCAGATGCTGCATGACCACCGCGCGGCGGGCGGCACGCTCCCGTGGTACGACCGCGCCTTTGTTATCATCACCGAACACACCGACCGCCGGTATACGGGCCGCACATTTGACCCGGACAACAAGGAATGGAAGTGCGTGACGAACGCGCTGAAAGGCGTGCTGTTCGAGGACGATGACAGTCGAACGGTCAGTCTGATTCTGGACAGTATACCGGACGGAAAGGGCTTCACCGAGGTCCTTGCAGTCCCTTATTTTGAAATGAAAAAAACGTGGATCGGGCGGTAAAAAGGGCCTCTGCACGGGCGGTAGTACCGCCTGTGTGAGAGGTCAAAATAAAATGGCGTTTTTGTTTTGGTTTACTTGCGTTGTTGGAATAAAACGAGAGAAATCAACATCAATAGTTCTCAATTTTGCAAAAGCACAAACTCAATTACCGCGACCTGGTAAGATAGGGCGGTAATTTCAGAAAGAAAGGTGATCATTTGCGCATACAAACCATACTGCCCGTGATGCGGCTCATCGGGTGGTGCAAGAACATAGATTGTGAGTGTGAACACAATTTTCGCCGCATTTTCCGGCCGTCTGTTATGACCGCGCTGGTACAGCAAAAGTATCTGCGGCCGTACTCGGCGGCATACGGCTGGCGGCTGACACCGGCCGGTTATGCGTGGCTCTCCGAACAGGGATTTCCCATGCAGGCAGACCGGCACACACAGCGTGTCAATCGCAGATTTGAAAACGCCGCTGTGATACTGACCATGTATGCCGCCGGCATTGATCCGTTCGCGGATTCGCTTGCTGCACTGCGGGAGAAAGGCGGGTACCTCTCGGCATCGGTGCTGCGCGGCAGAGAGGGACAGAACCCGCTGGGCATCAACCTCGTGTCCGGTTTCCTGCGGCTCGGCAGCACGATGTTTTCCGTGCATTATCCGCAGACAGCACAGCGGGTTATCATTCAGCGTGAGATTGACTGCGCGCAGTCTGCCATGCTGGGAAGCGGCTGCTCCGAACAGGCGTATCTGCTGTGCGGGAGCAGCTACACAGACATTTACCGCGCACTTCTGGAAGAACAGACGAGCTGCACCGGCAAGCGCGTCAGCTACGCCCGGTTCTATCAGCAGATCAGTCCGGCGTATCTGCTGCCGTGCAACAAGGACGGTGTATTACAGCTTCGGCTGATGCAGGCAGCGGACTACCGTCCCCGTCTGGCGAAAATGCTCGGCGCACCGATTACCGAACCACATTTATCCGACTGCGATTTCTTCAGCGCGGACTTTCAATTTCCGGCTCGCATTGCCGCGGACATGGAGCTGCGGCAGGTATTCCGCGCGGCGCAGCAGGCCCGTACCGCCGGATACCACGGTCTGCTGCTTGCGGCGTTTGAAAGTCAGAAGCGCTTTCTGACGCAGATTTTTCCGCCGCCGTTTTTCCATGTTGCGGTGATCGACGAACAGGCGCTCTGTATTCTCGAAATGGGTGCTGATCTATGACACCGCTGTCTGAACGGATTGCCAAACTGGAACAACGTCTGAATAAGCGTCTGGAGCGTTGGAAAGCCAAGCACAGCGCAGATTGGCGGCCGTATGCCGTCCTCGGCGGTATGGGCTGGTACTTTTACGGCATGATCGTAAATTCGGTGCGGCTCGGTATCCGGCAGTCTTTCAACGCAGAAAGCAATATCGCAAGCATTTGGGTGGTGAACCCGTTCCGCAATCTGATTGCGCCGTTTACGCTCACCGGACTTGGACTCACCGCCGCACTGCTCGTTCTGGCGTGTCTGCTGACGAGGAAAGGTTTTAACTGGCTGTCCGGCTATCACCCGGTACGCGACAAGCGCGGCTTTGACATTCTGCCGGACGGCACACACGGCACTTCACGGTTTATGAAGCCGGAGGAAATGAAAGATGTACTGGAAACAGGCAGACTGGACGACCTTACCGGCACGATATACGGCAAGCACCGCGATGATCCGCTGGACGACAACCGCTTTTCGCTGTACATCGCGTCGAGCAGCAAAAGCGGTCTTGCCGGAAATATGCTGGTGATCGGCGCACCGGGTACGGGCAAAAGCTGGGGCTTTGTGCGTCCGATGATTTTCCAGTGCGTCAAGCGCAGAGAGAGCATGATACTTACCGATCCCAAAGCCGAGCTGTATGAAAGCACCGCCGGTTATCTCGCTGATATGGGATATGAAGTCCGTGTGTTCAACCTGCTTGAGATGGAACATTCCGACCACTGGAACTGCATTGGCGAGGCCGACTATGACGAACGCCTGATCCCGATCATCGCGGCTACCATCATCAACAACACCTCGTCCGAGAAAGAAGCCGGGGATTTCTGGGCGAAAGCCGAACTGAACCTGCTTACCGCACTGCTGTACTATGTGCAGAACGATAAAGACGTTTCGGGAAACGTGCTTCCGCTGTCACAGCGGCGGCTCGGGCGGATACTTTCGCTGCTGACCGAAAACGGATTGGAGAAAATCGACCGTGAGATTAAGCTGCTGCCCGCCGGACACCCGGCCAAAGGCCCTTACGGATTGTTTTTGCAGGCAAAGGAGAACATACGCGGCAATATCGTGATCGGTCTGGGCAATCGTCTGAATGTGTTTCAGGACAAGCTGGTAGACGCGCTCACAGCAGACAGCACGATTGACCTGACGCTCCCCGGACACAAGCCTTGCGCTTATTTCTGTATCCTGTCCGCACAGGATCATACTTACGCATTTCTGTCCTCGCTGTTTTTCACGATGATATTTTCGCGGCTGGAGCAGTACGCGCGGCGCGAAACAGAGGACGGCAAGCTGCCGGTGCCGGTGAATTTCGTACTGGACGAGTTTCCATCCATCGGCAAACTGGGCGATTTCAAGCGTTCCATCGCGTTTACACGCGGTTTCCGCATGAACTGTATCGTCATCGTGCAGTCCATCGCACAGCTCGCCGATATTTATCCGCGCCGCGAATGGGAGGAGATCACGGCCTGCTGTGACGCGACGATCTGTCTTGGCGTGAACGATACGACAAGCGCGCAGTTTATCAGCGAAAAATGCGGCATGACCACCATTCGCGTTACGAATAATCAGCAGCCGCAGACACCGCTGTTTTCGCCGGTGGCGAACCTGTCCCGTCCGTATTCACAGACGCGAAGCAATACCCAGCGGGCGCTGATGCAGCCGGACGAGGTTCTGCGGCTGGATAATGCGAAAAGCATCGTCATGCTGCGCGGACAGCTTCCTATGCTGCTGTATAAGGTCACGCCACCGGAGTTTGCAGACTTCAAAAAGCTGCGAACATTGTCTATCGCGAAGTATCATGGCAAAACGAACGAGGTGGAAGAAGAGCCCCGCAAAACGCAGACAAAACAGCCGAAACGCTCTGCTGAGCAAGCGGTTTATGCCAATCTGCTTCACTTTGAAAAAGAGGAAAGCTGTTCCGCTCCGGCACTGACTGCGCAGCAGTTACAAGAGATACAAGACGCACTGAACCAAGGAGGAAAAGACATATGAAACAGGAAAATAACGAAAATCGCCCATCTTTCGGGCTGATGAAGCTGAACAACATCATATCGTATTACCATATGCAGATGCCGCGCTGGCTGTTCAGCGACAGCGGCTATTCGGATATGACGCTGGAAAGCAAGGTAGCGTACACGTTTCTGCTCAACCGATTTCAGCTTTCCCGACGCAACGGCTGGGTGAACCGCTACGGCGAGGTCTATGTTATTTACACCCGTGAAGATTTAGCGCGGGAAATGCAGATTTCCTATCGCAAGGCGATTGCCTGCTTTAAGGAGCTGACCGAAAAGCACCTTGTCTGGGAGCAGAGGCAGGGGCGCGGTCTGCCGAACCGTATTTATCTGGCAGAAGTGGTTTTCGCTGAAAAAGCGGCGTTTGCCTACGACTGCGCACCGTTCTCCGCAAACGAAAACAGACCTGCCGAAAATACAGGTCTGGAAAATGAAGATGATATGGACAGCAACAAGGAAAACTGCTCCGAAATGCCGGATACGGACGCAGAACCGTTATATACGGCTGCATCAGACCTGCCGGAATTGCAGTGCAAGACCTGCGAAAACGGCACATCAAGAGGTGCGGAAACCGCAGTTCAAGACCTGTCGAAACCGCACACAAGTAAGAAAGAGATAAGAAATACAGAAAATAGTTTTACTGAGGAGAGTTCGTTCATCGGTCGGACGCGCGAACGCGCAGAATTGCAGGAGATAGAGCGCAGAGCGGTATTTCAGGATTTTGTAGATGCGGAACGTAACCTGCTGGACGATTGCCTGCACTGGCTGTATTATTGCAGCGAGCTTCGCATCGGCAACTGCACCTATCCGCAGGACTATGTGCGCGAAAAGCTGTGGGGACTGACCTTTGAGATTGCCGAGGCGGCGGTGCTGCGGATACAGGCCAATGATCTGGAAATCCGCAGGAACGCCATTGTGTATGCCGCCAAGGTGCTGTTCAGCTGTCTGATGGAGTCCCGCAGCGAGGAAATGCTTTATCCGGTGGCAAATCGCCTGAAACGGAGGCTTTCCACATGAGATTTTGGAGCCCGGAGCAGAAATACTTACTGGAAGTGCTGAAAAAGACCGGCTGTATGCGAAAAAGTCAGGCACTGACCTTGCTGCACCGGCAGTTTGGTACTTCACCTAACGCGATAGGCCCCATCTGCCGCCAGCTTCGGGACGCGGGTTATCTGCGGGAATTTGACGGCGTGATCTCGGCAGTCGGACCGCAATATGAGCCGTTTATCCCGAATGCGATAGATCTCATTTTGGCGATTTTCCCAAGAGAGCTGCCGATTTTTGAACGCACAGCGCGAAATTCACTGTACGCACTGGGAGCGCAGTCTGGTCTGCTGGCGCGAGTGTTTTTTCTCTCGCGGGAACAGAAAATATTCGCACTGCCGGAGCGCGATATTGTCGCAGAGCCTGCATCCACGCTCACGGTTCTGCTGTTGGAGGACGCGATGCAGGCCGGGCGCATACCGTCTGATCTGTCCTGTCTGCTAGCGTATCCGGAGCAGAACGGAAAACTAACACTGAAACAACATAACGGAGGGAAAAAACATGAAAATTGATACCAGAGAACTGCTGGAACGTCTTTCGACTTCGCGCAGAGAGTTCAATGCGACTGCGTTTGCAGAGCTTGACCGCAACCTGTCTGACGAGGAACGCGAGGAATGGAACGCGATTTACGCTTCGTTTTCTTCACGTTCGCTGCTGCGGAATACAGTGATTGGTCTGGAAACCATTCCGTTCCCGACCGATGAGAACATGGAACAGGCACTGACCTGCATGGTAGTCATGCGGCACCTGGTGAAGGTGCTGATCCCGCTGCCGCTGTTCTGGCTGGAGCCGACCGGCATCAACCCGAACAGCGTGATTGGCGCGGAAATCGACTACATCATCATCGGCGTAGACCGTGAGGGGGAATGTGCGGTCGCGGCGCGTTCGCTCGCTTTGGAGCAGCAGCGGTGGCACGCGCTGAATGTACAGCATATTACCGAGGGAGATGTGGTTTCGGCGTCTGTGCTGGCCTGTGGTCCGACCCGCATTACAGTGACGGCTTGCGGCTTCGATGTGACGATGGGACAGCAGGCAATGAGCTATACCTATCTCGCGGATATGCGGGAAGAATATCATGCAGGCCAGCAGCTTCAGGCGAAAGTGCTCAGTGTCGGTGAGGATATGCTTGCCCTGTCTGTTCGCGATGTCGGCACGGACCCGTATCTCAATGCGGAACTGCGGCACTCTGTTGGTTCCAGCCGCATCGGCACAATTTCAAGCAAGTACGCCGGCGGTGTATTCTGCCGTCTGACCGACGGCTGTACGGTGGTCTGCCGGTACGCGCAGCAGTTCAGCGATGACGAGTTCAGAGTAGGGGATAGGGTAGTCGTGCAGATCCGGTCGTTTGTGGACGAAAAGCGGTGGCTGAGAGGGAAAATTAGAGGGAAGCTCTAATTCAGATAAAGTCAACTATCTTTTCATATAGCAAGTGTATACAGCATATATTCTATCTGTGTTTGCGATATACTGCATACCCAATGCTTAGCAATCCTGCCGCCGCAAGCAGAATAACGCCGATTTCCCTTTTCTCGAACAGCTCTTCTCTGCTGACCGGCGCTGTCGAGGTGAAATCCATGCGAAGAAACGACCGGTCGGCAGCGAATGTTTCTATCCCCGCTTTGGCGGTGCAGATGACCGCCGGGGCGACATACGTCACCATCTGCCCTCTCGGGGCGGCGAACAATATGGCGCCCTCCTCGTCCGTAAGCACCTCGGTGTAGCCGTCCGCCGCGGGCTCAGTCACCTGCGCATACAGCGTCTGCCCGTTCTGCCGGAACGCGGCGCGGATATTTTCGCGCAGAAGCGTGCCGTTCCTGTCGTACAGGCTGGCTGTACGCACGCCGTTCGGCAGGGTGACAACGCAGGCGATTTCGTCCGCCGTGCCGACGTCAAATGCCTCGCCCGTGTAGATTTCGCCCTCTGCCGGGATGTTCAGCGCTGTGCCGCTGTCCAGATTGCAAATCTGCCGCGTGTTCCCGTTTTGCAGCACGCAAAGTGAATTGCTCCCGACCACGTTCGTTACGCCGTCAAATTCGGGCGCAAGCAGCACCGTGCTGTCCTGCCGCACGACGCCCCACTTTCCTGCTTTGGTCTGCACAAGCACACGGTCGAAAGCATCCGTTTTCTCGCCGACAAAGCATTGTACCGCCGCGTACTGCTCAAACGACGCCGCCTGACCGCCTTGGTTCCAGTATGTCACGGTATTCCCGTCCGTCACTGCGGCAAGGCCGGACGCGAGCAGCATGATATCGCCTGTGGTTTTCGTGATTTCCCGGCCGTCCGTATCCATAAGCGCTTCTGTCCCGTCCGACGACGCCGTAAACAGCTGCGTGTCGCCGATATCATACGGCTGAATGTCATCATATTGCCCGCTGACACAGGTATTATCATAGTAAAGCGCGTTCTTCCCATCGCGGCTGCCAATCCACAGCACGCCCTGCGCCGTTTCTCGGACTTCAGGCGACACGATATTCCCCACTTCGGTCTGAAACAGGATATTGCCGTCCGCGTCATAAACCGTATCTCCCACGGTAAACGAGCGTTCGTCCGGCGAGACCCCTATCGGCTCTCCGGCACCGGACGATGCAATGACCTTCTTCGTTTTCAGGTCGATGAGGTCAGCGTCCCACAATGTCATATCATCCGGCGAAAAAGTGCCGACTGCAACATCTCCATAGAACTCCACACCATTATATCGGTACGCGGTGAGCTGTTCGCCATCGCGGCTGAAAATCGCATATTTCCCATCGCGCGGGAGCAGGAAATACGCATCGCGCTCAAGAAGCGTCGGCTGCGGCTGCTCAAGCACGTGTTCGATTGTGCGGAACTCATTCAGCGTTCCCCGCTCGTCCGTATACAGCCGAAGCGTCTGCGTCTGCGCGTCCCAGTCCGCCGCGTATTCCCCGAGTCCGAACAACTGCCCGGCATCGGTCACTTCTTTCCATTCCGGCTCCGCCGCGAACGCCGTACTCAGCAGCAGCGCGGCCAGCGGCAGGCTCAGCAGCTCGTGTATCTTTATTTTCATCGCGTCCTTTCTTTAATGTACTTTTATCTCAATGTATTTCCATAAGATTTACAGCAAGGGAAACGGTACTGAAGTAAAAATTTGTATGTTTCTGAGTATAAATGATTTCGAATACTTTCGTTTCCTATTGATGAGATGCTGGGGGTCAATAACGAAAAAAATAAAATGGGAAAATGATAGTGGAATCAGTTTACATTTAAATTCGAATATTCTCCTTAGAGAGTGTATGCATATATTTTCGAACACAACTTTGAAATCATTTCATCCGGAACAGCCGGTATGCGGTTATAATTGATTGTTCTCGTGTGTAAGGATCGCTCGGCGCGAAGCGATTGCTGCCGACGCCCTGCATGACCATAGTGCCGTCCTCTGTCTGCATGGCGCTGACCTCGGCCACGGCCGCTTTCGCCCATGTCGAAATACGATCTGCATCATTAAAAGGCGTGTGTTCGCGGTTGGTGCGGATGTCAAGAATACCCGCTGCGCGGACCAGCATCGTGGCCGCTTGCTCGCGCGTAATATGGGCATCCGGTGCAAATCTGCCGTTTCCGACGCCGTTCACAATGCCAAGCGACGCACATGCCAAGACATCTGCATTATCCGTGTCCGTAAAACTGCTGTCCGTGCCGCCGCGATAGACGATCAGCTGCTGAACAGTATTTCCGGTACGTTTCTGCGTGATTGCCGCAACCAGCTGACAGAATTCCTGTCGCGTGCAAGGTTTTGTATATTGCCGCTGAAGCTCCTCAGGGACCAGTTCCGCCATGACCGCTTTCTCGACTTCGTCCGCCGCCCACGCGCTCATCTGACTGCGGTTCGCCGCCGTTTGCGGTATTGCTGCCGTTCCTTCTCGCATATCGTAATATGCGGTTCAGCCACCCTTGCGGACAGCCAAGAGACCGGAAGACGTCGAAATTTCGTCAAATTCTCCCGGGAGAAACACTTTTCCGTCATAGGAGCGCAGCGGTGTCCATGTCTGTCCGTTCATCGTGGCCGCCACGACAATTTCCGGCGGCGGCGCTTCGGTGCCCTCATACTGTCCGGTCAGCAGGCGAACCGACTGATAACGACACGGCACGGTAAGCTGTCCTTTTTCTGCTGACCAGACGCCGTATAAACCATTCTGCACATTCTGCACAACCATGTATCCGCCATCACTGATAAAACCGGCGGCGCGGAGTCCGCTGTCGGAAACGATGTTTCGACCGCTTGCGTTCCAGAGGAAAATCTCGCTGCCGTTTTTCGCGCAGTAATACGGAACCTGCGTGCTGTGAACGCCTGCCATGCCGTCCGCGCTGCCGATATACGTCAGTTCGTACAGATGATACGGTGTTTCGATGATATTTTTATCCGAGTACGGCTCGTAAAGCACATAATTTCCGCTTTCCTGCCGCTGAATATCACGGCCGTACCACGCTGCGCCCGCGCTCGACAAACACAGGCTGAGTGCCAGAGCGGACGGGAGTGCTCTGTGGACTATTAGTTTCATATTAGTTCTACCTTTCTCCTGTTTACATAAGCAGAGTTATTTTCTCTTTTATAGTTGTTCGCGAACAAGCTTTATAAAGGAGAAATTCTATAGAACTGGTTGATACCATATTCGTACATACATGCATTCGTTTTTGCAATTACCTTATTGGCCGAAACAGATGCCGGATTAAGTTCTGAAAGCGATACCTTCGATGTCGAAATGGCAGGAGCAATCGACTGTGAGGTGCGTCCGCCAGTGGTAAACGTATGAATATCAGAATAGGTAGTACCGCCATAGGTATAAGCATACTTACAATACGTTTTCTGCGAATCCGACAGTATCTTAAGGGTACCATTTGCCATATTTGGATTTTCTCCTTGTAAATAATTAATGTATGCATACATTTTATAAGGAGAACATTACAGGCCGCATGTCAACCTGCCGTGTAATAATTTTTGCGCAGCTCAATCGTGTCTACGCAATCATTCTCCGTTGAGAAAACCAGAAACGGGTCGTCCCATGTCCCGTACAATATCGTAATGCTCTGCTCCGTATCGCTTGCTTTCAGGCCTCTCGGCGTTTGGAACCGAGGGGAACAAGCCGTGATATTGCATATCTTTCCATCCATATTTTCGGTGTCCTCTCCTGTGAGCCGCCTCATGACGGAGATCTTCAGGTCATTCGATTGATAATTTTCGATTGTGTAATTCAGTACATACGCCTTATCGTCTGACGGATGCAATTCCGCAGATATATCGCTCGGAAGCTCCGAAAATGCCATGCCTGTCGCAAGCCTGTTTTCCGGATTCGTACTGTCAATCAGGCAATCGTCGTTCTGCACCGTGGATATAATAACCATTTTATCCGCCGCATAGCGCAGCGAATTGATGCCGGGCGCATACCGATCCGGAGCATCCACTCCGGTAAAGCCCAGCGGAAAATATATCATCCCGTCATGCCGGACAGGTGTCCGGTCGGCCGCGGCATCATAATACGTCCCGCTCGTGTCGGCCGGAAAGCATCTGACAGGAGCATCGGCAACGATGTCTTCGCCGTTTACTGCATAATTGTTTTTCCCGACATGGTATTCCGCCGTATATGCAGGAAATTCAACTTTCGCCGTATCGCCATATTCACGGTACGTCCCGCCAAGGGCCTCGGTGACTTCTTGCAGTGGGAAATAAAAGGTGTGATCCTGAATATACGGCTTGCCTGCAAGTTCGAACGCTTCGCCGTTCCGGTATGCCGTATTTTCTCCGGCTGTCAAAGTCAGCGTTCTTTCGCTGACTGTTTCTGGCGGTGCGCTGTTTGCCGAAGCGAAATATATAATCAGTATCGTGGCCATGAGCAGAATGCAGCGTTGTATCGTTTTCATAGGCTTACTCCTCATTCACAAGAAATCGCAGCAAAATCAGAACACAAAATTTCCGCAAAGCGCCGAGGCAGCACGACCGGAGCCTGCGCAAGAAGCCGCAGCTCTCATTGTTGCGGTGTTGCCTTAAGTAAGAGAGGCTCCGGTTCAAAATCCGGAGCCTTTCTATTATTGCGCTAACTGATTATACATCCGTTCAATGGTTACGATGGCCTGCTCGCCGGTATAACCGCCGTCCGGATGAAATTCGTTATTCTCCTCGCCCTTCATGATGCCGATATTCTGCATGGTGTAGATGCTGTCGCGCGACCAGTTTCCGAACTGCGCATCATCGGCGTATTGCTTACTGCCCTCTGCGGTTTCCGTGCCGCCAAGCGACCTGTACAGCCGATCGAGCATGGCTGCGGCCTCTTCGCGCGTGATGAACGCATACGGGCGGAATGTTCCGTCCTCGTAGCCGGTGACGATGCCGAGCGCCGCCGCGACTGCAACATTTTCATCCTCGCAGTCAGAAAAAGCTTCGTCCGGTATGTTTTCCGGAACAGAACTCATCTTGCTGTACAGATTGACTGCCAGCTCACAGAAATCCACGCGCGTGATGTCGAGTCTGGGATAATGAAAACCACCGAGCGTCAAAGAGTGCTGCCGTGCCTCTTCCACTTCAGGCTTTGCCCACGCACTGTACTCACCCGCATTCGCAGGGAGTTCAACCTCGCCGCCCGTACCATCCAGATAATAGAGTGTTTTGCCTCGCCAGCCGATATAACGATTATCGCGCCAGTCTATCCCATCAAAGTCGTTTTTTCCGATGTCTTTGCCGTTTTTGTCAATCAATCCGTATTTTCCGTTGCCATATGCGCCTTTCACAGAGCCTTCCCACAAAGTGCTTCCTGTCTGAATGGCCATCAGTCCGTTGTGAAACACGGGCGTGCTGATTGCAACACCGCCGTCAATGTCATCGCGGAGCATATTCATATTTTCGTCAAACAGAACCAGCTTTGGAATATCATATTGGATGGTTGTCGGCTCCTGATAATAGATAACATCAGTTAAAGGACGTTTGGCATAAATACCAACGAAAAAGTAGCCTTCATCTGAAACGCTCATGCAGGTTCCTTCTACCGGCAGATCCATCGGCGTTATATTTCCGTTTTCATCGGAAAGATAGAAATCCGAACAGTGTTCCTTACCCAGAATTTCCTTCGACAACAGAATTTTATTGTCAGCAAGCACATCTATCGTATCATATTCGAGCGGAATAACCATTTCTCCGGTTTCTATATTGACAACGCCGTCCAGAAAACCATATTTTATGTAGCCATCTATATCGAGACTGATGGTGTAAAGGTTTTTCGATGGCACAAGCGGCGATGCGTATCCACCATAACCATCACCATCGATAAAATACATACTCTTATCATTCTCATTCTGCCATTGCTGCTGCACCTGTGCAATACTGGATTGCAGGGCCTCCTGCGGTGTGACAGTTCTAACCGCCCCGGCATAGACCGCCATGCTGCCGGCGATGAGCGCCGCCGCGATCAAGTAACGTAATTTTTTCATGCTCTACTCCTCCTTGTTCTGTGGTCTGATATAGTGGTATATATAGTATAACATTTCAGACAGTCAAAATGTGACATGGCATCTCTACACAACTTAATTTTCATGCGAATGTCACACTACGGCATCGTTAATTGTTATTAGTATAATTCGGTTTACATTTGGATGTCAATACGCTCTGGATCCATTGACCGGTCAAAACGAATCCAAGAAAAGAGTGATATGATGTCTAGGTTACGCAGCTAAACAGCAGGCGGCAGCAGTGTCTTTGCTTCAGGTTTGATTGCTGAGTTTCATAAGGTTGACAGCCGCCTTTGGCTGCGTATAATTTTCTATAAGAGGAAAGGTGGTTGTCATATGAAAAAAATCTGTTTGGTATTATCAGCGCTGGCATTATGCTGTACTATGTTGATTGGAGCCGGAACAGTAGGCACATCTTCGCAAATGTCGCTTACGCAGCAGGCAATTACGCATTGTCTATTGCCTATTTGCTTTTGCGAACTTGATTATACGCTATCGGTAGTAAACCTCCACCAGGTTTTTGGTAACGCGGATATCAACCTTTTCACCAATCAGATTATAGGGCACGGAGTATTTGTTTTTGCCACCAGAAATCAGGTAGTCGTTCGGAACTGTTGCCATAGACCAGACAGCGGCTTCAAACGGTGCAGTGGGCAGCGGCAGCATATACGGCCTGCTCTTCCTCAAGATAAGCGCTGCGGCGGGTGCCGGGGCGCTGCTTGAACTTGCGGCTGTTCAGCTCATCCACTTTTCAGCAATCGCCTCCTTGACTTCCTGCAAAGAGAAAAACTTCATATCACGCAGTGCAGCAATAATCCAGGTCTCAGCAAAACGGACAGAAGTCTCTGCCGAACTCTTGTACTTTGGACGACGTACTCGTGCAGGAACAATAGCTGTGTTGTAATAGTCCGCAAGTTCCTGATAACTGCGATTCAGTACGGTTTCATAACGGGTGTTAGACACAGTTGCGGTCTTGCAGTTATCCGGAATGAGTAGCCTTGCCGCGCCGCCGCAATAGTTGAACGCATGAACATGACGGTTCAGCTAGTTCTCGGTTTTCATGTCATCACAGGCTTCTGCATAGACATAACAGCTGCACGGGAGCACCGCTACAAACAAATAAGCGCTACTCCGCTCTCCGGTAACGGAATCGTAGACCGGGATTATATCTCCGGCCCAGTCAACCTGGATTACATCTCTCGGTTTATGCTGAATGCGCATGGTTGCCTTGATAATGCGAGCCCATCTGCGGTATTTATCGCCAAACTGTGTACTCATGTACGGCGTGCGGCCGCTTTCGTAGCACTTACGGCAGTATTCTTCCCATAAAAGCGTCAGCGTAACGCCGGGCTTGGCCAGTTCACGGTGAATATACGGATAGTCTGGCTCAACGTAAGTGCTGATTTTCTGGTACTTGTCCGGGAAAAGAATCCGCTCCAGCTCGACGTTGGTAATGTCCTCGTCGAGGGGCCAGTGGATATTGTGTTTAGCCGCTTCTTTCAGAATGGTACGCACAGTGTGATCTGAGCAATGCATCGCGCTGCAAATATCACGCTGGACATGTTTCAAGGCTGAAAGTCCTAGGATTTCACGATAATTAACCGTTTTAGTCCTCCGATATATGATTTGTCACATACTGATTGTGCATGTGCTAAGTCATTATATCGTGAATTTAAAAGGTTGTCGCTGCGTTCCGGCGAGGTGTCGCTATTTCTCCGGCAAGATGTCGCTGAAAGTCCATGCAGATGTCGCTATATGGGCGGTTTATGCAATATCGCGCCTTTTATTATTACCTGTGCAGTATCCTCTGTTCTGGTTGATCTTAAAGCATATTGTATAAAGAAATATATTGAAAACGATCAAGCGAATACCGCCGATCAGCAAACAAGCAGCACTAAATAAGTGCTGCTTTCTTTTTGCATTTACGCCCAATTAGGGCGTTTTTTTATTTTAGAGAGAAAGGAAGTCTGACGATGAACATTGAGAATATATCCATAGCCTTGCTCCTGCTGGGTGTGCTTATAACCGTTCTATGCGTTGGTATCAACCTGTACCGGCTCTGTCATGGCTTGCCGTATCTGCCGCACTGGTGGAGCGGTGTATGCTCGGCTATGCTCTTGCTGGGGCTGGTGTGCAGCTTTTTCGCGCAGAATAAGAAGAATTGAGGGTTGTCTGCAATCTTTTGTTTTAATATATGATTTCAATAAATACACCCGTCATAGGTAGCCTATAACGGGTGTCAGTTTCGTATCAGTTTCTTTTCTGGTTGCGGATATAGATTATGCAAACTACAACTAATAAAATCTCTAGAACAATGCGGATGCAGTTAGATAAAACCATATATATTGTGAGTAAAAAACTCATTGGTGGCTCCTTTCAGAATGCTAACAGCATTTAATTGTTACATGTTTGCCGTCAATTTTAATGGTGATACCTACCGTTGCTCCTGATATAGAATCAGGATGTTCGAAACGAGCCAATCCTGTTACGCCAACATCAAGGTTTCCGTTGCTAGGATAATTGCGCTGATACGATGTATCAAGGGTTTCCCAAGAATTGAAGTTTACATATCCTCCTTGCTGATAGACACGAATACTGTGGACCTGTGCCACATTTGAGATTTGAAAATCACAAGTTACATCGGCCCATACCGTGATATATGCATATCCGTATAGAGATGATACTTTGAAATTAGTTTCGTATGTACCTCTTTTAAGCATTGCGCGTATTGGAGTTGTAGCGGGGTTAGATGCTGGTGTAAGATCGGTTATAGTGATTGTACTCCCTGCTTCTTGTAGTTCACGAACAGCGTTATTCAGCATTTCTTGTGTCAATTTAATGTTCGGATTATAATCCAAAACTTCGACTTCAATTCCGTATGGTTTTCCGGCTTCCTGCAACGCTTTCTCATATTCGGAAATAGTAATAATCGAGGTAGAAGAAGCCTCATTGTTTTCTGTCAAAGCTACATTGACCGCATTAGCGTTCATTTCCAACATCGACCCCATTATACATCCAACCATTGCTATACTTGCTAATCGCTTGAACTTTGTCATATAATCACCTCTATATTTTATATGTTGTAAATTTTATTGTATTATTTTGACTGCGATTATTAGCATCGGCATTTCTATCGAAGGTATAGGATAAACAATAGAAACGTTACAGAATCTACGCAATATAAGGAATAGTAAACTTATTGCGGTCTGTGGTAATGTAGTGTATCCTTAAGTCGCACAGATCTAATACAATGAACAGCAGGGAATTGCATAATATATTTAATTAGTTTATCATGGGTTTTCGCTTCATCAGGTATACTGCCCGTGATTTTTATTGAAGTATTGCACTAATCTTCAAAATCAGCTATACTATATATATCCACATGAATCCGGTACACCGTTATGCGGTGAGGTGTCCAGCCTTTCGGTTTTATGTGGATTGTTTAATGTACCATTGGAATCACCAGCCTTTATGCAATATTTTGGTTTTAGTGGGGAACATCAATCCAGTATGGGTCTACCCAATAGCCGCGCGTTTCGTTCCAGCGGCGGTACTGCTGCTTGCCGTTGTAAATACGGAACTTGTACACGATCACATCGGCGCATGGCATGATCGTGTTTTCGCTGCTGCTCTGCGGCGTGGGTGCTTGCGGAATATCTGCCGCAAATGCGGTCGGAACGGCGGTTGCCATGATAGCTGCCGCGCCCAACGCACAGAGAAATCGTTTCTTCATGGTGGTTCACTCCTTTATGATTGGAAAATTGAGTTGCTTATAAAATTCAGTTTCGGATTCGGTTAATTCTATCGGCTGCTCATTTTGGATACAAAGCCAACACCGACCGGCTCGATCTTGCTTGATATAAGCGGTGCTGTTGTCAAAGTTGATAACGCCTGCTTTTTCGCTGCTCGGTGCTTCAAATTTCGGCTGCGGCAGAACCGCGTAGGACGCAATGAGCAGCACAGCGAACACGCCGGTAAACATTGCGCTGGCTGCGCGGCGGTGCTGGTGTGCGGAATAGGTCATTACCATGACGAACCGCTCTTTGATCTCGGCTTGTGCGTCCGCTTGAAACAGCGCGGTTGCCATAAACGGCAAGCGGTGCTTGTGCCTGGTTTGCTTCATCAAGGAAAGTATCGTCCGCAGGTAGGCGGCTCGTTCCTGCTCGTCCAGCGTCCGCGCAACGGACAGGTCGCACTTGATCTCTAAGGTCTGCTCTAAGTCCTTTTGCAGCAGGTACACTACGGGATTCCACCAGAATATCATGCAGAACAGCGTAACCAGCAGCTTCACAAGGGTATCTTGGTTGAGGAAATGCGTGTACTCGTGCAGCAGCACATAGCGCAGCTCGGTTTCGGTGTAGTCCCTGTCCGGCAGGATGATTCGCTTGTGCAGCACGCCCATGCCGAACGCGGATTCGATATTCAAAGCCGTGTAGCCATGTACCGTGATCTTGCGTCCGGTCTGCCGCTGGACTTGCTCCAACAGGGCATTGGTTCGCTCGTCCCAAGGTGTAGTGTAATGCGCCACGCTGTATATCGCTTTGCGGTACTGCCGGATATAGCGAAAAAGCAACTCGCAGAATCCCAACAGCCATGCGGCGCACAGAATAAGCACAAGCGGCTTGTTCGCCAGCATATCCCGCTCCCGCGTCAGCAGATTGTAGATGTGCGGATAAATAACACCGTCCGCTGCAATCAGCGTATGCGGAAATTCCAGCGGCAGAAACAGCCGCACCGCGCAGAACAGGTACAGCAGTACCATGGACAGAACGCCGAAATGCTGCTTGAACCGCGTATGCCGCAGCAGGTAGATGGCTACGATCAACAAGCTGCTCCACAATAGCGCGGACAGAAATGAGAAAATAGTGACTTGCATATTTATTTCTCTTTGCTCTTTTCCTCGATCTGGGCTTCGTATTCGTCTACCATCTTTTCCAGTTCGGCAATCAGCTTTTCGTCCTGCTCCGGTGTGCGCTGCTTTTTGTCCTTCTTGAACAGCGTAACCGCGATACGGGCGAACAGCGAATTGTTCACGCCCTGTTCTTCCAGCATATAGGCAAGGTATTCGTCCTTGGTGAGTGTGGGGACATACTGTTGTGCCTGATAGCGTCCCTCCTGCGCGATTCCGACAACTTTAATGAACTCCTTATCGCTCAACCAGCGCAAAACCTTGTGAATGTAGTTTTTGCTCCAATCCTGCCCCGTAAGCAGGCGGCTGAGTTGGGAAACGGTAAGCGGTTCGGGCGTTTGCCAGAACACATTCATTACGATCTCTTCCGAGTTTGACATTTGATATTTCTTCACAGTATTCACCTTTCAGTACAGTAACCAAACGGGTTTCTGTTAGCTTGCTTATATAATACATACTAACAAGGTCACTGTCAATACGATTTGTGAAAATTCAGTGTAAAACATAAAATACAAAAGTAAATATTGTGCGAAATGCACAGAGTCAAATATACTCCTCGAGTATATTCATTTTCTTTTGCGAGCATTGAATCCAGTTCTTCACTAACAACAAATTTGAATGGTGAAACCGCGAGATCTCCTGTAGCACTCACATAGTAGGAATATTTCCAGAGGGAAACTCTGCCTTGATGCTAGTCTGCACCCATCTGTATCATGCAGCCAACAATCAGCGGGATGTTTGATGGTTACATTCAACACATCGTTTGTAGCCTCCTAGCTGTATCTCATAAAAATATCCCCCAATTCCGGCGCTGCTTGTTGAGGGTTTCCCCCAAGCCCCCATGAACGCAGAATTTTATTCTGCGGCTGCGCGTCCGTGGGACGCTTTTGACCATGATCAGCTCACCGCTGGTCATGGTCTTTTTCTTGTTCTTTTTTCTGTTCCTCATCCATTTTTAGTAGACGATCCATATTGGCCTTTGCCGCCAGCAGCTCCCGCATTTCCTCACGGGAGCGCCGGTACTCGGCATAGGTCTTTTTCTTTTCCTCCAGCAGCCGAGCATATTCAGCTTGCAGTTCTTTAACTTTGGGCAGCTTCTTGACCCCCATATCATCAAAGGCATTTTTTTCCGCCTGATGAAGCAGCATTTCTTGCTCATGTTCCTCGCGGAATTTCTTTGAATAGCCAGCTTTTCGGTAGGCTACATAGGTGTCACGAGTCTTGGCATAGTTGATGATGTGGGTTCGCAAGATAGCAATCTCCGCCATGCGTTTCTCCGCTGCCTTAATTTTTGCTGATAGCTCATTATGGTGAGCCGTGGCCGCCGCAGCCTTTTCCTCCAGCACAGCATACTCCAGTAGGTTATGCTCTGTGAGATAATTCACAGTCTGTGCCATCTGTTTCAGATTAAAGACCTTGGCCAACCGCACATACCCGGCACCTTTTCCGGCCTGGAGCTTTGCCTGGATGTCAACCAGCAGATTGACCTTCGGCGGATCTGCCTGCCTGACCGCTTTCTGACAGGGTGTATGCTCCTTTTGACCGGCGAGGACACCCAGCAGATGCTCCAGGGTGTAGCCATCGCCCAGACTCTCCAGGCGGGACACTTTGCTCCAGCCGGGGAGCTTCAAACGGTAGGATTTGCCGCGCTTGGATACTTCACAGCCGGATTCCCGAAGCAGCTTCAGCAGTTCGTCCAGGTCAACAGGCTTTTGTGCCAGGGCGTTGTCAATGGCAGCACGGAGCAATTCCCGATGGGAGGGCTTCGCCTGATCGCCTAGCCATTGGTCGTAACTTTTGCCATGGGGATTTGGGTTCTCGACAATGGACAGTCCGTTCTCAATGCAGATGGTGTCGCTCAATCGACGGACAGCTTTTGTGCTGCCCCAAAAATTGCGGAACTTCCGGTCACAGTCCAGGTTGACCGAACTCCAAATGATATGATTATGGACATGGGCCTTGTCAATGTGGGTACAAAGGATAAAGGCGTGTTTGCCCTTGGTGAACCGCTTGGCAAATTCTACACCGAGCCGGTTGGCTTCCTCCGGGGTAATTTCCCCAGGGCAGAAAGATTGGCGGACATGGTAGGCGATTACATCATCTGCGCCCCGGACCCGTCCGGTGGCGGCAATATACTGGCGCTTGGCCAGCATGAACTCGGCGTCGGCCACACGGCTGTCACACTCATAGCCGGTGATGAGCCTGCCGTGGTCGGTCTTTTGCAGGTTGGCCACATAGTCGATAATTTTGCTGATGGCACAGCTCTCAGTTCGACCCTTGCCGATATGCAGCGGCATAATGCGTGTGGTTGCCATTACTACGATACCTCCTTTGAAAATAAAAAAGCATAGCAACCTACCGAAGCAGACCGCTATGCCAATTATTCTAAATTAATTCAAAAATAAAAGATGCAAAATCAAAAAACGATTAGTACTGCTTTATTCAACGGAAAAAGCAAGCACTCTACTTTGTAAATATCTCTAAATCTTTTTTGCTAGGCTTTCTTTCAAACTTAAGCGTAGAGTTGACAGACACAACATCATACATGGGAACTATATGTGTTTCCCAATCCAAGAGATAGAACATTCTAGAAGGTTTTTGCGGTATAGTCACATCAATATTATGAACTGTAGCTAAATCTTTGTAATAGTACATTTCTAATATGAACAATGATGCAAGTGCATCAATTACATGTTCAAGACTGGCTAATTGAAATAGTTTTTTTCCTATATATTGGGACTTATATGTTTTTTCTCCTAATGGCTGTTCTTGTCCTGCATATTCTGAGATAACTCCGTTCCTGTTGTGTTTATTTTGTGTATATGCCCACCACCATTCTGGGGCACAATTTAATTTCGGATTGCGATGCTCTTGAGGATTACACTTCCAAGTATCCATTGGCATTGTAAAGTAATCTGGAGCAACTTTCACTTGAACAACTTCTTCAAATATGGAAGGCCTTTCCTGAGAAAAAACAGCTGCATAAAACAGAATGTCTTTATGTTTATCTTGTACTCTATTTTCAATTTTAGATAATTCGCCTAAGAACTCACAGTACGACTTACAAACAATATCAAACTCTGAGCCTATAGCTAATAACTGCTTTAATAACTCTATCGAAAAAGTTGGCTTATTCTCATCGCAGAATGCAATGTAATCCGACATTTTAATTAAGTCTGCTTCTAAATTCAAATATAAATCCCAATATATGGCCGAAAACTCAAAAGTATTCATACAACTCTCTCCATCTGTTATGTAGTATCGAATAAGTTAACTTCATTCAATTATATATCCTTTTACACATCTTCTTCAATATGGCGCCGTAAATTGAGAACACTCAACATACAAGCTACAAAAATTTCTATATAGAAAGATCCACTTTTTATTGAGCTATTTGATATATCATCGATGATTTTTATGTTCATCTGTAAATTGTATCTTGTAGTAAGTACCAAAAATCCTGCACCTTGCCTAGCAACCCAAAGGCCAGCTTCGGTAGACCAAAAGGGCTTATGCTAAACGCGATTACCAGCAGAATAAGGCCGTTCTGCGGGGAGTATGTCATCAGGACGGCCACGCCCAGCAGGGCAATCACCGTACTGAGCAACCCCAACACCAAGCCGGACACATAGACCAGACCCACGCAAATCCAGATGGCCAGAGTGAGCAGCAGGATCACCGGCGCAATCACAATCTTCAAAATCAGCTTCAATGCGGTCATTTCATGGCCTCCTCTCGACGATCCAAATACTTCTGGCACAGACGGCGGACCTGCTCCTCGTCGACCTCGTTTTCTTCTCGGCGTCCCTTTGTCAGCTGAATGGAGGCAAAGGATTCGTACTCGACCAGCAGATGGTCAAACAGTTCCTCCGGGGTCCGGCACACATCTCCCTCGCAATAGGGCGGGTCCGGGGGCGAGCCGTTGAAGGACACACAGACATATCCGTACCGGCTCTTGTAGACTTCCAGCTCCATATCCTGCGCCAGATAGTCCTCGAAAATCTCTAAAACCTTTTCAAAGGTCAACATTGGTATCTCAACTCCTTTGTGAGATGTGAGAACACTTTGCTATCTGCCTTTATTATCCGGCAAGCCCCGTCAAAAGGCAAGGATACAGACAAAAAGAAAAAACAGAGGGAGGCGCGGCGAAAAGAACGCCGTTCCTCCCTCCGCAGATGGGATATATACCCCTATCACGATAGATTGGAGAGCTGGGTCAGGATTTCTTTCACGCCCTTTCATAGCTGCTCCTGCCGTTGGGCTATATCTTCCAGGTCAGCGTCGTAGACACGCCCGGTCTCATGCACTCGGCGGGTGAGCTGGTTCAGATTGTTGCTGCTCCGGCGCATTAGGGACACCAGTTCCTTCAGCTCCGGCAGGTCCAGCTGCACCACATAACCGTCCAGGGCCATCTTTCGCAGATAGGCTTCCCGATTCTTCGTCCCAAGTTGGGACATTTTCTGCTCGATCAGCGCCAGCTCCTCCGGGGAGACCCGGAAATTCACCTGGACCTCCCGCTTGCGCTTCGGGGCGCTCATCGCTCCGGCTCCCGTTTCTTATGGGCCGGAGCTTTGGGGGCGGCCTGTTTCGGTTCCTGTTTCAAATGCTCCCGGACAGAAGGTCGGGGCTGGCGCAGCTGCTTGGAGCGGTCCTCGCTGGCCAGGATGGCGGCATAGGTTCCAGGAAGTCCCTTCATACCGGTAAACGACAGACTGCGAAACGGCAGGAGATTCATCAGCCGGTCATGGTCTTTGCTCCCGGCACGGTTCAGAAACTCCGGGGAAATACGGGCCATGTAATGGGTCCCGTGGGGGCTGTTCGGCACATCCGGTGCGCGCAGCTCCCGCAAAATCCGTTCTGCCTCTGTCTGGATGTCCTCTGCCGTCAACGGCTGGCGGTGCAGATGTTCCTCACGCACCAGATCAATAAACCCGTTCAAGACAGCGGGATGGCTGTTTACCGCATAGCCAACCCGGACGGTATCGGAGTTATAGTTGGGGATGGTCTTTGCCCATTCCTTGTTGCGGGGCGAGTAGCGCCCATCCCAGTCCTGGAGCTGGACGGTGTTGGCAAGGACTAGCATGACCCGGTCCATGCCGTAGGTCTCGATCACGCCCTTGGCGACATCGTGGCTGAGATACATCCCGTCGAAGTGTTCCCGCACCGCCGCTTCAATGGCCTCCTTGCATTGGAGATTGGCGTTGTTGGAGGCCCGGTACTGCTCCAGCTCCCCATGCTCTTTCGCATAGGCAGCCGAGTGAGGATAGATGGCGGCCTTCCGCAGCTCCGCCTGAGTTCTGCACACATCATCGGCCCTGATTTCGATACAGTCTCGAACCACATCCATGTGGTCGGTCTCCACCTTCTCAAAGTAGTGGTACACATCGGCCAGCGGTCTGGGCGAATCCAGCAGCGCTTGGGCCTGGGCGTCGGTCAGCTCCAGCTGCTCCATCGCCATCACGATGTCCTCCCGAACAGTGTACTCATAGGCATGGTTCAGGACTTCTGCCGGGGACTGGCTTTTCAGCCAGTCCCGGTATTTGTCCTGTTCAGCGGCCATCTTCTCATAAAGGGCCGTATTCAGATCGTTGGTATTCATGTTATCGCACCTCCTCATGTTGTTTCGGTTTCTTTTCAGGGCTGCGGGGCGGCACCGGACGCTTCAAGCTGTCCAGCACCGAAGACCGCGCACTTTTGGCAACCACAGTTTCCGGCTGGGCGTGGCCCTTGCCGTCAATGTTCAGCAGCGTGTCCAGTTCCACCAGACGAGCGGACTTGACTCGCAGATCGTCCTCAAAGGGAAACGGCTTTCCGATTTCCTCTTTGGCTGCGGCCTGCTGTTGGTAAAGGTTGTCCATCTGGTTTTTTACGGCTTCCAAACGCTGAGGCATTTGAGCCAGTGCATTGTCGATACGGGTGAGGTTTCCGCGCGGGTCTGTGCCGAGGCTTGCCCGGTGGGTCATCTGGCCTTTCAACAGGAGCGTATATTCCTGTTTCCAAGCGGAAAACTCCACGGACATAGTAATAAAGCCCCGGTAGCTGCCAATCTGCACCGGTTCAGAGCCTTTGACCTCTTTGCAGGCGTCCAGCAGGGCTGCACCGGCGTTTTCTTTGTCAGTCAGCACATCGCCCCGGATCTCCATCCCGGCAAAGCCATCCTCCGGGTGAGGATGGGCGGCCAGGGTCTCCAGGTCCGCTTCAAAACCTTTGATAAATCCCTTGTTTGTTTCGATTTCCTGGGGGAAGTATTTGAGAAACTGATCCTCCAGGCGGTACTGCTTGCTCTGATGGTCGGCTTTCATCAGCTTCAGACGCGCAACCTCCACATCCAAATCCATGCGCTCCTTGATACGGGGGTCTCCGGCGCACAGGGCCTTGATTTCGACAAAGGACAGCGCCGTTTCGTCCATATCATCGCAGGAGCGGACCGGGCTTTTGCTGGTCATGATTTGCAAAATGAATTTCTGTTTGTTCTCCACCGTCTGCCACAGGTAGGCATCGAAAGTTCCCTCAGTAACATAGCGGTACACATGGACCAGCGGATTCTGGTTACCCTGGCGCTCGATACGGCCCTTGCGCTGGGCAAGATCTCCCGGACGCCACGGACAATCCAGGTCAGGGCAGATTGTTCTTATCGCCCGGATAGACAGCCACAGTCTCGGCTTGGAAGGTCGGGGTTTCGGCAGACGGTTCGGAGCGTTCCTGCCCAAAACCGTCCAGCTGACGGGCATACATCCCGCGCAGCAAAGGTGCAACCTCGCTCCACTGGAAGAACAGCATAGCCAGACGCTTTTCATCTGCATCCAACACTTCCAGTTCAATACCTTCCGGCATCGTGCGGTAATCGGCGGTCTCGCCGGTCTCCAGCTCCATCGTTTCCATGATATTGGGATAGGTCCGACTTAGCCACAGGCCAATCTCTCGATTGCTCTTGCCATTGTGAAGAAGCTCGGAAAGCTCCGCCTTGTCCGCCTCACCGATTAGGCCATGGGCAAGCACATCCCGTAGGTCCTGGTCCACCGAATCAAGGTTTACAGGGAGGAATTCGGTATAGAAGTCGTTGCGGTTATCCTCACGCAAAAGCTGCTCGAACCGTTCCCGGCTCTCGGCTCGGTAGATGGGATAGCTCATGCCAGTGGGCAGCAGCTGCACCGTGTCATCCCGCAGCTCGGTGATCTGATGGGGACGGTCATCCAGATAAACGGTATCGCCCACATGATAGGGCGGGACTGCCGGATCGTAAGAAGTTCGCTCCCGGAGTGTGCCACGGGCCGCAGCGTATTCCTCATCTGAAACCAGAACACGCGAATTATGGGGAGCAGGCTGTTCCGGCTCATCTGCCTGGACGCTTTCCCTGAATATGGCCTCCACATCCCGCATGGCCTGCTGAATAAAGGGGGCGTTGTCCAGCTTTTCCGGGTCCACCACATGGCCGTCCACAATGCCGCGCTGGGCCAGGGTCTCCCGGATGGCGATGGGGTCTACATCGTCCAGATTGTCCTGTTCGACTTGGGTGTAGAAGCGGTCCTCCTTGATGAGCTGGGCAATCCGGCGCTGTACCTTGGGCCAGGGCAGCACCGTTCCGTTGGGGCTTTCCGGGCGGATCGCAAACGGGGTTTTGCCGTCGCCGCCGTCAAACTCATGGGCCAGCCATGCGGCGGTGTCTTTTTTCCGCGCATGGTCTTTCATGTAGCGGACAACGGCGTGTTTGCTCTCGATCTTACCATTCCAGTCCTGGATAGCCCGGTCAATGTCATTGTCCGAAAGTGGACGCACAGCTCATGAAGCTTGGGATAGGTCTCGTCGATGACTTCCCGATGAAGGCGATGCCGGAACTCCGGCGTATCCGAATAGAGGCGAAGCAGCCCCATGTTGTCAGACCCCAGGACGGCACGGCGAATAGCGGCGTTGCCCTCAATCATAGCGTTCTCATAGTCACTGTGACCACAGGCGTTCCGGTATCTGATGTCCTGGGTAACAGCCTCCAGCACGATGGGCTTGTATTGCTCATGCAGCTCCCGGAGGGTAGGTTTTGCCGCCTCTGCCTCATGGCCGGTAGTTTCCGGCTGCGGCTGTTCTTGGGCAAAAGAAAAAGCAGAGGATGTTTTCACATTCGCTGCTTCATCTATTCTTTGGATTTGTTCTGCTTCGGAGAGGAAGAAACTCAGCTGTGAATAAGCTCCGCCATCAGAATCTCCTCGGCCTGGGCCTTGCAGGTGTTCATCAGGCCCACCCAGCGCATCGGATCGCGGGCTTTCAGCTCCTCCGTCGCGCCCGCCGACTCCGCCTATTAATCCGGGAGTGCTTCCTTTTGATATGAATGAAA
>ERZ773109.135-NODE-135-length-37279-cov-4.885262_pt1 | contig 37279 bp, 26 predicted proteins | sample MGYA00580569_ERZ773109 | MGnify/ENA primary metagenome ERZ773109 (study PRJEB29015, sample SAMEA2737852) | human gut metagenome | biome: human gut; feature: human-associated habitat; material: faeces | place: China | collected 2012 ...
ACCGGTTGCTGCCTCAATGCGGCGTGCCATGGAACCAGAATGTCCGATACCCTCCGCATTGATGATGATATTGTGTTTCTTGCCGCGCTTGCGGTTCTCTATGATGCGGTCGATGAGAGCCTGCTCATTGCCGTCATAACGTTCCGGAAGCAGAATATCCTCCGCGCCGTTTGCAATACCACACCACAGTGCGATATAACCGGCATTGCGGCCCATAACCTCAATGATACTGCAGCGCTCATGAGATGTAGAAGTGTCACGTACCTTATCGATTGCCTCCATGGCGGTATTGACTGCCGTATCGAATCCGATGGTGTAATCGGTGCAGGCAATGTCCAGATCGATGGTTCCCGGAACGCCAATGGTATTAACGCCAAGGGCTGCCAGCTTACCGGCTCCCCGGAAAGAACCGTCACCGCCGATAACGATAATACCGTCGATTCCGTGCTTCCTGCAGATCTCTGCCGCCTTCTGCTGACCTTCCGGTGTCTTAAACTCCATGCAGCGCGCTGTCTGTAAAATAGTACCGCCGCGCTGGATGATATCGGAAACGTCTTTTGCTTCCATATCTACGATCTCTTCCTGGAGAAGTCCTGCATAACCTCTCTTGATTCCCTTGACTTTCTTACCCTTGGCAATGGCTTCCCTAACCACTGCACGGATTGCTGCGTTCATACCTGGGGCATCGCCGCCGCTCGTGAGTACACCAATGGTGTTTATCTCTTTCGCCATTTATCGTTCCCTCCTCATATAATATACCCATTTAATCTATCTTATTTTAATCTCTTTATGGCTTCTTTTCAATGCTCTTTTTGACAACTTTTACGTTATTTTCCCCCAAAAACTTAGTTAAATTGTTCACAATCTCCGGTTCGATGCAGATACTGTAGTTTTCGGGCAGCCGCTTCATCGCCTTGACCGATGAAATATAGATCACCACCGTGTCTTTCCCATCCGAATCATGGAGCATGGCATAGAGTTCTTTTTCCTTTTCCGCAAACGCTTCCTTGGTCTCAAACTGAAGCCATAATTCATTGCCGCGCCGCGCGGGAACCTGCGCGGCTGCACCGCCACGGCTTGATCCGCCGTCTCCCGCGGATGCCGGACTGCTGCCCGCATTCCCGCCGGAAGCACGCCTGTATCCTCCGCCCTGCCGGTAAGTGCGCTGTTCCTGTGGCATTCCGTTCTCTGCCTGTTCAAACGTACAGATCTGCTCGCAGACGATCTTGGCGTTTTTATCCTCCTCTACGTTGGCATGTCCGCGGATAAATACCTTCTCATCCTCATTCAGCAGCGTATGATAGCGCTCATACTCGCCAGGGAATACGATCACCTCCACCGTACCGAACAGATCCTCGAGCGATAGAAATGCCATCGTCTTATTATTCTTCGTATATTTGATGGTCTTCTCCGTAATCATTCCGCCGATGATGACCTTCTGGTTATCCCGCAGCTTGACCTCGCCGCTCTCCTCGTCCAGCAGGAAATCCGACGTCACTGCCGATACGATTCTGCGCCATTTTTCCTCGTATTCCTCCAGCGGATGGCCGGTCAGATAGATGCCGATGACTTCCTTCTCAAAGCCGAGCTTGATCTCCTTGCTGTACTCTCCAACGTTGGGATACTGAATCTCATAGGCTTTTTTCTCCTCCTCCGACACCAGATCAAACAGGCTCATCTGTCCCGCCAGCGACTTCTTTTTCGTCTGCACCTGCTGATCCATCAGAGCGTTGTACACCATCATCATCTGCTGTCTGTTACCGTCTAAGGTATCGCAGGCACCGGATTTGATGAGATTTTCGACGGTGCGCTTGTTTACCTCAGAGTCCGCCACCCGCTCAATAAAATTCTGCAGGGTACGGTAGGGACCGTTCTGATTCCGCTCCGCTATGATCGCATCCACCACCGAACGCCCGATACTCTTGATCGCATACAGTCCGTAGCGGATGCCGTCTTTCGTCGCCGAAAAACGTCCCTCGCCCTCATTGATATCCGGGGCCAGCACTTTGATGCCCATCTGTCTGCAGGTATAGATATACTCCGCCACCTTCCGCGGGTTATCAATCACGGAGGTCATCAGCGCCGCCATAAATTCCACCGGATAATAATATTTCAGATACGCCGTCTGATATGCGACCACCGCGTATGCCGCCGCATGGGATTTGTTGAATGCGTACTTCGCAAAATCCACCATGGAATCGTAGATCTCATTCGCCGCCTTCTCACTGATACCGTTTGCAATACAGCCTTTGATCCCCTGCTCCTCATTTCCGTAAACGAAATTGTGGCGCTCCGCATCAATGACATACTGCTTTTTCTTACTCATCGCACGGCGGATGTTATCCGCCTGTCCCATGGAATAGCCGGCAAGATTCTGCACGATCTGCATGACCTGCTCCTGGTAGACAATACAGCCATATGTCGGCTCCAGGATCGGTTCCAGTTCCTTGCAGGTGTATGTGATGCTCTCCGGCTCGTTTTTTCCCTTAATGTACTTTGGAATGAAATCCATCGGTCCCGGACGGTACAGAGAGATTCCGGCGATAACATCCTCCAGACTCTGCGGTTTTAACTCCTTCATGAAGTTCTTCATCCCGGCACTTTCAAGCTGGAAGACGCCCTCGCATTTTCCGGTTCCAATCGCATCCAACACCTTCTTGTCGCCGTAATCAATCTGGATCGCATCCGGATCGCTGTTGTCATTATAATCGATGTGATCGACGTCGATCCGCACACCGTGATTCTTCTCCACAAGGGCAACGGCATCTTTGATTACGGTAAGCGTCCGAAGTCCGAGGAAGTCCATTTTTAACAGACCGAGCTCCTCGATCGTTGTCATGACGAACTGCGTGGTAATCGTGCCGTCTGAAGCTCTGGAAAGCGGTACATACTCATCCATCGCTTTCTGTGAAATCACGACACCCGCCGCATGCATGGACGTATGGCGCGGCAGTCCTTCCAGACGTTTTGCCATATCGATGAGTGTATGCACCGTGTCATCCGTCTCGTACATGGTGCGCAGCTCCGGATTCATGGTAAGCGCCTTATCGATGGTGATGTTCAGTTCGTTTGGAATGTTCTTCGCAATCGTATCACAGAAATTGTACGGCAGATCCATCACACGCCCCACATCGCGGATGACTCCGCGCGCAGCCAGCGTACCGAATGTGACGATCTGCGTCACGCAGTCCTTGCCGTATTTCCCGATTACATAGTCGATGACCTCACTTCGTCTCTCATAGCAGAAATCAATATCAATATCCGGCATCGTGACACGCTCCGGATTTAAAAAACGCTCAAACAGAAGATTATACCGGATCGGATCAATATTGGTGATACCGGTCGTGTAGGAGACAAGACTTCCCGCCGCGCTTCCACGCCCCGGTCCGACCGGGATGCCATGCGTTCTGGCATAATTGATAAAATCCCACACGATCAGGAAGTAATCGACATATCCCATCTTCTGGATAACGGAAAGCTCATAATCAAGCTGCGGCAGCAGCTCGTCATGGCGGTCCGGATAACGCTGGATCAGTCCCTCATGACACAATTTGTTCAGATATGTCCAGGAATCATACCCGTCCGGCACTGTAAAGTGCGGCAGCTTCGTCACGCCGAATTCAATCTCCACATGACACCGGTCTGCAATCTTCTGGGTATTCTCGATTGCCTGCGCGGCATAGGGAAAAAGTGCGCGCATCTCCTCCTCGGATTTGACATAATACTGTCCGCCCTCATAGCGCATCCGGTTCTCGTCGGACAACTTTTTCCCTGTCTGCAGGCACAGCAGGATATCATGTGCCTCCCAGTCCTCCGCATAGGTATAGTGCACGTCGTTGGTGGCGACAAGTTCAATACCAAGTTCCTGGCTAAGCCGCATCAGACCGGCATTCACTGTCTTCTGATCCGGAATTCCGTGATCCTGCAGTTCCAGGAAATAATTGCCCTTACCGAAGCATGCCTCATAGCGCTGCGCCGTCTTCTTCGCCTCATCATAAAGACCTCTGACAAGATAACGCTGCACCTCACCTGCCAGACAGGCACTCAACGCAATCAGCCCCTCATGATACTGTTCTAAAAGTTCCATATCGACACGCGGTTTATAGTAGTATCCCTCCACAAATCCCTTCGATACAATCTTCATGAGATTCTGATACCCCTGGTTGTTCTCCGCCAACAGCACTAGGTGATAATAGCGATCCTCCCCATGGGACATCTCCCGGTCAAATCTGGAGTTCGGTGCCACGTAGACCTCACATCCCAAAACCGGATTGATCCCTGCCTTCTTCGCTTCCTTATAAAAATCAATCACGCCGAACATGACACCGTGATCCGTGATGGCTCCCGCTGTCATGCCAAGTTCCTTGATTCGTTTTACATATTCTTTGATTTTATTGGAACCGTCCAGCAGACTGTACTCTGTATGGACGTGTAAATGTGCAAATGGCATAATAAATCCTCCGTTTTTTCATTATATTATGAACAACGGAATTATTCAAATCTTTTCACGGATCATTCCCGTGCTTTCCCATAGCAGAAATAGATAGACAGACACGTCCCGAAATTGTTTGGTTGATAACAGCGGCAGACCTGCCGCTTAAGAACGAGACAGACTCGTCTCTACATTCCAGACAGGAACTCTTCCACAGTTGTTGAGCGCGCAGCAAGTTTCAGCCACTTTTCCAGTGTCTCATCATCCTGTTCCCCTGCGATGCGCTGCTGCTCTTCTGCCGGAATAGTTCCAAGTTCGGCTGCTAATGACAATATACTCTGTGCTACTTTTGACGCTGCAAGTGACTCCGCCATCGGCTTCGCAAGCGTCTCTGCCATCGACTCCGCCATCGGCTTCGCAAGCGTCTCTGCCATCGACTCTGCCATCGACTCCGCCATTGACTCCGCTATCGAAGGTGCTATCAATTTTGCCCTCCGCTCCGCTTCCTCACGGATATACTCTTCCATCGTCATATAGCCTGCCTCCAATTTTCGATCACGTTTTAGATATTTAACTCTCTCATGAATATTACGGATTTTTTCATCCGGATGCATCTCTGCAACTTCCCCAGTGCTCTGCTTTAAATACGCAAACAGATACAGCAGTTCAGGTGTTATGTTCTCCTGATCGGTTCCGTTGGTATTAAAGAAGATCTTCTGCGTCTCATCTCCCAGCAGAATGCCTGCATCCCTGCAGTACTCCTCAAACACATACTGATATCTGCCCTCGCCAAACGGGTCAAACGAGCAGATAAAAATAATGTAACTGGGCTTGAGCTGATTGTAATCCTCTCCCGGCTTTAAGGATGTGACATCCATCTCCCCCTGATAGTACCGGCTGCGTTTGGGCAGATTCCTTGCATCGTCATTCTGCATCTCCACATCATAACTGACTTCGTCCTCATCCGATGCATACACATCGAAACGCACACTCTTAAAATCGCTGTCAAGAAACAGTGTGTGCTCCGCATGCGCCTTCACGCGTGGAATCTCCTTATTCAGGACAATCTCCAGCAGATTTCTGCAGATCTCCTCGTCCTGCAGGGCTGCTGCAAACAAATATGCATTGGTCAGATTCAGTTTCTGAAAACTTTCTCCCATATACAAGTACCTCCTCTGTGGGAAGTGCCTGCCTGTAAAATATTATAAATCATTCTTACGTCAAATGTCTATTGGTCGAAATCACGAATTTCCAGATCAGGTTTCTGGATGTCGACTATCTCAGGATGCATTTCTTTCTTTTTTGTGTTATAATGCGTTGCACAAATGTAACAGAAGGGATCTTGATCTACATGGGAAAAACAGGACTGATTGTCGAGGGTGGCGGTATGAAATGCGCTTACAGCGCCGGTATTCTGGACAAGTTTTTAGATGATTCTATCGCATTCGACTATTGTATCGGCGTCTCTGCCGGAGCTGCCAACACGCTCTCCTACCTTGCCGGTCAGCGCGGCAGAAATCTTCGTTTCTATACCGTACATCTTGACGATCCGCGCTATCTTTCTGTCCGCAGCCTGCTTCGCACCGGAAATCTGTTCGGTCTCCAGTATATCTACGGCACGCTGACCAACTCGGATGGTGCCGACCCGATTGACTACGATGCCATCATGAAAAATCCGGCTGAATTTTATATGCCGGCAACGGATGCCCTCACCGGAAGGGCAGCCTATTTTTCCAAGTTCGACATCGTGCGCGACGACTACCGCACCATCATGGCGACCTGCGCGCTTCCTGCGTTCTGCCGCCCGGTCAATGTGAACGGACACTTCTACTACGATGGCGGTGTCGCCGATTCCATCCCGGTACACCATGCCTTAGAGCACGGCTGCGACAAGGTCGTCATCATTTTATCGAATCCGCGCGATTTTGTGAAGCAGCCGGAGGCTCACCGGCCGATCTACAAGCGCATGCTGCGCAAATATCCCAAGACCATCAAAGGAATCGACCACCGCCATATCAATTATCAGGCCTCGATTGATCTTTCCAACCAGCTGGAAAAAGAGGGGCGTGCGCTGATTTTCGCGCCAAGCCGCCATCTGCCGCTCGGCACTTTTTCCAAAAATGCAGCCTTAGAACAGCAGCTTTATGATCTTGGGGTATCTGATTATGAAGCAAAACGCGCTGCCCTGCAGGAGTTTTTAAAGGCGCAGGGTCACTCATAGGTTTTTATCTTATATGCGATCGCTTCATACGGTCTTAAATACGTTCCGCCCCCGTTTTTGTAATTTCCGATCATAATCTCCGCTTTCTTAGGCACTCCGTCAAAAGCCACATGGTTAGGTGTAAAATTACAAAGTACCACCAGCTTTTTATCATCCAATACTCTCTGGTATGCAAAAATCTGTCTGCTCTCTTCCATCAGCATCTCAAAGCTTCCGCTGACTACAATCTCCTCCTCATGCCGGATCTGGATCAGTCTTCGATAAAAATTATAAATAGAATCCGGATCTTTCAGCTGTGCTGCAGCGTTGATTTTTTTATAGTTTTCATTTACCTTGATCCACGGCGTTCCTGTTGTAAATCCGGCATTTTTCTCTGTATTCCACTGCATTGGTGTCCTCGCATTATCACGGCTTACTTTTTCAAGATAACGCATCATCTGCTCCGGTTCTACCCCCTGCACTTCCACCAGTTCATGGTAAGCATTGATGGATTCCAGGTCACGGTAATCTGAAAGATCGGTAAATCCGGCGTTTGTCATTCCAAGTTCTTCTCCCTGATAAATATAGGGCGTTCCTTTCATCAAATGCAGGCATACCCCAAGCATTTTTGCCGAATACTCGCGATATTCCCCGTCATTTCCATAACGTGAAACGGCTCTCGGCTGATCATGGTTACTCCAGAACAGGGCATTCCACCCAATGCCCCCTAAACCTTCTTCCCACTTTTTGAAAACCTTTTTTAACGCTATAAGATCGATTGGCTGGTCATTCCATTTCCCGTAAATCCCACTGCCAAGTTCCACATGTTCAAACTGAAATAATTGCTACTGTAGCTGTCATCGGTTTTAAGACGGGAAACATAATCCGCACAAATGTCTGAAACGGTGTGGCACCGTCGATGACCGCCGCTTCATCCAACGCTTCCGGAATCGATTTTATATAACCGGCATATAAAAAAGTATTCATCGGCATCCCAAATACAATATACAAAAACGTAATTCCAAGCACATTATCTATGTGAAACTTATTCGCCTCGTTCACCAGCGGAAGCATCAACACGTTAAAAGGTATAAACATGGCACTGATAAAGTAATAATACAGAAAATTAAAAAACCTGCTCTTTTTTCTGTTTCTTGCAATTGCATAGGATGCCATTGCATTTGTAAATACAGTAAATATCAGATTTACAAGCGTAATAAACAGTGTATTGGCAAATTTTCTCGGATAATCGGTCATATCCCACGCTTTTGCAAAATTGCTCCACTGGATGTGCCTTGGCAATGCCAGCACATGACTCATCTCCTGCGGACTTTTCAATGCAATCACGACCGTCATATAAAGAGGTCCGAAAATACACACTACCGCAAGCAAAAGCAGAAGCAGGGTCAGCAGTCTGTTTTTCTTTTCTTTTTGTTTACATGCTGTCTTCTTCATCAGCCTACCTTCTCCTCTCTTCGCTCCAACACACGAAGCTGGAATACAGAAATCAGGACAACCACAAGGAACAGCAGCACCGCATTGGCAGACTGATAGGCAAATTGTCCGCCGCTGAATCCCTTCTTATAGATCAATACCGAAATGGTTGTCGTTGCTGTTCCCGGTCCGCCGTTCGTCATCGCAATAAACTGGTCAAATGCCATCAGATAATTTTTCCCGCTAAGCACCATATTGATTGTAAAAAACGGTGCAATCAGTGGAAATGTAATCTGGAAAAATCTCCGGAATCCTGTTGCCCCATCCAGTGCCGCAGCCTCATAAAGATCACGGTCTACCGTCTGCAGACCAGACAGGTATATCAATGTGTTAAACGCCATGGACTGCCATATCGTAACCACCAGAACCCCGATCCACGCATTCCCTGTTCCCAGTACATTATTGCTGAGTGCTGCAATGCCCAGCGCTTTTCCGAGTACTGGAATCAGATTTGCAAAAATATACTTGAAAACATAACTGATGATCAGCGTTCCCAGCATGTACGGCAGGAAAAAAACCGCCTTCAGGAAATTTTTACACCCAATCTTTGCATTCAGTGCACAGGCTAACAGCAGACTCAGGACATTTACAAGTATCGTTGCACATATTGCAAATTTAGACTTTTCATTTAATGCAAACTGCTGCAGAATCGCAGACAGATCAAATCCGTTCGGATAATAATGATCCGGAAAATTGGAAACTTTACCATTTGCAATGTCCTTGCTGACACCTGATACCGTCTCATTCTTCTGTTCTACCCCATTGACAGCCGAAAATGCAAACTGATCATCAATATAAGACTGCGCCACCTCAGGCGTCAGAGCATAGCGGATAAACTCTTTTGCCAGCCTCCTGCAGCTTAATCACCACATTCTGAAATTCACTCCAGGTCTGAGGTACCTCAACACCGGCCTGTGCGAACAGATCTTCATTGTATAACACACCGGATGCATTGGTCGCATAAGGTACACCATACGCTTTCTGCTCTTTGTCTACATTGACATCATAGAGCATCTCAAGATATGCACTCTGTACTTCAGATATGAAATCCTCACCGCTTAAGTCGAGCAGGACACCCGCACTCTGAAGTTCTGTATAGTTTGAATCTCCACCCATGGCAATCAGTTCCGGCACTGCCACAGCCTGCAAGCAGGCTACCCGTCATTGCCACCGTAAGACCTAATGCCAAAAACCTTTTTCTATACACTCCTCTCCCCTGATTAGACGCTGCAACAGCGCAAATGCGTAAAATGCTTTGTCTGCCACATGCTGCTGCACAGTCGTAAGCATTGGGCGGCAGTGCTCTGCAAACAGGTTATCATCAAATCCTACCACCGATATATCCTGTGGAACACGTATTCCCTGCGATTGAAAAATAAATACTGCATCGCTTGCATAAAAATCCGAAGCGAAAAACAGTGCCGTATACTCATTCATGCGCTCCTGACAAAATTCCCACAACCGCGTGTGTCTCGTCTGTTTTCTGAAGCTGATCGGGACATAGTCCCTCTCATGAAATATGATTCCATTCTCTTCAAGTGCTTTCTGATATCCCAGTAAGCGCTCCCGGTCAACACCTGCCGGTTCCTGCTGATCCGCCAGAAACGCAATTCTTCTATGCCCCTGCCGTATCAGATAATTTGTCATCATGTATCCTCCCCCGAAGTCATCCAGCCCGACATTATAACAATCCTGATTTTCAAAATAAGAATCAATAAACACCACCGGCATTTTTAACTGTTCTTTCATTTTCTGGACATCCTCAGCCCGGCAGCCAAGCACCACCAGTCCCTCAATATTCCAGGAAGATGCCAGCCTGACCGTTTTTTCAACACTCCCTGCCATATATAGCATCATATAGTAACCGTGTTCCCTGATTTCTTTTTCCAATGCTCCCACTATGGTTCCATAAAACGGATCCGCCATTGCATTGTTTTCCGCACGCCTGTCATAATTCATGATAACTCCGATAATTCTGGAGCCATAATTTGCCAGAACGCGTGCCCCCATATTTGAAACGTAATGGGATTGATCGATCACATCCTGCACCTTTTTCAATGTCTCCTTCGACATTTTTTTCGTTCTTCCATGTAGAACATTCGCAACAGTAGTCGGGCTGACCCCCGCTATTTCTGCCATATCCTTAATCGTTATCATACACTTTTTCCTGCTTTTTCTTTTTATCCCGTCCGAAGTCGTAGTATTTTCCACGGATATTTTCTTCTGTTATTATAACAAAAAAGCCCGGCAATTCCATCTCGAAATTGCCGGGCTGTCCATTTTTCTTTAAGCTTTCACTGCTGCCGTCAGTTCATTTCCGGAGACATCAATCAGAATCGTATCTCCCTCCCTGACTTTATCCGCAAGAATCAGCTTTGCGGAAAGTGTCTCCACATGCTTCTGTAAGAACCGCTTTAACGGTCTTGCACCGTAGATCGGATCATATCCGTTTTCCACGATATACTGCTTTGCCGCATCGGTCAGCTCCACCGTGATCTCACGGTCTGCCAGACGTTTGTTGAGATCTGCAACCAGAAGGTTGATGATGTTACCGATGTTGTCCTTCGTCAGCGGCTTAAACATAATAATCTCATCCAGACGGTTCAAAAACTCCGGACGGAAATGTCCGCGCAGTTCGTCCATAACTGCCGCTTCGCACTCCGGATTGATATCCCCGTCTGCATCGATGCCCTCAAGCAGATGTGCTGATCCAAGGTTCGATGTCATGATGATGATTGTATTCTTAAAATCGACGGTACGTCCCTGTGAATCTGTGATTCGTCCATCGTCCAGTACCTGCAACAGAACGTTGAACACATCCGGATGTGCCTTCTCCACCTCATCAAACAATACCACCGAATACGGCTTTCTGCGCACTGCCTCGGTCAGCTGTCCACCCTCATCGTATCCGACATATCCTGGAGGCGCTCCGATCAGACGGGAGACGGAATATTTCTCCATATACTCACTCATATCAAGACGCACCATATTCGACTCATCATCGAAGAGACTTGCTGCAAGCGCCTTTGCAAGCTCTGTCTTACCAACACCGGTCGGTCCTAAGAATAAGAACGATCCGATCGGCTTACTCGGGTCTTTGATACCTGCTTTGGAACGGATGATTGCTTCCGTCACTTTCGTGACGCCCTCATCTTGGCCGATGACACGTTTGTGCAGTTCCTCGTCGAGATGCAGCGTCTTGTTACGCTCGCTCTCCGTCAGCTTTGCCACCGGAATTCCTGTCCATCTGGAGATGATCCGCGCAATCTCTTCCTCACTGACGTTTTCATGCACCAGAGAAAGGTCGCGTTTCTTCACGGCTTCCTCCTCGATCTCCAACTGCTTCTGTAGCTGTGGCAGCTTGCCATACTGCAATTCGGCTGCCTTCTCCAGATCGTACTTCTGCTGTGCCATCTTGATCTCATTCTTGACCGCTTCGATCTCCTCACGCAGCTTCTGTACTTTTTCTACCGACTTTTTCTCATTCTCCCACTGCGCTTTCTTCGTGTTGAATTCATCGCGCAGCTCTGCCAGTTCTTTCTGCAGATTTGCCAGACGCTCCTGGCTCAGACGGTCGGTCTCCTTTTTCAGCGCTGTCTCCTCAATCTCCATCTGCATGACACGGCGGTTCAACTCGTCCAGTTCCGTCGGCATGGAATCCAGCTCGGTCTTGATCAGCGCGCACGCCTCATCGACCAGATCGATCGCTTTATCCGGAAGAAAACGATCCGAAATATAACGGTTGGAGAGCACTGCTGCCGATACCAGCGCAGAATCTGTAATCTTAACTCCATGGAAAACCTCGTAGCGCTCCTTCAATCCACGCAGAATGGAGATGGTATCCTCGACCGTCGGCTCATCCACCATTACCGGTTGGAAACGACGCTCGAGCGCCGCATCTTTTTCAATGTATTCGCGGTACTCATCCAGGGTCGTCGCACCGATACAATGCAGTTCACCACGCGCAAGCATCGGCTTTAACAGCTGTCCGGCATCCATCGCACCATCCGTCTTGCCCGCACCCACGATCGTGTGAAGTTCATCAATGAACAGGATAATCTGTCCCTCGGAACTTTTCACCTCATCAAGCACTGCCTTTAACCGCTCCTCGAATTCACCGCGGTATTTTGCACCTGCGATTAACGCACCCATATCCAGTGCAAACAATTTCTTGTCCTTTAAGCCCTCCGGCACATCGCCTTTTACAATTCGCTGGGCAAGCCCCTCGACAACAGCCGTCTTGCCGACACCCGGCTCACCGATCAGCACCGGGTTGTTTTTCGTCTTACGGGACAGAATCCGCACGACATTCCGGATCTCATCATCACGTCCGATGACCGGATCCAGCTTCTGGTCTCTCGCACGGGCTACCATATCATACCCGTACTTCTCCAGCGTGTCGTAGGTTGCTTCCGGATTGTCCGATGTCACGCGCTGATTGCCGCGGACTGTCGAGAGCGCCTGCAAAAACCGTTCTCTGGTAATGCCGTACTCCTTAAAGATCTCCTTCAATGCCTTATTCGGATACTTGATCAGCGCCAGGAACAGATGCTCGACAGAAACATACTCGTCCCCCATCTGCTTCGCCTCATCCTCGGCATGAATGAGCACCTTATTTAAATCCTGTCCGACATAGACCTGACCGCCGGACACCTTGACACGCGCTGCCAGATGCCGCTCGGCGTTATCCATGAAGTGCTCCCGCTGAATCTCCATCTTCTCAATCAGCTTCGGAATCAGTCCATCCTCCTGCCGCATGAGTGCAACCAGAAGATGCTCCTGCTCGATCTCCTGATTTCCATATTCATAGGCAAGCTTCTCGCAATCGTTAATGGCTTCCACTGACTTTTGTGTAAATTTCTGAATGTTCATAAGCGTACCTCTCTTTCTCTTCCTATGATATACAGGCGGCACATATCTATGCGCCGCCTGCTTTGTTCTCCCTGTTACAATTATGTTATAGCACCAGTTGTTAGCACTGTCAAGAGGTGAGTGCTAATTTTTTCAGATAATTTTACCGACGGCAGAAGCAGGGACTTCCTGCCTAATATGGTCTGCTCTCCAACAGCTCCGAGAGATCCATCTCACAGTCAAAATATGTCTCCTCCACATACTGAATCTTCTCCACGCTTTCCCCCGCCTCCAGGCGGCGGATCGTCTCCTCCACAAGCGGGGCTGTCAGCGGATTGCATTCAAAATCAGCCGCGATGTCCCCGGTCTGGATTGCCTTGAGGGCATCCCTTACCGCATCAAAGGACAGGATAATAATGTCCCCGTCACTGCCAATCGTCCTGCCCGCCTCCCGGATCGCCTCGATAGCGCCAAAGGTCATATTGTCATTCTCGCTGATTACAACATCAATATCCTCGTATTTTTCGAGAAATTCCTTCATAACCTCCTGCCCCTTTGCCTGCGTGAAATCCCCCGACTGGCGCTCCAGCATCACCCAGTTTTCATTCTGCTGGAGAACCTCTGCGAATCCGTCTGTCCGCCCGATCTGTGCAGAGGAGCCCAGCGTCCCCTGGAGAGATACGATATGAACTGTCTCCCCGCTCCGCCCCTGCTTTTCCAGATAATTCTCCAGCCAGTGCCCGGCGTTCCTGCCCTCCTCCGCGAAGTCACTGCCCACCCAGCATGTATACAGGCTGTCGTCCTCCATCTCCGTCCTGCGGTCAGACAGAATCACCGGGATTCCGGCTTCCTTCGCCTCCTCCAGAACGGATTCCCAGCCTGTCTCCACGATCGGGTCGAGCACGATATAATCCACCTCCTGCAGGATCAGATTGCGGATTGCCTTCACCTGGTTCTCCTGCTTCTGCTGTCCGTCCTCGAAGATCAGATAGTAGCCGTTTTCCTGCGTGAACACATCCTTAAAGGACTGTGTGTTGGTGGTTCTCCAGTCGGATTCCGAGCCGACCTGCACATATCCGACCACAATATAGCCGTCCTGCTGCATCGTCTGCTCCGTATCCAGCTGTCCCGCAGTCTCTCTCTGCTCCACACTCCCACAGCCGGCTGTAAAGAGCAGCTGGCTGGCAAGCAACGCCGCCGCGATTCCTTTTTTTCCCACAGTCCTCTTCTGAAATATGTTCATATTCCTCCCGCCTTTTCTCCTGCCGGCTGCACCTCCTGCCCGGGGTGCTTTTTTAACACAGCACGGTATTTTCCCATAGAGGAGCCAAAAGGCTGCCGCATGCAGCGGACAGCCCCTGGACAGCCTTGTTTTTATTTGCTCTTCTCTTTGATCTTTGCAAAGATACTCTGTAATACGATGAAGAAGCAGAGCAGCGCAGCCACCGCAATGCTGGACCACGAGCTGAGCAGCTTGCCGTTCGTCTTTACCAGTGTGGAAATCGTTCCGTTGATAAGTACACCAAAGAAGGAGCCGATGACATTTCCCACACCGCCTGTCAATAATGTACCGCCGATAACGGAGGAAGCAATGGCATCCATCTCAAGTCCGAGTGCCTGCTGCACATTTCCCGACATCGTGTTCAGGCAGTAGCAGATGCCGCCGATCGAGCAGAGGAATGAGGAAAGCACATACGCCTTCAGCTTCGTCTTCTTCACGTCCAGTCCCATCATGATCGCCGACTGCTCACTTCCGCCGACTGCGTAAAGGCTTCTGCCGAACTTGGTATAGCGGAGCATGAAAAATACGGCTATCAGCACGAGCAGCGCCACGATTACCGATACACGGATAAACGGAACCTGCACCACGCCCTTGTTGTTGGTATAGGAGCCAAACGGAAGGCTGATCTTCGTATTGGCAAGCTTTACAAAAAATGCATTGCTGCTGATGGAGATCTGTTCCGTGCTGATCACGGCTGTCATGCCTCTGGCGAAGAACATTCCCGCCATTGTCACAATGAACGGCTGGATATTCAGATAGCCGACACAGAAGCCCTGCACCACGCCGAACACAATCCCGATGGCAAGCACAAGTATGCAGAGCAGAACCGCATTCATGTTCCAGCGCTCCATGCCGACGGCAAGAATCATGCAGTCCATGGCAACCAGCGAGCCAACGGAAATATCGATGCCGCCGGTCAGCATCACGCAGGTCATTCCACAGGTGATGCAGAGCAGACCCGCATTATTGATAAGGATGTTCAAAAACGTCTGCAGATGTGTGAAGCCCTTATTGGAATAAATCACACAGCCCACGGCATACATCACAAAAAATAACACGATGGTAATTATCAGAAGAACCGTATTTCCATTTAATTTTTTCGCTTTCATTATGCAGCACCTCCTTTGGCAAGCTGTCTCCTTACAGACATTTTTTTCATAAATGCCTTAAACGGAGGTGCCTGGATTGCCACAATAATGATAACAATGACCGCCTTGTACACCGGTGCCTGCTCGGTCGAGATGCCGAGCGCATACAGGGTGGTGGTGATCGCCTGGATGGTGTACGCACCGATAATAGAGCCTGCCAGCCGGAACTTTCCGCCGCCGAGGCTGTTGCCGCCGAGTGCAACTGCCAGAATCGCATCCAGCTCGAAGTTCAGTCCGATGTTGTTGGAATCCGCAGAGCTGATCCGGGAGGAAGCAACAATGCCGGCAATTCCTGCACACAATCCGCAGACAACATAGCACAGGAAAATGATGCGCTCGGAATTGATGCCCGCGATGCGGGAAGCCTTCTTATTGATGCCGACGCTCTGGATATATAAGCCCAGTGCGGTCTTGCGGAGCACCAGCGATGTGATCAGGATGCACACGATGGCAACCACGATCGGTGTCGGCATAAATCCGAGATAGCCGCCGAAGATTTTGAAGGAATCATCCCGGACGTATACGATCATGTTGTTGCAGAGCAGAAGTCCGATTGCCCTCGCCGCCGAAAACAGGATCAGCGTTGCCACCATCGGCTGCACATTCAGATACGATACCAGAAAACCGTTAAACGCACCGCAGGCACATCCCATCAGGATGCCGCCAAGCACACCGACGATCAGCGGCGCTGCAAGGCTGTTGGTGGAGGACACGCCGTAGCCTGCCAGAAGCATGCAGCAGAACGATGCCGCCAGTGACATGACCGAGCCGACGGAAATATCCGTTCCTGCCGAGCAGGACACAACCAGCGTCATGCCGATGGCAAGAATGGCAATCTCACTGCCGCGGTTTAAAATATCAATGATACGTCCGTACAATACCCCGTTGCGGATGGAGATGGTAAAAAAGTTAAATGCAAAATTTCCTGCCATCACATCATAGATGATATTTACCGCCATCACCAGTATCATACAGAAAATCGGTAAAAACAACGGCTGGCTGACCAGCTTCTTAAACTTACTCATTCCTGCCACCTCCTGCTATGGACTGCATTACATGCCCCTGGGTCAGTTCCTCAGTGATCTCTCCCACTTCCTGACCATCCCTTAATACCACCAGCTTGGAGCATGTTCTGAGCATCTCCTCAATCTCGGAAGAGATGAAGATCAGACTCTTTCCCTGATCCGCAAGCTCGATCACAAGCTTCTGGATCTCAGTCTTTGTCCCGACATCGATACCTCTGGTCGGCTCATCCAGAATAAGGAATTCCGGATCTGTGGCAAGCCAGCGTGCCAGAATCACCTTCTGCTGGTTTCCGCCGGAGAGCTGCCCGATCAGGGTCTCCCTGCTCGCCGTCTTGATCTGCAGCAGCTCGATATACTTGTCTGCGATCTCGTTCTGTCTGCTCATTGGAAGCAGCTTAAACATTCCGCGCTTTGCCTGCATTGCCAGAATTATATTTTCTCGTACAGATAAGTCTGCGATAATGCCCTCTGCCTTTCTGTCGTCCGGAAGAAGTCCCATTCCAAGATTCATCGCATCAATCGGCGCATTGATCTTTGCCTCTTTTCCGTTGACAAACAGCTTACCTGTCTGGTTTTTATCCGCTCCATAGATGACACGCGCCAGCTCACTGCGTCCCGAGCCAAGCAGACCTGTCAGTCCCACGACCTCACCCTTATGTATCTGTAAATCAAACGGCTTGATCTTTCCCTTGTGGCTCATGCCCTGCGCATCGATAACCACCGGCACATTGGTGTAATCCTTCTTCTCTTCTGATTTTACAGCTGCAAGGTCATCAAAATCCTTGCCCATCATCGCTGCAACCAGCTTTACCCTTGGCAGCTCCTCAATCGGATATTCTCCGACCAGCATGCCGTTCCGGAGCACTGTGATCCGGTCACAGACTGCGTATACCTGCTCCAGAAAGTGTGTCACAAACACAATCGCCACACCCTTTTCCTTCAGCTGCCGCATAAGAACGAACAGCTTTTCAACCTCATGGTCATCCAGGGAGGATGTCGGCTCGTCTAAAATCAGTACCTTACAATCCATATCCACCGCTCTTGCAATCGCAATCATCTGCTGGAGCGCCAGTGAATACTCTTCCAGATTTTTGGTTACGTCAATATCAAGATCCAGGCTCTTAATAATCCTGTTGGATTTTGCTGTCATCGTCTTCCAGTCGATGGTTCCAAGCTTTTTCTTCGGCTCCCTGCCGATAAATAAATTTTCTGCCACACTCAAATTCGGGCAAAGATTGACTTCCTGATACACCGTGGATATGCCCTTTTTCTGTGCATCCAGGGTCGAATGATTGACCACCGGTCCATCGATCCCGTCAACGCGTATTTCTCCCGCATCGAACGCGTTGATTCCGGTCAGACACTTGATCAGTGTAGATTTCCCGGCACCATTTTCTCCCATCAGTGCCATGATCTCGCCCTTCCGCAGTGTAAGATCCACATTGTCCAGTGCCTTTACGCCCGGAAATGTCATGGTAATCCCCCGCATGGTCAGTACCACATTTTGCTCCATTTTACTCCACCCTTTCCTTAAAATTGGGAGAGACCAACCGGCCTCCCCCATTACAAATTCCCTGTCTGTGAAGCAGCTTCTTCTCTGTCCCTGCTATAATGTTTGTCCTGTTGCCAGACCGTCTTAATACTGTGCGTCAACGATCTCCTGTGTAACCACGGTAAGCTCCTGCTCCTCGCCGTTTACCGTGATGGATGAAAGGATGTCCTCATTTACATACCAGTGCTCAACCATGTATACTTCCTTGTCAGGTGTGCTGCCGGACTCTAACTGCTGGATAACATCCTCTACAAACGGAGCTGCAAGCGGGTTGCACTCGAAGTCTGCATTGATGTCGCCGGACATTACATACTCAAGACCTGCGGTGCAGGCATCGAAGGAAATCAGGATCACGTCTCCGTCCACACCATAGGAGATACCTGCTGCCTTCATGGCATCCATCGCACCAAATGCCTCGTTATCGTTCTGGCATACCACTACATTGAACTGTCCCTCGTAGCTCTTGATGTAAGACTCCATAACCTCCTGTCCGCCAGCCTGTGTGAAATCACCGGTCTGGGAATCCAGAATGTTCCAGCCGTTTGCATCTGCGATCTCCTTGAAGCCGTCCGTACGTCCGATCTGTGCGGAAGCACCGGTTGTTCCCTCGATAACGAGCACGTTCACGTCGCTGATGCCCTTTGCATCCGTGTAAGCCTTTAACCACTCACCTGCTGCAAGACCCTCATTCTTGAAGTTGGAGCCTACCCATGAAATATATTTGTCCGAATCATCAATCGTACGGTCAATGACGATAACCGGAATACCTGCCTCCTCGCACTCTGTCAGTACCGTGTCCCAGCCTGTCGATACGATCGGGTCGATGATGATGTAATCCACATCCTGCTCGATGAAGCCACGTACTGCCTCCAGCTGGACTGCCGAATCCTGGTCGCAGTCAACGAACTGGAGATCATATCCGTTCTCTGCCGAGAAGATGGACTGTGCGGAATTCGTGGATGCGGTACGCCAGTCAGACTCATGGCCAACCTGTGCAAAGCCGATTGTGATTACATCCCCGTCAGCTGCGTCTGCCGCATCTGCTGCGTCAGAAGCATCCGCTGCTTCGCTGTCCGCTGCCGTATCTGCGTCTGCTGCATCTGCTGCCGTTGTGTTGCTGCTGTCAGCAGCCTCCTCGCTTCCGCAGCCTGCCAGTAAGGTTGCGCCCATTGCCATGCACATCAGTACACTCACTAACTTTTTTTTCATTTTAAAAACCTCCCAAAGTTTTTATTAGATTTGGTTAAGTCCTTAACCATGTACCTATTATAGCTTTCGGACGGTTTAAAAAATACCGACTGGCTTTTGAAATAAGTATAATTTTTTACTAAATTATGAACAGCTCATTCACAATTTTGCCGTATTTTCCTCAAAAGGTGTAATTTTTTTGGAAATGTTGCGTTTTCTTTTGATTTTCTCTGCCCGGCACGGAATCCGCACCCAGATCTCGGTGCCCTGCCCGTAGGTGCTCTGTATCTTCAGTCCGTACTCCCTGCCATAATTGAGCTGGATACGCTGGTTGACATTGAACAGTCCGAAGCCGCCCGTCTCCTCCTGCTCCGGCTCCTGCTCCCCGTCGCGGAGCATGGCGCACACCTGCGCAAGCCGCGCACCGTCCATTCCGATTCCGTCATCCTGCACCTTGAAAATCATGACATCCTGGCAGAGTGCACCGGACACCCGGATATGTCCGCCGCCGCGCTTGTTCTTGATGCCGTGGTAGAGCGCATTCTCCACAAGCGGCTGGAGCGTCAGCTTGATGATCTCATATTCATAGAGCTCCTCCGGAATCGCAATCTCATATTCCAGTATATCCCTGTAGCGGAACTGCTGGATCTCTAAGTAGCTGCGGATGTGCTGCTCCTCCTCCTTTACCGTGATGAACTCCCGCCCCTTGCTTAAGGTTGTCCGAAAAAAGCTTGACAGGGACGACACCATCCTCACGACCTGCTCCGTGTCCTTCGACTCCGCGAGCCAGATGATGTTGTCCAGTGTATTGTACAGAAAATGCGGATTGATCTGCTCCTGCAGCACGCGCAGCTCCGCCGCGCGCAGATTCAGCTCCTCCACGCGTATATCCTCCACGAGATGCCCGATCTCCTCCACCATCTGGTTAAAGCTGCTGTTCAGAACCGAGAGCTCATCCAGCTCCTCGTCCTGCGCCCGGATCGCAAAATCCCCGCTTCCCGCTGCCTGCGCAGCCTCACACAGCCGCTGGATAGGCTCCGTGATGCCCCGCACAATCCTCCTGCTGACCATCCATGCCCCGAGCAGTATCAGGACGAGAATCACTGTGATCGCCGTGATGGCACTCTCCACATCCGCGCGGATTCCCATCCGCAGCTCCTCCATGTTCGTTGTCTCATAGTAGATATAATACTGGATCTGCTCCTGTATCAGCTCCGTCAGGACGCGGATATTCAGATCCAGACGCTCCATGTTCGTCTCATAAAGCCCGGTCACGAGCGCATCCTTCTCGATCTCCTCCACACGATCCTCCAGCGTGTCAAGACTCTTTAGTATGCTTGACAGCCGGTTCGCAGCGTACTCGGAATCTGCCTCCTCATAGAGCTCGCCGAACACCTCCCGCGCGGCCTGTATCATCCGGTGCGGCTGCTCCGTGTCCACCAGCTCCTCGGCACGCTCCGAATTGACTACGATAATATACATCACGTAGTCCATGTCCTCCTTGAAATTGATGTTGTACGCGTTTGCCTTTGTGATTCTCCTGACAATCCCGTCATACTCGGAGGAAATCTTGTTCGTCATAATCAGAAGATACGCCAGAAGTATGGTCAGCGGCACCACACAGATCAGCAGCAGCATATAGAGCCTGCTCTTTAGTGAAAACCCTCTCTTCAATATCTATCTCCCCTTTTACCCTCTGCTGCGGTACTCACCCGGTGTGCAGCCCTGCGTCTTCTTGAACAGGTTGCTGAAATAATGCGCATCCCGGTAGCCCACCTCAAAGGCAATCTCCGTTACCTTCTTTCCCGTCGTCCTGAGCAGCTCCTTCGCTTTTTCCATGCGGATTCTTGTAAGATATTCTACAAACGTCTCTCCCATTTCCTGACCGAATACCGTGCTGAAATGGCTCGGACTCAGATTTACCTCCGCTGCGACCATATTCAGGGAAATCCCGTCCTTCTCAAAATGATCGTTGATGTAGGTCTTTGCCTTCTGCATGATGCCGTCGTATTTTCCGTCCACCGCCTCACTGCGCAAATCCAGCACCGCCGAAAAAAGCTTCTTAATATATTCCCTGGTCTGCTCAACCGTGGTCAGGTAGGCTACCATCTCCTTCGCATCGCCGCACCGCTCCACGAGATCCCTGCTCTTGTAACCGCTCTTCTCCAGAACGGAAACCGCCGTCACATACAGATCCATCACCACGTACTGGCGCAGGAAGATAGACTTTACATTGCTGTCCCCGAGCTGTGCAAAGTAATCCTCCACGAAGCCGGACACCTCCTCCCTAGTGCCAGTGTACAGAAAAGCCTCTGCCTGCCGCTGGCTCAGGCTGGAGATATTCAGCTCCCCGAGCTTTACATCCTCCAGAACCTCCGCCGCAGTCTCCCCCGGCGTCTCCTCCTCAAGGATCTGGTTGCGCTCTACCGAATAGCGTCTGGAAAAGCACAGGTTGGTCTGCCGGTAGCACTGCTGCAGCTCGCTGAAACGCTCCACCGGTGTCCCGAGCGCCGCGACATACTCCACCGCCGTCTCTCTCCGGAAATACTCTGCCAGCAGGCTTTTTACCTGCTCTGTCGTCTCCGCGAGAGACTGCTGCCCTGTGCCCTTCAGCACAAAATCGTACTCCGCCCGGCTCTGCTTTGCGACAATCAGATTGCCGGACTGCTCCATGTACTTCTCCAGCTCCTGCTCGAAGGCTTTTATCTTCTCCGGCAGGACATCCTCCTTCTCCTCGGAGAACAGCTGGAGCAGCATGATATTGTACTGCTCCGCAATCAGCTCAAGTCCCAGCTCCTTCGCCTCCTGGAACACCGACGCATAGGTATGCTTTCCGGAGACCATGTGCCGGAACAGCCGCTGCCTGCCGGCAGATCTCGCCTCCTCCGGCGCCTGCTGCTTCTGCTTCCCGCGCTCCTCCTCGATCTTCTGACCGATCTTCTTGAGTGTCCCGATCAGCTGTGCACCCGTGACCGGCTTCACCAGATAATCCGTGATTCCGATGTCGATTGCCTCTTTTGCATACTGGAACTCGTCATACCCGCTCAGGAGTATGATCTTGGTCTCCGGCAACTCGTGCTTCACGAGACGGCTCAGCTCCAGTCCATCCATGAACGGCATCTTAATGTCCGTGATCAGAATATCCGGTCTCGTCTTCTGGATGATCGGATAGGCGAGCTCCCCGTCGCCCGCGTCACCGACAAATTCAAAGCCTTCCCCCTGCCAGTCGATGTTGTTCTTTATGCCCTCCCGCATAACGATCTCATCTTCCGCTAAAAAAACCTTTAACATATGAAATTCCCCTCAATACATTTTCCTGTAAAAACCATTGTAAATTCATTTTATCACACCTGCGAACAAAAAACACAGAAGATTTTGGATGTCCGGGATGCCTATCACCGGATTCTGCTCGATGCAGTCGATACCCTCGTACAGAAATGTCCCCCGCATACGCAGGACTTCCGGCGCTCAGGGAACGCATCTATTTAGGTATCCAGCTTCTGGAAAGCTTTGCGCACACCCAGCTGGAGACTTCCCTCTGCAGTCAGTTTGATATGGAATCCATGCAGACACTCTGCCTCCGGATTGCAGTGGAGCTGCTGACACCGCCGCATCAGACGGGATCCGATACGGCAGTGTCATGTTCACACTAATCTTATGAAAACGCCCTGCGGTCTTAAGCTTCCGTGCTCCAATCCGTTCGCGAACAGGCAGTCCTCCGGCTCCGGCAGTCCCCGCTCCCCTGTCCGCACCGGTTCCTCCCCGGCGTTAATGCAGACCTCCAGCGTTTTTTGTCCTTCTTTTTTCTTATAATAATGTAACAATCTGGAATCCTCTCTGACATCCCACATCACGTTCCCGCTCCTTGTCTGCGGATACTGCCTGCGCAGGGCAATCAGCCGCTTCACCTGTCCGGTCAGCTCCGCAAAGCTGCCCGCATCGATCTCCTCCCACGGCATGCACTTCCGGTTCGCCTTCGTGCCGCCTCCGTCCATACCGATCTCGGTGCCGTAGTAGATGCCCGGCGCGCCCTGCATGGTGAACAGAACTGTAAGCTGTGCCAGAAACGTATCCGCATTGCCGTGACATCTCTCCATCAGACGGTCCGTATCATGGGAATCTAACAGATTAAACAACACCCGGTTCACCTGCTCGTAGTACATGCTGTAACACTGGTTGATGCCATGCATAAAATCCGTACCACTCTGTGTCTTATCTGCCCAGAAGTTATTCACACACGCCAGAAACGGATAGTTCATCGTCGAATCATACTCGTCGCCGAGCAGCCATGGGAAAGCATCATGCCAGATCTCGCCGAGCAGGAAAAGCTTTGGATTGCACTTTTTCAATTCCAGACGCAGATATTTTAAAAATGCATGTGAAATCTCGTTGCCGACATCGAAACGGATTCCGTCAACCTTCCAGTCACATACCCAGTGCTTTGCAATGCCGGTCAGATACTCCATCACGTCCGGCTCACTGGTATCAAATTTTGGCATATTGTCGACAAACGCAAACGAAAAATAATCCCCCCGCTTCGTCGCATGGGTCTGCTCATCGATCGGCCAGCGGTTCACGCAGAACCAGTGGTAGTAGCTGGACTGCGGTCCCTTTTCCAGCACGTCCTGCCAGAGCGCGCACTTCGCTCCGCAATGATTAAATACCGCATCGATCATCACACGGAGTCCCAGCGCATGCGCCTCCGCAATCAACACCTTCAGTTCTTCCTCCGTGCCGATATCCGGCTCCACGCTGTGGTAGTCGATCGTGTCGTACCGGTGGTTGGAATCCGACCACAGAATCGGGTTTAAGTAGATGCCTCCGACGCCAAGGTCTGCAATATAGGCAAGGCGGCTGCGGATTCCCGCCAGATCACCCCCGTAAAACTCCTTCCAGGTTGCATCCTCCTGAAAAGCCCATTCCCGGCAGGAATGACGCTTTTCTCCTGGATTTTTTCTGCAGAAACGATCCGGGAAAATCTGATACCACACGATATTCTCCGCCCAGTCCGGCACCTTCATAATGTCCGCCCGGTTCATCCACGGATAGATAAAACGCTGGATCATCCGTTCCTCCGGAAAACGCTCTGCCGCTTTCACAAATCCATCCTCAAACAGGCAGACGCTCTCCCCGCCGCCGGTGATCTCAAAATGGTACTTGACTCTGCGGTACGCCGGTGTGAGGACGGCACTGTATACATTTCTGTGCGCCAGTTCCCGCTCCAGTTCCATCGGCACCCGCTCGCCCTGCCAGTTCTGCTCGTTCTCGGCAATCCCGGCGGAATACGGGTCGCCCGCCCAGAGGATCACCTCGTCCACATCTTTTCCTGTCTGAATACTGATTTTTAAATGTCTCTCATCAAGCGGATAGCAGTCTAAAAAATACGCCCGATGTGTAATTTCTGCCAGATTCATAGTTTTCCCCCTGTACAAATCCATTTCGGATATTCTGTCTGTTCTCCGGGAACTCCGGATTTCTATTCTACGCACAGTATATCTCTGCGAGGGGAATTTTTCTCACACTATCAATCGCGTAACTTGTACAAAACAATCATTTTTTCTTTCACTTCTATCACAGCATCCGGCCGGAAAGCAGTTCGCTTCCCTCTTCGTAATCCAGGTTCTCATATGCCGCATGCAGTTCTGTCAACAGTTCCCGTTCCTCCGCTGTCAGATGGGCACGCGCAAACCGGGAAAGTCCCTGCTCAATCCCGGGCAGGTCACACGCATCAAAAGCTTCCCTAAGCTGTGCCAGAATCTGCTGCTTTTCCTCCGGTGCGTCCCCGGCTGCTGTCTCTTCCCCGGATGTCTCCTGCGGCAGATTCTTTAATTCATCCTCGACACTCTCTAACGTGTGCCGGATCGTCTCCAAAAACTCTGTCATATGCTTTTCCAGGTACCGGATATTTTCTGTCTTTGCCGCCATTTCCATGATTTCTGCGCTCTCGCTTAACGCCTGTCTGCCGATCTGCTGGCTGGCGCCCTTGATTCCGTGCACTTTCGTTCCGAAAAGCTCCAGCTGCTCCGGCACATAGCCCGGCAGTTCTGCTGCAAGCGATCCCGTCTCCTGCAAAAACGTCTGCAAGAGACGGCGGTATGCCCCATGGTTCATCTGCGCGTGAAGCAGGAAATCCCTGCGCTCTGCGACAGGCAGATAAGTCTCAATCACTTTCTTTAGCTCTGACACATCGATCGGCTTGTCCAGATACGCCGTAAATTCCGGTCTGCGATTCCGATGCTTTAACTCCGCGGTAATATCAGCAGTCATAAGTACCATTGGGATATCGCAAAACTGGCGGATCTCCTTCGCCGCTTCATCGCCATTTTTTTCCGGCATCCTCTGATCCAGAAAAATCAGCTGATACTCCTTCCGCGCTGCCGCCTCCACAGCCTCCTTTCCGTTGCGCACAACATCCAGTGTAAACCGCCACGGCGCTGCGAGTTCCTGGAAAATCTCCTGATTGATCCGCATATCATCCGCGAGCAGAACATGTGCCCCCGGATAGATCCATGTCGGCTGGATCCGCTCCGTATAGGCCACTGACTCGCGCAGCAGACTGTCCGTCGTATAGCACACCGCATCATGCAGGGTGCTTCCGCACACCTTCTGCCGGATTTCCACGGTAATCGTGGTTCCCCTGGTGCCGTTGCTCTCGGCGCGGACACTGCCTCCCATACGGTTTGCAAGTTCCTTTACAATGCTAAGTCCCAGTCCATTTCCCGACTGTCCGCTCTCTGCCGCATAGCTCACATACGAATCAAATCCCTGCCGCAGCTGTTCGCTTGTCATTCCGGTGCCGGTGTCCGACACCCTGCAACGGACCATCACATCCGAGGAATCCCGGATTGCCTCACAGGTAATCACACAGCGGATCTCGCCCTCCTCTGTGAACTTGACCGCATTTGCGAGCAGATTCTGCAAAATTTCCCGGACGCGCATGGCATCCCCATACATTTTCTCCGGGAATTCTCCCTGTATACAGGCCTCAAACCACACCCTCTTCGACTGCAGATTGATGACACACATGTGTGCCACCTCCTCGAGCACCTGATCCAGCCGGTAGCACTCCGCCATCAGCTCGAACTTTCCTGCCTCAATTCTGGAATAGTCAAGAATCGCATTCACCTGTTCCACAAGGCTGTTCCCAGCTCCCTTGATGTGAAGCAGGAGTGCACGGTCACTTGCCGTGAGTTCCTTGCGGCTGCTTAAAATATCCGTGATTCCGATGATGGCGTGCAGCGGGCTTTTCAGGTCATGGCTCATCTGCGCGAGGAAATCACTTTTCCGCGCCGTCTGCATCTCTGCTTTTCCCTTTAATGCCTGCATCAGCTGCGTCTCTTTTTTCGGGCTGGTAATATCCCAGGCACCGAGAATATATCCACGGAGTCTCCCTGAATAGTACACCGGTGTACACTGACACTGATAATACTGTCCGTTCTTCTCGATCTCCCGGCTCTTTTTTCCCTCCTGTATGGACTTCGCCAGCTCCTCCGCCTCCTGCATGTATCCGCGGTGCCTGCGGCTGTCTCTCTCATACAACTGCATCGGACCCGCAAACAGACTTCTGCCGCTGCGGTTCGCATCAACGCAGTAAAAATTGGTATCCAGCAGTACCACTGCCGTATCCGAGTCATCGTACAGCCGCTCACGCAGAAGCTCGCCCGTATCCATCAGCTGATCCGTCTGGATCAGATAATGAACCGCACCGCAGACACCGGTTGTAGCTGCCAGCATCAGAAGATTGCCCGGAATGGTAAAAAACTTTTCCGCGCACATCGCCGCTGCATTCACGAGCAGCACAATATAGAGCAGATTAGCAATCTGATGCTCATGCATGGTCAGGGAACGGCGCAGATAGGCGTAGGTCCCCATTGCAACGATCGCCGCCGTACATCCGATTAAGTAAATTCTGAAATAAATGTGATAGATTTCCGGCTGCCGGTAGCGCATAAAAACAATCACATTCAGCGCGAGCAGCACACAAAACATAATCCACTGCACCCCGTAGGGGATATGGATTTTCAGAAAATCCATGATATAGATAAGAATCAGATAAAGCACCTGAATTAAGAGCATGTCCTTCAAACGCCCGAACAGTTCTGTCTGTCCGGTGAGCGTAAGGACAACCTGATAGAAATTATATACACCGATCAGTCCGACCAGCAGCGGCAGCAGCCTGTGCTGTCTGGAATATGCACCAGAAGTGGCATATTCCTGCAGTACATACAGCGTATAACAAAGACATATTATCTGAACCAATAATATCATTCAATCTCACTCCGCCCCATCAGAATCCTCTTGATCTCTGTCTTGACAAAGACCGGCTTGTACGGTCTTACAATGTAACCTGCCGCGTCCAGATTCCGGCACAGCGTGACCGTCTGTCTGTCGCAGAGCGCCGTGACGAACAGGATCGGCACCGTGCGATCCGTCATCTCCATAATGCGTTTGGCCGTCTCGATACCGTCCATCTCCGGCATATCGATATCCATCAGCACCAGATCCGGCGCCGGATGTTTTTTCAAATACAGCAATGCCTGGTGACCGGATTTCATCAGGATGACATCATATAACGGCTCTAAAATGCCACGCAGCATCTGCAGATTCGTCTTCATATCGTCCACAACCATGATCCGGCAGCGTACCGGCGGCCGTATCATCTCGTTGCGCTCCTTTTCTGCCTCTTCCGTGGAGAAGCCGGATTCCGTCTTCATACGCAATGTAATATGGTAGTTCGCTTCGTTGGACAGATCCAACAGTTCCCCGTCCATCAGACGCACTACGGGTCTTAAATTATGTACGCCAAAATTCTCATAGATGATGGCTTCTCTTCCATCGGAAAGCGTAACCATCGTTCCCTTCGGATAGAGCGGCACATACTTTAGAAGTATCTCCACTACCTCGCGGTCAAACATAATGCCGCAGCCGCCCATCAGATACTCCGTCGCCTCGTACGGTGCGTATGGCTCCTTGTACGGGCGCCTGGACGTAAGTGCATCATAGACATCCGCCACGTGCAGAATCCTGGTAAACATCGTCTGCTGCGCGCCTTCCAGCCCGTCCGGGTATCCGCTTCCGTCCACATTTTCATGGTGATGCAGCACGGCCTCCTTGATATGCGCAGAAATATCCCACCGCTCACTGATAATCTGGTACGACAGTGTTGCGTGGGATTTCATAATCAGATATTCTTCCTGTGTCAGACGTCCCGGCTTGTTTAAGATCTCATCCGGGATCTGCAGCTTTCCGAGGTCATGAAGCAATGCCGCAGTCACAAGATGCCCCAGCTCCACTTCACTCATCCCCATACCCATTCCAATGACGCCGCAGTATACCGCCACGTTCACAGAATGTGCGTAAGTGTAATCGTCGTAGCTTCTTAAGTCCGTAAGATCAAGAGACACATTTCCGCAGGATAAAATCTCCTCCACCATGCGTCTGGCAATCAGCTTACATCCGTCAATGTCGCAGGCACGGATGCGCTCCTGTCCCTCCTGCCTTAACTGCGGCGTAATCACACTCTCAATCGTGATGCCCTCTGAAAGTTTATCTTCTATATATATACCGTCGAATCCGTAAGCTTCCAGTTTTTCCAGATAGCTCTCCGTCAATTCGCAATGGCAGCCAATCAGCGTTCTTCCGACGGAATCATAAAGGTCGGCTGCAAGAACCATGCCCGGTTCTGCCTCCTTGAGTGGTACATAACGCATAACATTCCTCCTACCTTTCACTGTACCAAGCCGACCTCATAAAGTCAATGAAACTTTTGACCTTATTTTCTAGGATTCGACAGAAACCACCTCGTAATCCTGATCCTCAACCGCCTTCTTTAAGACCTCATCCGCCACGTCGCTGCTAAGCGTCACAACCGCGTTTCCTGCCTCGTGGCTGACTACAGCCTCCTGCACGCCTTCTACCGCTTCGAGTGCCTTCTTGACTCTCGCCTCACAGTGTCCACACATCATACCGTTAATCTTCATTGTCTTTTTCATTGTCTCATTCTCCTTTTTTTGATTTGTTTCTGATTTCTTCTCCAAAGCGTCATCCGGCTCCTTCGCCGCAGCTGCGGCGATCTGCCCTGTCACCGCATTTTTGATCCTGCGGTCTTTTCCGGCGTCATACATCCGGAACAGATTCAGGCACAGCGCGTTGGTCACAACACAGAAGCTGGATAAGCTCATGGCTGCCGCACCGAACATCGGGTTTAACTGCCAGCCGAACAGCGGAATCCACACGCCTGCCGCAAGAGGAATGCCGATAATATTGTAGAAAAATGCCCAGAACAGATTTTCATGAATATTGCGCAGGGTTGCGCGGCTCAAGCGGATTGCCGCAGGCACATCCGACAGGCGACTCTTCATCAGCACGACATCCGCGGCATCAATGGCAATATCCGTTCCGGCGCCGATCGCCATTCCGATATCCGCCCTTGTAAGCGCCGGCGCGTCATTGATTCCATCGCCGACCATGACCACTTTGCCCTTTTTCTGCAGTTCTCTTACCACCTGCTCCTTGCCGTCCGGAAGCACGCCGGCGATCACCTCGTCCACGCCTGCCTCTTTTCCGATCGCCTGCGCCGTCCGCTCATTGTCGCCGGTCAGCATCACCACATAGATTCCCATGTTCTGCAGTTCTGCCACCGCACGCGGGCTGTCCTCCTTGATGACATCCGCCACGGCGATTACGCCGAGCAGCTTCTCATCCTTTGCAAAAAACAGCGGCGTCTTGCCCTGCATGGCGAGCTGCTCTGCCTGCCGCTTCATGGCATCGGACACCTTCACGTGCTGCTCGATAAAGATGAGATTGCCGCCGTAAAGCCGTCTTCCATCCCGCACACCGGTCAGACCATTGCCCGGAAGCGCCATGAAATCGGTCAGCATATCTTCTAAGCCGTCCGCTCCGCCAGATGCTCCGTCTGCCGCAGACGCCCTCTTCCCGCCGGACTGCTCCTTTGCCCCGGCCTGCTCCTTCACATAGGCAAGAACGGCCTTTGCAAGCGGATGCTCGCTCTTCTGCTCCAGAATCCCTGCCGCATGCAGCAGCTCCTCCGCCGGAACGCCTTCCGCCGGAAGAACATCCGTAACCCGCGGCTCTCCGCTCGTGATGGTTCCGGTCTTATCGAGCGCTACAATCTGCATTTTTCCGGTCTCCTCCAGAGAGACTGCTGTCTTGAACATAATACCGTTCTTAGCACCCATGCCGTTTCCGACCATGATGGCTACCGGAGTGGCAAGTCCGAGTGCACACGGGCAGCTGATGACCAGAACAGAGATCGCTCTCGCCAGCGCAAAGCCGACCGGCTTTCCGGCAACCAGCCACACAATCAGTGTCACGATCGCAATTCCAATGACCGTCGGTACAAATACGCCCGATACCTTATCGGCAATCTTGGCAATCGGCGCCTTGGTCGCCGCGGCATCGCTGACCATCCGGATAATCTGGGATAAGGTTGTATCCTCGCCGACTCTCATCGCCTCGCATTTTAAAAAGCCGGACTGGTTCACGGTCGCCGCGGAGACTTCATCTCCTGGTGCCTTGTCCACCGGTATGCTCTCGCCGGTCAGCGCCGCCTCATTCACGGCACTGCTGCCCTCGAGGATGATACCGTCCACGGGTATGTTCTCCCCCGGGCGCACCACGAAGACGTCTCCCTTTTTGACCTGCGCGACCGGAACCTCCTGTTCCACACCGTCACGCACGATGGTGGCAGTCTTCGGTGCCAGGCTCATCAGGCTCTTGAGCGCATCGGTCGTCTTGCCTTTTGAACGCGCCTCCAGCATTTTTCCGACCGTGATCAGCGTCAAAATCATCGCCGCCGATTCAAAGTAGAACTCGTGCATGTAGCTCATGACCCCGTCCATATCGCCGCGCACCTGTGCATCGGTCATTGCAAAGAGTGCGTAGGTACTGTAGCCGAACGCTGCCGTTGCCCCCAGCGCTACCAGTGTGTCCATATTCGGCGCCCGGTGCCAGAGACTCTTGAATCCGCTGATAAAGAACTTCTGGTTGATGACCATGATCACCACCGTCAGCAAGAGCTGTACCAGCCCCATCGCCACATGGTTTCCTTCAAAGAACGCCGGCAGCGGCCATCCCCACATCATATGTCCCATGGAAAAATACATCAGCACTGCCAGAAAGCCTACCGAAGTCACCAGTCTCTTTTTTAAAAGAGGCGTCTCCCGGTCCTTTAACATATCTTCCTGCGGCATCACCTCCGCCGCTCCCGCGGTTCCCGCGCCGCCCCGCTTCTTCTCGGCAGCGCCGTATCCGGCGTTCTCAACCGCCCGGATGATCTCCTGCGGCGCCGCGGTTCCCTCGACACCCATGGAATTCGTCAGAAGACTCACCGAGCAGGATGTCACACCCGGCACCTTCGACACTGCTTTTTCCACGCGCGCGCTGCACGCCGCACAGCTCATTCCCGTCACTGTATATTGCTTCATCTTCCTCACTCTCCCGTCTATTTCATCAATTTCTGGAGCACCGTCACCAGTTCGTCGACGGTCTCCTCCCTGCCCTCGCGGATATCATTCGTCACGCAGGTCTTGATATGATTGGCGAGAAGCACCTTGTTAAAACTGTTGAGCGCCGCATTCACAGCCGCCACCTGTACCAGAATATCCGTACAGTAAGCATCCCGCTCCACCATTCCCTTAATTCCGCGAATCTGTCCCTCGATGCGGTTTAAGCGGTGAATCATATCCTTGTATTCTTTCTCTGACCGTTCCTTTGTCTTATGGGAACAGCAGCATTCCTTTTCCTCCGCCATACGCTTTGCCCTCTTTCTTACTATTTACCCGCAAGTCTGTTTCTATTCCTCATTTGCAGGCTCATTATATACCCCCTTGGGGTATATTGCAAGCGTTTTATTGTGTTATTTTTCTCATCAAAAAAAATCCCGGCCTGTCCAACCGGACCAGCCAGGATCTTTTTGGAATCTGCCGTCATGCGGCAGTCTCTTTTATTTATCCGCAAACCCTCTCCAGAATCTCTGTAAGTGCACTTCCGCTGCTGGTATGGCTTCTCACCACATCCGCATTGCAGCGCTCCGCCTCTGCCACCGCACACCGTACCATCTTATGTGATACGGTGTTGGTGAAGAGAATGATCAGATCCGGTGATCCGATCTGGTTCCCGAGCTTTGCCGGCATCTGTGTAAATACCTTCGCTTTACAGTTATGTTCCTTACAGATCTTTTTGTACTGGCAGACCATGCGGTCATGTCCGCCTACAATCACAACACTCATGACTACACCGCCGCAAGCTGCCTGCCGAGATCGGTGCAGGCAGCCACAGCCTCATCGTCCGGTGCCTCCTTACAGATCACGCCTTCGCCGTTCAATACATTCGCGCCTGCGGATGACATGCGGTCTACCCAGTCACGCATCCACTGTCCGTCTCCCCAGCCATAGGAACCGAACAGACCGATGGTCTTGCCTGCCGCAAATCCTTCTACCTCGGTTACGAAAGGCTCCATCTCGCCCTCCTCAAGAACCTCAGCACCCATCGCCGGGCATCCGAGTGCAAATGCCTTTGCGTTCTTTAACTCCGCTGTAGAGACGCTGCTTACATCTACCACTGCGGCTTCCTTACCTGCTGCTGTGATTCCGGCGCCGACTGCCTCTGCCATCGCCTGTGTATTTCCTGACTGTGACCAGTATACTACATAAATCTTATCCAATGCTTTTCCCTCCTGCTATATCTCTGTATTTTGCTATGTAAGTTAGTCTTAACTAACTTTAGCTATACTATACTAAATCAGAAGGATTTCGTCAAGTGCAGTAAATGAAATATTTTTCTCATTAGAAAAGCTGCTATTCCACCTCATCCGCGAACTTCGTCAGGTAGCGCTGATTCTCCTCAAATTCGCAGGTACTCGCATTGTCAAGCACCTTGCGCCCGTAGAAAACGCGCTTTTCCTCCACAGGGATCGACAGTGTCGCCGTACCGTTCTCCGTCTCGTAGGAGACCTCGTCAATTCCCGTCTCGCCAAGCGCCTGATATGCGTCATACAGCGTGTGATCCCTGTATCCGTTCACCATCTCCCAGTAGGAAGCGTACTTGTCACTGGTTAGTCCATACAAATCCAACGTATCATATAATTCATGATACCCGCGGTCTATGTACTCCCTTTCACACCAGTCCAGATGATAGGCATCGCCGGAATATTTTCCCTCATCCACAGCGGTATCAATCAAAGCCCACAATATCGAGAACACGAAAAACAGCGCAATCACACATCCGGCTGCCTTGACTGCCAGCGTCGACATATTTACCTCGTAGTTTCCAGTCTCATCCGAAAATTTCCAGAGTATTTTTATATTTTTAATCTTCCTCATAATCCCAGCCCTTTCTCTCAAAGATCCGGCGTATCAGTTCGTCCATCTCCTCCGAGTCGCGCTCCATCCCCATCAGATCCGCCAGTTCCTCCTCCGTCATTTCCAGAGTACCAAGCAGTGCCGCTGCCACGTCCTGTTTCATGTCATCATAGTATTCCTTGTTTTCTTCATACTCCATCCCGCGGTAGGAAAAATCCGTCTCCATTTCGAGAATATCCTTCCCATCCAGAAGCACATATTTCACCCAGTTTGAACGCATCTGCTGCCCGGCGGGCCAGTCTAACACCTCCTGGATGCGGAACAGATCTCTCATAAATGCCTGATCGTCGTCATACAGCCGGACGCGCTCCGTATATTTTTCAAATTCCTCCTGCCCATACACCTCATAGGAATGCAGATAATCGTAAAGTCCGGTATAATCCTCTGCCGCAAGCAGTTCTTCCGCCTCCTGTACAGACGCCCGATTCCGCTGGCAGGTAATGTGAATGTCCTCCAGACCAACTCCAATCGCGAGCACCAGAATCGTAATCGCTGTCACTGCCACAACAACCAGCAGAATTACATTCATCACTTTATCCGCCACATACAGCGGCATGGAATGGATGATCTTTGCTTTGGCGAGCAGTGTCTCCTTTCTCGCCAGATTTTCCTCGTTTCTCCACTTTTCTCCAAGCGGGTTTGGCTCCCCGCAGTAGGGACATTTCAGTTCTTTCGCCGGATAATCATATCCGCATTTTTTACATATCATCTTCGCACACGCCCTCGCTTTTATTCCGTAAGATGGGCAAATGCCCTCTTCTGCATCTCCTGCTCCAGATTGCTCTGATTCGCTTCATCTGCAGGATCATATCCTGTCATCACTTCCCGGATCTCTTCCTTTGTCAGCGCATAATGCTCCTCTAAATAAGTATAACAATATTCCCGGTAATAAGTGACCGCTTCCTGCTCTTCGTACTTGTAATCAGCATCTTCACTCTCCTGACAGATGCAAAGAGCATCCGTGATATACTCCACATCATCCAGCTCTTCCGCTCTTCCCTCCCGGATAAGCTGTTCCAGATACTGCCCGTCCGGGGTTATGACGTAATTCGCGGTATAGTCTTCGAGCTTCTCCACCAGCCGGTATTTGCGAAAAGCCTGATCATATAGTTCATTATGCTTTTCCAGATACGTGCAGATTCCACTGTAGTCCTGCTGCTGATACATCTTCTCCAGTTTTTCCTGCATTGCCTGCTCCCTGCTGCCGGAAGCAGCCGCGTGAATGCGTATGCCAATAAACGCCGCAGCACTGAGCAAAAGTCCCGCCACGATCGCAACGATCAAAATCTTCGCGGTCAGGGACATCCCGGTCTTCGCCATCCGCTGCGGCTTCTCCTCCCACTGCCGTTTCTCGCGTTTCAGCTCATTGACGGCATCCTCATGCATCTGTACGGACCTTCCAAAATTATCGCCACCACAGTACGGGCAGCGCGGCTCGTCATCTTCATATGACGCACCGCAGTTATTACATACGATCATCGTTTCTCCCTCCGGTGCCTCCGCAGAAATCCGCTCCCTGAGGCACCCTGTGTTATTCTTTGTCTATTATATCAGTTTTTTCCTGTATAGGAAGCATTTTCCTATGAACCGACAAATCGGGGCAATCTCTTGAAACGGGCAGCCCCTTTTGAAGTGAGAAGTAATAGGAAAAGAAGCACATCCTACCGATTTCTGATGGAATACATCTGGAAATTCGGTTCAAAAAATGTGGCATTTCTAACCAGCCGAATGTTTGCATCTTCGATGATCCGTGTCTTTCCAAGTTTGGAGCACTCCGCGGGTGTGTCCGCAATCCGCAGACAATTTTAGGATTCCCGTGTGTCCCTTGCGGCACCAGACAACAGGTGGCATAAATGCCACCTTTATGTCGAATAAAACATAACCGCGCGAAGCCGCTGTCTGAGACGTCATCTGCCTTAACTTCAATAGCAGATGACGGCGAGTTCGGTTCGCGCGGTTTTATATTGTCTGTGAAGCAGTGCCGCTAGGGACACTAGGGAATCCGCTCATTGTCTGTGGTTTGTCGGACACACTCCGTGGATTGTCCAAACGTGGAAGAGACACGGAATCCGATGCAAACATTCAGTTGGAAAAAATGCTCACATTTTTCTCAAACGAATATTCCATCTGCATTTCCATCAGAAATCGAAAGACATGATCTTTTTGATATATTACTTCTCACGACAAGGGGGACTGCCCGCTTCAAGCGACAGTCCCTCTTTTTCGTTCATAGGTTCTATAATGTTTATTCCGTCTTTAATGCACGCATGGAATTTAAGATCGCAATGACAGATACTCCGACATCTGCAAACACTGCTTCCCACATGTTCGCCACACCAAACGCACCGAGAACCAGCACGATCGCTTTGACCGCCAGTGCAAAGACGATGTTCTGCTTTACAATGCCGAGTGTCTTTCTGGAAATCCGCACGATCGACGCAATCTTCCGGATGTCGTCGTCCATCAGGACCACATCTGCCGCCTCAATCGCCGCGTCAGATCCCATGCTTCCCATCGCAATACCGATGTCCGCTCTGGTGAGCACCGGCGCATCGTTGATACCGTCACCGACAAATGCCAGCTTTTCTTTCTCGTTCTCTTCTTTTAACAGACGCTCCACCTGTGACACCTTATCCTGCGGAAGCAGTTCTGCATGCACCTCGTCGATGCCGAGTTCCGCAGCGATTCCCTCTGCCACTTCTTTTCTGTCACCGGTCAGCATGACACATTTCTTCACACCCACTTTCTTCATGGAGGCGATCGCTTCTTTTGCTCCGTCCTTTACCGTATCGGCAATCACAATGCTTCCGAGGAATTTTCCTTCTCTTGCCACATAGACAACGGTTCCGATGTTCTTGCACGGCTCATAGAAAATTGCTTTTTCCTTCATCAGCTTCTCATTGCCGATGAGCACATTTCTTCCGTCGATTCTGACACTGATTCCGTGCCCCGCCACTTCCTCGGCGTCTGTGATACGGTTCATGTCAAGTTCTTTTCCATAGGCTTCCCGGATGGATGCCGCAATCGGGTGATTCGAGTATCCCTCGCCGAGCGCCGCAATCTCTAAAAGTTCCTCTTTGCTTCCCTCGGTCGGCAGAATCTCGGAAACCTTGAATTCGCCCTTTGTCAGCGTACCCGTCTTGTCAAAGACAATCGTTGTCATTTCAGCTACAGCTTCGAGATAATTGCTTCCCTTTACAAGCACACCTCTCTTTGATGCCGCACCAATTCCACCAAAGAAGGTCAGAGGGATGGAAATAACCAATGCACAAGGGCATGAAACGATTAAGAATACAAAACCTCTGCGAAGCCATTCTGACCATCCACCACCAAGAATGACAGGCGGAATAATAGCAAGAATAGCAGCCATGCCAACAACAATCGGTGTATAATAACGTGCAAATGTTGTGATAAAGTTCTCCGTAGGTGCTTTTCTGGAAGAAGCATTTTCAACCAGATCTATAATCTTTGTAACTGTTGATTCTCCAAAACTCTTTGTAACTTTAATTGTAAGAACACCGCTCTGATTGACACATCCTGACAGTGCTTCTTCTCCCTTACGGATGCTTCTTGGAACAGATTCACCGGTAAGTGCTCTTGTATCAAGCATTGACTCACCCTCTGTAACAATTCCATCCAAAGGAATCTTTTCTCCCGGTTTTACAACAATCAGTTCGCCAATCGAAACAGTTTCCGGTGCTACTACTACCAGTTCGCCATTTCTTC
>ERZ773109.159-NODE-159-length-35468-cov-8.515658_pt1 | contig 35468 bp, 36 predicted proteins | sample MGYA00580569_ERZ773109 | MGnify/ENA primary metagenome ERZ773109 (study PRJEB29015, sample SAMEA2737852) | human gut metagenome | biome: human gut; feature: human-associated habitat; material: faeces | place: China | collected 2012 ...
TTCCTTTAAATTAGGAACATTCTACGAATTTTTATATTTTCATGAATAGTTCAGGTTAAATATAATTATCGCCTTTTAAGAGAAGCGTCTGTTTTAGATAAGAAACATGTGGTGGTTGATGCGAATTGTGATAAAATGATTCGCCCAGTCACTTATAATTTGACTGTTGGAAAAGAAAAATGGAAACTTGAAATCATGCCTAGAGCAGGTTGGAGCAACTCTACAACTTTATATTTAATTTTTTTTGGAGGACTATCCTTAGTTCTTCTACTAACTGGACTTACAATAGTCTTATTCCTTTTGGATGAAAGAAGAGTTGGATTAAAAGAACTAGCCCATAAAGATGGACTGACTAAGCTTTATAATCGATATGGATTTGATGAAATGGCCGAAAAAATGATAAAAAAAGATTCAGAAGCATATTATGTGGCTGCTCTATTGGACGTAGATGATTTCAAATTAATAAACGACATGTATGGACATGCCTATGGGGATAAAGCTTTAATAAGTCTAGCTGAAAATATGCAAAATTTTTTTCCATCTTCTGCATTGCTTGGTAGAAATGGTGGAGATGAATTCTGTATTCTTTTGTCAAATTGTACAATGGAAGAAATAAAAGAGGCTTTGATTGAATTTACAAAAACGCCAAAAACATTTTCGTATAAAGGGCAAACATATTCTTTTTGTATCTCACTTGGTTATGCCGAATATCCAAATAATGCGATTGAAAGATCTCAACTCATGCGTTGTGCCGACACAGCTCTTTATGAAGTAAAACTTCATGGTAAAAATGGATGCAAGGCTTATCAGGAAGGTTTTCAATCTGGTGTTCGCAAACAACTAGGATTTGTGTTAAATGATATTTCTGAAAATTTACCTGGTGCTTTTATTATTTATCGAGCGGATAAAGAGGATGATGAAATTTTTTACGCAAATAAAGAATTTTTAGATATGGCTGGATATGAAAATCTAGATGCGTTCTTTAATGGCACAAAGAAAAGTTTCCGAAATTTAATTCGTGAAGACCAACAAAAAGCGGTAGAAACTAGTATTTGGAATCAAATTGAAAGTGGAAGTAAGAATGACTATATTCATTATCAATTAAGAAGACAAGATGGAACTTATATTCCTGTACTTGATCAAGGAAGAATTGTGGAAAGCGAACGTTTTGGCAAAGTATTCTACGTTTTATTCATGGATTGGCAAGCTATGCAGTCACATTATAGTGAAAAGTTTAACGCAAAAGATGTGCGATAATTTTTGTCACACACCTTTTTTCGTTTTATAATGAAGCCATGAAAAATAAAAATTTAATTTATCAAATACTAATTAGTTTTGTGTTGGTTTCTGTTTTAACGAATATGGCATGTTTGTTTATTCGTAACAGCGTAATTCAACAAGAAAAATTAAAGGCAGAATATACAGTAAATTCAACAATCAATCGTGTTGAAATAAAGCTTGAGTCGTATATTGAAAAAGTAGGTTTTTTAAAGAAGACAATTGAGGCTGGAATTGATTTAGACGATGCTTACTTTGAATCTGTGGCATCTAGACTATATGGAGATGATCCGGCTGTTAAGACAATTGAACTTGCGCCAAACGGAATTATTCAAAATGTATATCCTTTTAAAGAAAATCAAAAAGCTATTGGCATGGATATGTTGGCAGAACATGAACGTAAAGAGGCTGCTACTTTGGCAAAAGATACAAGGAAATATACATTAGAAGGTCCTTATGATTTAAAACAAGGTGGAAAAGGAGCTTTATTATACGATCCAATCTATGTGAATGGTGAATTTTGGGGCTTTTCAATATTAGTTATTGAGTGGGATGCATTCCTTACAGAAATTCATTTAGATGAGTTAGAAAAAGCTTCCTATGATTTTGTGATTTGGAAAAAAGATCGTGTCACAAAGGAGAAGATTATTATTTCTAAAAGCTCAGAAAATATAGGTTCAGATACATTGTTGGTGAAATGTGCACTTCCTAATAATAATTGGAATTTTGAAATCATTCCCAAAAATGGTTGGATCAACAAATATGAAATGATGAGTTTAGTTGTAGCAAGTATTATGATCGACTTTCTTGTGACGGCAGCCATTGCTCAGCTTGAGATTCGTCATAAAAAAGATTTAGAATATGCGACTCAAATTGAGATGGAGGCTAAAAAAGCACAAGAAGCAAGTGCATCTAAATCTCGTTTCTTATTTTGTATGTCACACGACATTCGTACGCCAATGAACGCAATCATGGGATATACGGAATTGATGGAAAAGAATATTGGAAATACAGAAAAAGAAAAAGACTATCTATCCAAGATTCGTTCTTCGAATAAATTCCTTTTAGATTTGATTAATTCTATTTTAGAAATGGCACGTATAGAGAGTGGGAAAGAAACATTAAATATAAAGGTATGTAATATATATGATATTATTGAATCTTTAAATTCAGTCTTTGAAAAACAAGCCGAACAAAAAGGCTTAACCTATCAGTGCACCACTAAGATTCAACATCCATATGTATATTGTGATCAAATTAAGTTTGAAGAGATATTGTTGAATATCGTTGGAAACTCCGTTAAATATACTAAAAAAGGTATGGTTTTAATTCAAATAGAAGAAACAGAGTCCGGCCATTTTCAATGCATGATTCAAGATACAGGTATTGGAATGAGTGAAGCGTATTTGCCACACGCCTTTGAAGACTTTTCTAGAGAAAAATCGGGTACGCAAACGAGCGTAAAAGGTACGGGACTTGGTTTAGCGATTGTAAAATCTTTGGTTGAATTAATGAATGGTACGATTGAAATTTCAAGTCAAGTCAATCAAGGAACAACAACTCGAATTAAATTTCAGTTCGAAATAGCAAGTGAAAATGAGCTCGAGAATAATCAAGAAACGAATATTATAGATTTTAAGGGAAAACACATCTTACTTGCTGAAGACAATGATTTAAATGCAGAAATTGCGATGACACTTTTAACAGACTATGGATTGATTGTAGATCGCGTAAGTGATGGGGTTGCTTGTGTAAAACAGGTCAAAGAAAAAGAATATGATGTGGTTTTGATGGATATTCAAATGCCAAATATGGATGGCTATCAAGCTACACAAAAGATTCGTGAATTTAGTGATATTCCAATTGTTGCGATGAGTGCCAATGCCTTTGAAGAGGATAAACAAAAAGCATTATCCGTTGGGATGAACGGCTATATCGCAAAGCCAATCGATATGGATAAAGTTATTAAAACACTATCAAATGTTTTTGTGTTTAAATGTCCCGTTTGTGGACAATATACATTTCAATCCGGACCAGGAAGCTATGAAATATGTCCGATATGTGGATGGGAAGATGATAAAGCACAATACAAAGATCCAAATTTAAAAGGTGGAGCGAACCGCTTCAGTTTAAAGGAGTACAAAGAACAATATGAAAAGAATCATGAATAAATATTTACTATTATTTCTTTGTATATTCTCACTTGTACTTCCAACAGGATGTGAAGTTAAGGAACAAAAACAAGTTGTCGTTGATTATCAAGAATATCATTTTCGTAATGAGGACTTATTAGAATCACATTATGAAAAACATGGTAAAGACATGGGATTTGTATCCAGCGAAGAATATGAAATGGCTGCAAGTGATGTAGTCAATAATCCAAAGTCCTTACATAAAACCGAAAAGGAAGATGGGGATGATGTGTACTATAAAGAGGATACCAACGAATTTGTGGTTGTATCCACGAATGGTTATATTCGAACCTATTTTAATCCGGATGCGGGTAGAAAATATTTTGATAGGCAATGATGAAAAAAAGACCGAATGTCAGATTAAAACCTGAATATTCGGTCTTTCTTGTCATTAAGCTAAAACTTTTTCTGGCTGTTTATAAATATTTTTATTTAAACTACGAACCAAAACAGGAATAACAATCAATTGAAGGATGATACCTGGAAGACAAGTCACAAAGCTAGCCATCATAAATACAGATAGTGTATAGCCTTGTGTACTAAGAATACATGTATTGACTAAACCATTCACAATTCTTCCTGCAAGCATCGCAATAATCAAACTCATATATAATTTGGTCATTTCATTTTTAACAGGAATATAACTTGCACACAAACCAGCTACAAGGCCATAAACACCAAGCTCAATAATCATTTTAGGCAACATCATTGCAGGAGGCATACCTGTCATTACACTTGAAATAAATGGTGTGATAATTCCACATGCCAAACCATATGGCCATCCACAAAATAATCCGCAAATCAATACAGGAATGTGCATAGGTAAGAATATGCTTCCAGCATTTGGGATAACATGAAATGCCATAGGAAGTAATACACCTAAAGCGATGCATAAAGCGCAAGATACTAGTTTTTTTGTGATACTATTCATCATTAAATACCTCTTCTTCTAAAAAATACTTGGTAAGGATATATGAACATATTCATACTTAACATTGTATATATTGTTTTAAGTAATCCACATCTAAAATTAATATTTTTTGATTCACAATCTTAATGATGCCTTCCTCTTTTAATTTACAGATAATTCGACTCACACTATTACGAGTGGAGATTCCACAAAATCCTGCAATATCATCATTTGTGATTTGAAAATCAATAAGAATACCTGCCTCTACTTTTCGACCAAATAAATGGATCAATTGATATAAGAAGGAGCATATTGCACCTGTTTTTCCATTCATCATCATGATTTGTTGGCGAAAAATAGCTTCAGATAATTTTTCTCTGTAATACGAATTGACATAATCCTGTAGCTTTTTATCTTGGCTCACATAATCCCAAAATAATACTCTAGGAATACGATAAAATGTTGCCACATCACTTTCAATACGAACATTGAATGGTGCGGATGTATATTGACTTACTTGATCTCTTAATAAAGATAGTATGTCTGGGGTATTGATATAAGAAATGTTGAATTCACGACCATCTGGTAAAATGACACTTGTTTTGACGATACCATCTTTTAATACATAAGTATCTTGTTGTTCAAGTCCATAATACGTTAAATAGGTATGCTTCTTTTTCTTGATGGTTGCTACATTTTTTTTCTTTAAAAAGGTTAATAAGTACTCATTGTACATATTCGCTCTCCTTTACCAGTTCCGCATTATAACAATACTCCAAATTTTGCGAAACAACAAACGTTAACAACTGATGGTGTTTCGCAATTGAATGTTTCGGCTTATATTAATCCCTGAAAAAAAAGGAGAGATAAAAATGTTTGAAATGAATGTGCCTTATGATAAAGGCCAAATGAAAATCAAATTAGAAGATAAGAATTTAGCTGGTGTACTAGAAGGAAGACAAAGTGATTATAAAACTACACTTTCAGAAAATGAAATTGTGGAACAATCTTTGAATAATCCCATTGGTTCAAAAAGCTTAGAAGAATTAGCTAAAGGCAAGAAAAATATTGTCATTATCAGCTCAGACCATACGCGTCCAGTACCTTCAAAAATTATTACACCTATTCTTTTAAGAAGAATTCGTGGTGTATCACCCGATGCACGTATTCGTATTTTAGTTGCGACAGGATTTCATAGAGAAAGTACTCATGAAGAGCTTGTAGCTAAATATGGAGAAGACATTGTAAAAAATGAAGAAATTGTTATGCACGTATCTACAGATGATGCTTCCATGGTAAAAATTGGACAGTTACCAAGTGGAGGAGACTGCATTATCAACAAAGTTGCCGCTGAAGCTGATTTATTGATTTCTGAAGGCTTTATTGAAGCACACTTCTTTGCAGGATTCTCTGGAGGAAGAAAATCAGTGTTGCCTGGTATCGCATCTTATAAAACCATCATGGCAAATCACAGTGGTGAATTTATCAATGATAAAATGTCACGTCCAGGAAATTTAAAACACAATTTGGTTCATGAAGATATGGTATATGCGGCAAGAACTGCAAAACTAGCCTTCATTGTCAATGTTGTATTAAATGGAAATCATGAAATTATTGGTTCTTTTGCCGGAGATATGGAAAAGGCACATGAAAAAGGTTGTGATTTCGTTCGTTCTTTGGCAAGTGTAAATAAAGTAGATTGTGATATCGCAATCAGTACCAATGGTGGTTATCCTTTGGATCAAAATATTTATCAAGCTATTAAAGGAATGACAGCCGCTGAAGCTACATTAAATCCCGATGGTATTATTATCATGATTGCAGGATGTCGTGATGGACATGGAGGTATTGGATTCTACCACAATATTGCGGATGTAAAAGATCCAGAAGAATTTGAACAAAAGGCAATCAATACTCCTCGTTTAGAAACAGTTCCAGATCAATGGACATCACAAATTTGTGCACGTATTCTAGCACATCATAAAGTTATTTTGGTTTCAGATTTAGTGGATCCTCAACTTGTGAAAGATATGCATATGGATTTAGCTACAACTGTCGATGAAGCTTTACAAAAAGCGTTTGAAATAAAAGGAAAAGATGCCAAAGTTGCCGTCATTCCTGATGGCTTGGGTGTCGTTGTAAATATTTAAGGAAGGAAATTTGAATTTATGTTACACAATTTAATTGCGGAATTTTTATCAACAGGATTAATGATTTTATTTGGTGTCGGTGTACACTGCGATGAAGTTTTGACAAACACAAAGTACCACGGAAGTGGACACATTTTTGCAATCACAACATGGGCCTTTGGCATTAGTGTTTGTCTATATATTTTTGGTGGCGTTTGTATGAATCCTGCCATGGTACTTGCTCAATGTGCTTTAGGCATGCTTCCATGGACATGTTTTATTCCCTACAGCATTGCCGAATTTTTAGGTGCCGTTGTAGCAGCTATGATTTGTTACGTCATGTATAAAGACCACTTTACAGAAAGCGAAGGAAATGTAAATCCAATCGCTATTCGTAATATTTTCTCTACCAATCCAAATTGTAGAAATTTACCTCGTAACTTCTTTGTCGAAACCATTGCCACTACAATTTTCTTGAGTGCCATTTTAGCGGTTGCTACAAAGTATGAAACACAATTACCTATTGGTGTTGGACTTATTGTATGGGCTGTTGGTATGGGTCTTGGAGGAACAACTGGATTTGCGATGAATCAAGCTCGTGATTTAGGACCTCGTTTGGCCTTCCAATTATTACCTATTAAGAATAAAGCCAATAATGATTGGCAATATGGACTATTAGTTCCAGGAATTGCTCCTTTTGTAGGTGCATTGATTGCTGCTTTGTTCTGCCATTTATTTTTAGGTATTTAATATTAGAGAAGACAGATATTCAAAATCAGACTGAATATCTGTCTTCTTTTATATTTTCTTTTGTGTTTTTAAATCATATAATGCAATGCTTAAACAGAATATTTCTGAAATCGTACAACTGATCCAGATACCATTTTCTTTAAATAGTGTTGTACAAATAAATAGAGATAATAAGACAAACAGAATGCCTCGAGAAATAGAAAGTACGAAAGCTTTTCTAGGTTCTTCTAAAGCGACCATATAACCACTTGTGATGACGACATGGCCCATAATTAGAAAGACAAAGCTGAATTGACGAAGGGCTATAATCGTATTGTAGTAATTGGCGGTATCTTTTGGAATAAAGGCCGACGTAATATTTGGTGCAAAGATTTCGACAACTAAGAACAATAATGCTCCAGCACAAGATACTAAGACATGAGCATATTTATGTAAAGTTGAAACGGCTTTTTTATCATTACGACCATAATAGAAACTGACCAAAGGCTGTGTTCCTTGACTCGTTCCAACCATGACCATCAACACTAAGTTATAGATATACATAAGTACGGTAAAAGTAACAAGGCCATTTGTTCCAAGTAATTGATTGATACGATAGTTAAATACTGTAATCATAATGCCAGGAGAAATTTCAGAAATACAATCTGGCAATCCTAATGCAAGGATACGAGAATATTCATGCCATGGATAGTTTGCCTTCACAAAATGAAAATGTGACTTATGACTAAACGCAAAATGATAAAAGAAGAAGCAGAAAGTCACTAGTTGTGATAAACCCGTCGCAAGTGCAGTACCTGCAATTCCCATATTCAAGGGTCCCATAAATAAAGGGTCAAGAATTAAGTTTGTGCCAGCTCCTAGACAAATACCCATAATAGATTTTTGAGGGAAACCATCGGCCTTTAAAAGAACTTCAAAACAATAAGATACGATATAGAAGAATGAGAAACAGGATAACACTTTTATATATGTATCTGTATAGTTAAATACGTCTGAATTTGCACCTAGAAATTCTGTAATATGATGCGAATTTATAAAGGATAAAACCGCAATACATAGAGCTACACAAGAAATTGTGATGATATTCATAGTGAATACTTCATGCATTTTTCTTTCTTCACTAGCTCCACGATAGATGGACATTACCGTACTTGATCCAATCGCAAATAAGACTCCAATGGAGAAAATGGTTGTAACATATGGACTTGCTATGTTTATGGAAGCTAATGCCGTATCGCCTTCATAGTGGGCAACAAATATACCGTCCACTAGAGTATATAGATTGAAGATAACCATCGAACATATGGATGGTATGACAAACTTAAGATATTGTTTCAACATAAAATCACCAATGTTAGTGTAAACCTTGGTATAATACTAAGGTCAAGGGTGGCAATATGAAAAAGTATTATAAAATCAATGAAATCGCAAAATTATACAATATTAAAACAGACTCTTTAAGATACTATGAAGAAGTAGGGTTGATTTGTCCTCTTCGTTCTAAATCCAACTATCGTTTATATACACTGAATGATATTTATATTTTAAATATTATTCGTGACTGTTTAAAACTTGGATATGATACATCGCAAATCAAAGAATATTTGGATCATCGTAGTGTAAATAATACAATTGTGTTTTTAAAAGAAGAAGAAAGATTGATCCAAAAACAGATTCAAGAATTAAATACAACACTAAGTTCCATTCAAACGCGAATTGAAGATATAGATCGCACGCAGTATATGGAATTTGATACATGTAAGATTGAAGTATATCCCAAAAGATATTGTCGATATTTAAAAGAAAAAATTGATCAAGATGAAAAGATTGACTTTCTATTGACGAAGCTGACTGAGTCAATGGAAGAAGATATTTCTGTATTAGGAAATATGGATTCAGGCAGTGTTGTTGAATATAAAAATAATGAATATGTATATACAAGTGTGTTTGTATTAACACAAGATGAAAAGTATGATTTTATTCTAGATGAAGGTCTGTATTGTACATATACTTATTCAGGGGAATATGATCGAACGAATCAATTGTTTAATAAAATGAAAGATTGGATTAAAGAACACAATTATGCAGTTGATGGGCCATTCTTAGAATTTTTATTGATTGATATTCATGAAACAAAAAAAGTGGAGGAGTATATTACCTCCATCCACATTAAGGTTAAACCAAGATGATAAATCCAGATTCAATAGGTTTATATTCTTCGACATCCATTGAATCATAGTATAAATCCCCATTTGAGTCTAATACTAGAATTCGATGATTCTCACAAAGAGTTGGTAGAGTTTCTAATGTGTTGTTGATTTTATAAACCTTATTTTTGTTTTCAAACAATTGCGAATGATATGGTTCTATATCATCTTCACAAATATAGGTGTAGCTTGCACAATATAATTTACCATCTTCAAAATAAGGCTCAATACGATCTCTAGAACCGTTACAAGGCGTATTTAAATAGCTTTGTGCATGTGTATCATCGATTACTTCAATTGGAAATTCAGATACGACTGGTTCAGATTTATTGCCATGTACAATCAATGATAGTGTATCTTCTGTCCTATTAAATTCAACACTGCATAACATTTGGTTTGTGACAATATCATAATAAGTTGTATCACACACAATATATTTCTTATTTAATCTGGATTTCCAAACTGAGTTTAGTTCTTGTTTTTTAGCTTTTTGTGCAAACGCAACCGTACGATTTCTTGTTGTCTTTAAAAGATAATCCCCCTCAAAGAAGATTTGATTTCCTTTTTCATTTGTCCATTTACCATCTGCATAATTTAATAAATCACTCATGAGCCAGCCTTTTTCCGTTTTATCTTGCACAACCATACTTGATTTGATGGTTGTGATTTTTTGTAAACCAAAGGCATGGGCATAAATTCCTGAATAATCTGGATATGTATTTGGTTCTAAATACGTATTGAATAAGCGCATTAAAGTTGTAGGAACATCGAGTCCACAATCATGGGTTTCACTAAGTGCTAATACGGCATTGTATTTAGGAATAATGATCAGCCTTGAACTAAAGAACATACTGTTTCCACCTTTTGCCAGAACACCATCACCAAAATCATAGTCTGGATCATGGTGTCTGACTAAGTCCCAGCCTAAGCCAAAATCAATGGCGCCTAGATCCGATTCAAGAAAAGTAGTGCCCCAAGATTTAGCCATTAAAGCTTTTGACTTTTCACTAATAATAGAATTAGGCTCTAGAAATATTTGTCCAAATTTACATAAATCAATCATAGAAGTGGTGATTCCACCGGCTCCTTGAATTGGAAAGTATTCTTTTGGTTTCTTACCTTCAGAAACTAAAGGATAATCTGAATCGATTGTATAAGTTGTGTTGGTGCTTTTTGCGCCAATCTTTTCTGTAATATATTTCTTTAAGACATCTTCATAAGGCATATTACGAACTTTTGAAACGACCATTTCAGCGAGTGTAAACCCATCGTTACAATAGGTACTGTAAGTTCCTGGATCTGCCTTTAGAGTGCTATTTGATAAATAGTTTAATACTTCGCTATAGTAGTCAAACTTAGAAGTGGTACTCACACTAAAATGTTTCCATTGCGTACCTGGAAGTCCACTCGAATGATCTAGGCACATACGTACTGTAATATCTTTATATCTCTTATCTTTCATGGTAAATTCAGGAAGAATATCAGAGACTTTATCTTCTAATTGAATCAATCCTTCATCCACTAACTGCATGATACATACGGTGCAGTAAATTTTGGATATCGAACAAACATTAAATGTACAATCTGTTGTGATGGGTTGATTATTGATTTTGTCGATGATACCAATCGCATCGGCACATACAATTTTTCCATTTTGCATGAAGGCATAACTACAAGCTGTATAGTCTGGCTTTACCATAGCTTTTAATAATTGAGTAACTTGATTTTCCATATAATTTCTCCTTTTTTAAAAGAAAACGAGAAGATAATAAACCTTCTCGCTACTCTGCAACGGCATCAATTAAAATGCTGTGATAGGCATTCACAATATCATCAACCGTTTCTTCAACATTCGCATTGTTGACAGCTACATAAGCAGCGTATTTTTGGTACAATGGGTATCTTTCTTTATGCATTTGTTGAAGGGCTTTTTTAGAACTTGATAAAGGTCTATTTGGATCGGAACTAATTAATTTATCGATATCACGATCAATGAAGATCGTAATTCCATTTAAATGTAAAAAGTCCATATTGACTTTATGTTTAACGACACCACCACCTGTCGCAATGATTTTATTGTTCATCTTACTCGCTTCAATCGCAACTTCTGTTTCAATTGCTCTAAATCCAGCTTCTCCAGATTCTTGGAAGATTTCAGGAATGCTTTTGCCGGCTTTGGCAATAATCATATCGTCTAAGTCGATAAATTCTTTTCCAAGCTTTTCTTCAAGCATTTTACCAATTGTTGTTTTACCAGCACTAGGCATACCAATCAATACAATGTTACAACGATCTTTCAACATTTCCTTTTTGATGTCATCAATGATGGAATCATCAAAAGACATGTTTTCGAAAATCTCAAATGTATATTTGGCTTGCGCAATCAACATTTCCAAACCAATTACACGCTTGATATCGGCTTCTTGGGCTTCAAAACATAAACGTGTAAGAATTGGATTGTATACAACATCTAATACACATTCTAATTTATGGAACCAACTTACATCGATTGGAGCATTCGCAATATTAGGATACATACCTACTGGACTTGTATTCACGACAATATCTGCATCTAAATGGGATGTATACATTTCATCATAGCTAATGGCACCATGATCAGCACTTCTTGATACGATCACAATGTCTTTTGCGTTTTCATGTTTACAAACGGCTTTAACAGCAGCACATGCACCACCGTTTCCGATGATCAATACTTTTTTGCCTTCCATATGAACGTTGTGTGCTTTCACCATATATAAGAATCCACCAAAGTCTGTGTTGAAACCTTTTAGTTTACCATCTACATTGATGATAGTATTGACTGCACCAATAGCCTTGGCACTCTCATCCATTTCATCTAAGTAAGGAATGACATCCTTTTTATATGGAATAGTTACGTTGATTCCTTTAAAATCTTTCTTTTCCATAAATTCTTTGAACTCTTCTTTATTTAATTCTACCAATTGGTAGTCATACTCTTTTACGTTCTCAATTTCTGCAATTCTTGTCTGAATTTGTTTGGAGAAACTATGCCCCAAGTGCTCACCTATCAATCCGTATTTCATATCATTTCCTCTTTTCTAGAACAGCACTTTAAATGTTAAAAAAAGCATTTCGAATTAGAAATGCTTTTGTGTAATGCCCTGAAACTTAAAAATAACCATCGTATACATATGGCTTTTCTCAGGGCTATTTAAAGTAAAAGTAATAATGTCTTGAAGTGTTCATACGCATAGAATACACCATTTCTTTGTAAGTGGCAACCCTAAAATGAAAATAAATGTAAAATCAGAAAATTGTTTCAAAAAAAGATGTGATACAATTTATCCGAAAGGAGCTAATTATGAATATTGGATTTATGGCATGTATTATCTTGGCAGTGTTGTTTCTTGTTTTGGGAATCATATTTGCGTTACTAAAAGAAAAAGGGGCATATTTTGTTTCTGGCTTTCGTACACTAAATCATCCTGAAAAGTATGATAAGGCATATATTTCTTTAGATATGCGAAATCAATGCTTTACATATGCATTGATTCTATTTCTAGGAGCTATTCTTTCCTATTTCATATCTGCCATTATCGCTATACCAACCTATGTTCTATGGGGTATTCTTCTCTTTAAGTCTGTACATTTGGATGCAGAAAAGGCATTCGAAAAGTATTTGATTAAGTAAATTAACGCAAAAACATTACTTTTAACGATACTAAAGTTAAAATGAAAATAATAGAGTTAAAAAGGAATGGTGATAACATGAAAACGGATATATTTGGAATGATGTTTTTCAAAATGAGCAAAAAACACACAAAACGAATTATGGGATATGAAGCTACACGCCCATTCTGGCACTTCTTTGATTTAAAAGCCTATATAATCATGGCTTGCATGATGGGTGGAGGAATTGGATTTAGAGCAGCTGGAATCTTTCCGGATATCTTTATTGCCTTCTTTTATTCAGGACTTGGTTGTGCATTAGCTTAAGCTGGCATTACTTTCTTAAGAAACTATATTCAATATGAAAACTAAAAGAAGAGACTTGTGATCTCTTCTTTTAATCAATATTGGAGTTTTGGACAATGAAATTACAGAATGAATGCGCAGCAGGAAGCATATATCTGTTTTTGATGTTTGCTATATAAATGATACGTTTCTTTTGTGGGTTGTTTATCTTTAATTTCTTTAAATGAAAATGGACAGAAGTCGTAGAGCAATGAATCCAGGCAACTATAATGAGGCTAGAACTATCAAAAAAGGAAAGAAGCAGTGGATCTTATCCAATCTATGTGCTAAATGTAGTGCTTGATTGTAGAGTTCACTACTTCAACAGAAAGATAGGAATCCAAAGTTTGAAAATCATGTAGGATTGCTGCATAATGTTGTCAGTAAAGAACCCTCACTGCTTGTGGTGAGGAGTAGTCAGTTGATGCGTATATAAAAAATATGAATAAAGGAGAATAAAAATGAATACAGTAACAATGAAAAATGTTGAATTTGGTGCAGGCGTACCAAAGATTTGTGTTCCTATTTGTGGAAAAACAAAGGAAGATGTTTTAGAACAAGCTAAGATCATTCTTGATACACCAGCTGATATTATCGAATGGCGTATGGATTGGTTTGAAGGTGTTGAAAATACAGAAGCTGTTGTTGAAATGGCTAAAGAATTACGTGAAGTATTTAAAGAAACTCCAGTATTAGCTACTTTCCGTTCTAAAAAAGAAGGTGGAGAATTAGAAGTTTCTACTGCATATTATGTAGAATTAAATTGTGCGGTTGCCAAAAGCGGATATGTAGATGCAGTTGATGTTGAATTATATACAGGTGATTCAGAAGTAGAAACAATTGTTACTACAGCTCATGAAAATGGAGTCAAAGTTATTATGTCGAACCATGACTTCTTTAAGACACCATCAAAAGAAGAAATTATTTCTCGTTTGTGTGCTATGCAAGAAAAGGGTGCTGACATTCCTAAGATTGCGGTAATGCCTCAATCTAAAAAGGATGTATTGACATTGTTGTCAGCTACAAATGAAATGGCTGAAGAACATGCAGATCGTCCAATCATCACAATGTCTATGGCAGCTACAGGTGTTATTTCTCGTTTGGCTGGTGAAGTATTTGGTTCTTGTTTGACATTTGGTGCAGCTAAAAAGGCGAGTGCTCCAGGTCAAATGGGTGTCAATGAACTTAAAACAGTTCTTGAAACTTTACACAAGAGTTTATAATTTTTAAGGGTGAGAAATCATCCTTTTTTTATTGACAATAGATATCAAAATGATATCATTTAGATAGTGGAGGTGCTTATATGACAGAAAAAGTTTTAAGCAACAAAAAGAATGGCATGGCCATGATGATATTATGGATCGTTTTATATCTTGTAGCTTTATTGATGACAATACTTGGAGCTGCATTAATTTGGCCGCTATTTATTATTGGAATTATATGGCTATGTATTGGTTGGATTCCATTTCTTGGTTTAAAAGTATTAAAGCCACAAGAAGCCCTTGTCTTAACTTTATTTGGTAAATATGTAGGTACGTTAAAAGATGCGGGTTTCTATTATGTGAACCCATTTTGTCAGGCTGTGAATCCTGCCGCAAAGACAAAATTAAATCAAAGTGGGGATGTGGATGATGGTTCTAAGAAGATTGTTTCTCAAGCACAAGACATTAAAGAATTTGCTTCGAAAAAAGTATCTTTGAAAATCATGACTTTAAATAACAATCGTCAAAAGATCAATGATTGTTTAGGAAATCCCGTTGAGATTGGAATTGCCGTTATGTGGCGTGTTACGGATACCGCAAAGGCTGTATTTAATGTAGATAACTATAAGGAATATCTTTCTTTACAATGTGATAGTGCATTACGTAATATTGTTCGTATTTATCCTTATGATGTCGCTGAAAATGTAGATACAACAGGCGATGGTATTGCTGATGAAGGAAGTCTTAGAGGCTCTAGTGAAGTGGTTGCGTCTAGAATTCGTGATGAAATTCAAAGTAAAGTAAAAGATGCAGGCCTTGAAATTCTTGAGGCAAGAATTACATATTTGGCGTATGCACCAGAAATTGCTGCAGTTATGCTTCAAAGACAACAAGCAAGTGCTATAATTGATGCACGTAAGATGATTGTGGATGGAGCTTGTGGTATGGTTGAAATGGCATTGGATCGTTTAAATGAAAATGGGGTTGTAGAATTGGATGAAGAAAGGAAAGCGGCTATGGTTTCAAACTTATTAGTCGTACTTTGTGGAAACCGTGATGCGCAGCCAGTTGTAAATTCTGGCAGTTTGTATTAATGGAAAAGAAACAGATTCCTTTGCGTCTTTCAAAGAAATTATATGATCAAATCGCTTCATGGGCAGAAGATGATTTTCGCAGTGTCAACGGGCAAATTGAATACTTGTTAACAGAATGTGTGAAACAAAGAAAAAAGAATGGCAAATACGTCAGTGATACGATGGATGAGCCTATTGAGTTAGATATTAAGTAAGAGAGTGTAGAAATACATTCTCTTTTTAATTTGAAAAAGTATATAAAAATCATAAGTATTACAGGATAAACCTGAAAAACATATTAAATAATGAACTTTATTTTGGTATACTGATGATAAAGAAGGTGATACTGTGATAATTAAACGACCTAAATATATAGAAGCTATAACTCCATTTATTGGTCAACCTTTAGTGAAAATTTTATCTGGTGTAAGACGTTGTGGAAAATCAACAATATTTGATATGTTGAAGGAAGAATTGCTTTCTTCTGGGATTGAGGAAAAATGTATTATCAGTAAAAGATATACAGATATGGATATTGCACAGAATATTACAGCCAAACAAATGTATGATGAACTCGTTTGTGTAACAAAGGATAATGCATATTCATATTTGATTTTGGATGAGATCCAAGAAATATCAGGATGGGAAAAAGTTGTAAATTCTTTGTTGGAAAAAGGAAGTTTCGATATTTATGTGACTGGCTCAAATTCAAAGTTAATGTCAAGCGAGATCTCAACTTATCTAACTGGAAGATATGTACAAATACCTGTATACACATTGTCGTTTAGTGAGTATTTACAATTTAAATCTAAGAGTCAATTGTCAAAAAGAGAATTATTGAATGAGTATATACGTTTTGGTGGTTTTCCTGTTGTCGCATTAAATGAGTATGAATCCAATACGGCATATCAAATTGTGAATGGTATATATTATACTGTTGTTTCTAGGGATATCGTAAATCGTCATCGTATTCATAAACAAGAATTGTTTGATCGGGTTGTAAAATATGTTGTTGAAAATACAGGGAAAACATTCTCTGCCAATTCAATTTCTAAATTCTTAAAGAGTGAGAATCGACAACTCTCAAATGAAAGTATATATAATTATTTAAGATGGTTAGAACAAGCCTTTATTATTTATCCATGTAGACGATATGATTTGCAGGGTAAAAATATTTTGAAAACACAAGAAAAATATTATTTGGCAGATATTTCATTGAAATATGCTTTGTTTGGATATAATCGAAATATGTTAGATGCTGTAATGGAAAATATTGTATATTTAGAACTAAAAAGGCGAGGCTATGATGTATATGTTGGAAAATTAGGGTCTAAGGAGATCGATTTTGTCGCTATTTTAAGAGATGAAAAGATATATGTACAAGTCTGTGTTCAATTACCGGAAAATTCAGATCGTGAAACTGCAAATTTGAAGGATATTCAAGATAATTATCCTAAGTATGTTGTAACTTTAAATGATTTAGACGTTGGAAATGATGAAGGAATCAAAATTGTGCATTTACAAGATTTCTTATTGGAAGATCGATGGATATAATAGTCAATTTGACTAAGTTGTACATTGTAATGTATATGTAAAAAACATAAAATACTCTAAAAATAGGAGGTAAATTTATTTATGTATACAAATAATTATTCAAACTCAGTAAGTACAAATTCATTATATAAAGTATACAGCTGGATGATGGTAGGACTTGGAATTACGGCAATCACTTCGGCTTTGTTGTATGCTTCAGGCATCTTCATGCTTATTATTCAGATTCCCATGATTTCATTATTGTTGTTCATCGTACAAATTTCATTAACCATTTCAATGGGACGCCAATTATCACGCGATACACCCGCTTCTAGTATGAAGACGATGTTTATTATTTATTCGCTCACTATGGGAATCAATATGACATCATTGGCTTATGTTTATAGTGCGGGACAGATTGCAGCCGCCTTTGGCATTAGTGCTATCTACTTTGCATGTTTAGCTGTTATTGGAAAGACGACTAAAATGGATCTTAGTAAAGTAGGAAACATTTGTTTGATTGGTTTGATTGCGATGATCTTTAGTCAATTCTTCTTTATGATTTTTAGAGTCAGTATGGATGTGCGCTTATGGAGTGTGATTGGATTACTTTTATTTACAGGACTTACAGCATGGGACATACAAAAAATGAATTATATGTTGAATGGCTATGAAGATGAAAAGATATCGATTTATATGGCTTTACAGCTATATTTAGATTTCTTGAATATCTTCTTATACATTTTACGATTATTAGGACGTAGAGATGATTAATTCATCTCTATTTTTTATAGTTGACAATGTAAACCAATATTGTATACTTTAATAGTTCACAAGATGAACTAAATGAGTATGTATGAAATTATTAAAGAAAATAGGAATTACAATATTATGTTTATTATTGATATGTGGAATAGGAATCGTTTGTCTGTTTCATAAGGAATATAGCTCATTAAAATCATTAAAGAGAATCGATGCCTATCCAATGTATACAATGGAATATAGTGCAGATTATGGATTGGATGAGTTTTTAGAAAAAGGCGCAAGTAATGATAAAGAGCTTGTGGAATTTGTGGTGAATCACGTAATGAAAGGCTTACCTTTAAGTATCAAGATTCCTGATTTAGGTTGTTCTACTTTTATTGCTCAAAACCCAGAATCAGGCTATTTGTTTGGGCGTAACTTTGATATGGATTATTCGCCAAGCGTATTGGTAAAGACAAAGCCTAAAAATGGCTATGCCTCTGTATCCATGGTAAATTTAGGGTTTGTTGGCTATAATGAAAAACATTTGCCAGACACATTAAAAGATTCATTGGTTACTTTGGCAGCACCTTATGCACCATTAGATGGTATGAATGAAAAAGGATTAGCTGTGGGTGTTTTATTGATTGATACAACACCAACTAATCAAAATACAGATAAGGTGGATATCACAACGACGACAGCTATTCGGATGATGTTAGATAAGGCAAAGAATGTGGATGAAGCATTAGCATTATTATCTTCTTATGATATGCATTCAAGCGCAAACAGCTGTTATCACTTCCAAATTTGTGATGCATCTGGAAAGAGTGTTGTCGTAGAATATGTGGATGATGAAATGAAAGTGGTATATCCAGATAAGAACTATCAATGTGCAACCAATTTCTTACTTACTAATCCAGATGCAGAATTTAATTTTGGTCAAGACCGCTATCAAATTATTGATGAGAAACTAAATTCTTCAAATGGAGTATTAACAAGTCATGAGGCAATGCAACTTTTATCCGATTGTTCTCAGGATGCACATAAGAATAAGCAGGGGAAAATATCAAAGACACAATGGTCTTGTGTATATGATTTAAAAAAGAAGCGTGTAACGATTTGTGTGAATCAAAATTATGATACGGAATATTCGATAAATGTGGTAGAATAGAACCATGAAAAAGAATGAACAAGTATTAGAAGCATGGCTTCAAATGACAACCGTTATTAATAATGAGAGAATTACTTCAGACCTTCCTTATAATGAATCGATGATTTGTCGTTATTTATATCAAAATCAAGATATAAATGTAACCGCAACGGATTTATGCAACTATATGCGCATGCAAAAATCGCAGATGAATCGTACGCTTACAAGTATGGAAAAAAAGGAATTGATTACACGTATTCGTAGTGAACAGGATACTCGTAAAATCTATATCACATTAAATGATTCGATGCTTAAGATTTATAAAGCTCAACATGAAAAAATTTTAGGAATCGTAGATCAGTTGTTTGATAAGATTGGTTATGAAAAACAACCAGAAGTGATTGAATTATTTGATTTGATTACGCAAACCGCAAAAGAAATGTTGTAAAGATAAGCTGGATATCCAGCTTTTTCTTTTACTTAACAAAGCCATCTTTTCTGATAAAATATAGGTGGCGTTTGGGGAGGTTTTTATGAAAAAAACAAATTATGTAAAAGATGTATTGGTTGTTTTATTAGGAAACTTTATGGTAGCAATATCAGTTGCTTTTTTTGTTTTACCAAATAATACATTAACCGGAGGCGTAGCCGGTGTTGCCGTGGCATTAAAACCATTATTGCCATTTATACCATCCGTTTGGCTGATCAACATATTGATGATCGGACTCTATATTGTTGGCGCAATTTTTTTGGGGAAGGCCTTTGCACTGAAATCATTGATTTCAACATTTAGTTATTCATTCTTTGTCTCATTACTAACATATGTGACAACTTTATTTCCCAAAGACACATTTGTCATGCAACCCATGTTGGCAAGTATTTATTGTGGGTTGATTTCGGGAATTGGCTTAGGTCTATGCTTTAGAGTAAATGCAAGTACTGGAGGTATGGATATTCCAGCCTTGTTGATTCATAAGTATACCCATATTTCTTCAGGAAATTCAGTCATGATCGTTGATGCTTTAACTGTCCTTTTAGGTATGACAACATATGGTGTAGAACCAGCTTTGATTGGAGTCCTTTCAGTATTTACATCGGGATTTGCGATTGATAAAACAATTTTGATTGGTTCAAGTACGGCAATCAACTGTATGGTTATTTCAGATAAATGGTTTGAAATTAAAAGTCATGTATTAAACAATATGGAGCGTGGTGTTACAATTTTAGAAGGTAAGGGTGGATATACAAATGAATCTAAACCTGTATTGATGATTGTAATTCCACAAAAACTTTACAGCAATTTAGAACATGAAATTATGCAGTTAGATCCAAGAGCCTTTATTATTGTGAATAGTGTTCATGAAGTAGATGGCGAGGGATTCACGTATGAATTGGAGGATTTAAAATGACGACAAAACTAGTAATTTGTGACATAGATGCAACTTTAGTCAATGAAAAAAAAGAATTAACACCAAGGACAAAAAAAGCTTTGATCAAACTTCATGAAAAAGGTATTTATTTTGGGATTGCCTCGGGTCGTCCAGCCGATGAATTAAAACGCAATAAAGAGTATTGGGATCTACCTTTTGACTTTGATTTTGTGGTAGGGATGAATGGCGCAGAACTTTGGGATGGTGTGCATCAAAAATTTTATAGCTATTTCATGATGAAAAAGGAATGGCTAAAAGAAACCATGGAAATCATGAATGTCGTTGAATGCAATCCAATGATCTATTGGGATGGAAAGATTCGTTGCGTTCATATTGATGATATGATGATTCATTCGGCTTCGACATCTCATAAAGAGCTAGAAGTTGTAAAATTAGAAGATTTTTATGCACATGAAAATGCGAAAATTATGTTTCGTATGAAAGAAGAAGATATGCCTAAGGCGGAAGCTTGGGTAAGAGAACATCCAAATCCTTATTATCATGGTTTTAAAACACAATCTACATTGTTGGAATTTTGTGATAAAAGAATCAATAAGGGATATGGACTACAAAAAATTTGTGAATTAAATGATATGGATATAAAAGATGTTATGGCCTTTGGAGATACATCCAATGATAATGACATGTTAAGAGTAGCAGGTTGTGGCGTTTGTATGATCAATGGTACGGATGATACAAAGGCTTGTGCTGATGCCATCACAAAACAAGACAATGAGCATGATGGTTTAGCTATATATTTAGAAGAAAGTGGTATTTTATGCTAAAAGTATGCGTGATTGGGGGAGGCCCATCCGGATTGATGGCGGCATATACTGCAAGTTTAGGTGGTCATCAAGTGGAGTTGTTTGAGAAAAATAAACAATTGGGAAAGAAGTTGCAACTTACAGGACATGGGCGTTGTAACGTCACAAACAATTGTTCAAAAGATGAATTTTTCAAGCATGTTGTGCACAATGAAAAATTTCTATATAGTCCCTTCTCACAATTTTCGAATCTGGATATGATCCAATTTTTGAAATCCAATGGCCTACCAACAATTGAAGAAGACCATGGGCGTATGTTTCCTGGTTCGAATTCAAGTCAGGATGTTGTTTTATTGTTTGTGGAATTATTACGCAAAAACAATGTGATTCTACATATGGATGAAGCATGTACAGATTTAATGGTTGAAGATGATAAAGTTGTTGGAATTAAAACAGATAAAGGTTCGTATTCGTTTGATGTAGTCATTGTTGCGACAGGTGGAAAGTCTTTTGTGTCGACTGGAAGTAGTGGCGATGGATATAAATGGGCGAATACATTAGATATCAAAGTCAGTGATTTATATCCAGGATTGGTTTCTTTGCGGACAAAAGAAAACTTTGATTTAGCGGGTCTTTCTTTGCAGAATGTGGGTATTCAAGTAAAGAAAGATAAAAAAGTTTTATATAAACAATTGGGAGACATTTTGTTTACGCATGAAGGTGTTAGTGGACCAGGTATTTTGGCCATGTCAAGCTATGTGATTCATAAAGAACCTGACAAAATCATATTTGATTTAATTCCAGATAAATCAATGGATGAAGTGGATGCATTTTTACTAGAAAGAATGAATCGTTCTTCAAATAAACAATTGAATCACATACTTGAAATGATGATTCCTAAGCGATTGGTACAATATATCATGGATCGTTTAAATATTGATGATTCTTTAAAAGCCAATGAAACAACAAAAGTACAAAGAAGAAGTATTAGTGAATTATTGAAATGTTTAGATTTTGAAGTGTCTAGTTTTGCCGGATTTGATCAAGCTATGATTACAGTGGGTGGAATCAAGACAAATCAGATTCAGCCTCAGACAATGGAGTCTAAGAAAATTAAAGGCTTAAAGTTTGTGGGTGAAGTATTGGATTTGGATGCGCAAACAGGAGGATACAATTTACAGATTGCATGGACAACAGGATATGTTGCAGGAAGCACAATAAAAGAAGGGGCTAATTAAAGTCCCTTCTTAAATTTTGATGCAGGAATGTGACAATAGGCACCTGGGTTTTTATCCAGATATTTTTGATGATATTCTTCAGCATTAAAAAAGTTTATTAGTGGTTCAAGCTCAACGGCTAGAGCTGCATCATATTTTTCTTGAATTTCATTGTATTTGTCTTGGATTATTTCTAAATCCGTTTCATCTACATAATAAATGCCTGTACGATAGGAGATGCCAATATCTTCACCTTGTTGATTGACAGATACAGGATCAATAATGTCAAAGTATAAGTCTAATATCTTAGATAGTGAAATGATGGTGTCATCGTATTGGATTTCTAATGTTTCTGCATGACCTGTAAGTCCGGCCTTCACATCTTTATATTCTGGATTTTCACTATTCCCATTCGCATAGCCTACGGTTGTATTTGAGATTCCATCAAATTGATCGAAATAGTGTTGTACACCCCAGAAGCAGCCTCCAGCTAAATATATTGTTTTTATCATTTTAATTTATAATATTTTCCTTTCGAATCTTTTTTATAGCGCCCAACTTTTTTTGCGTAGTCACTCTCAATCCATTTGGAAAGTTTACACTTCTTTTGTTTGTTGGCTAAGATGGGCATTAAATATTTACTTAAATCATCAATAGAAGCATAGCGGGTATTGATTTTTGGATATTTCTTTAATGCTTCTATTACCTCTTCATCACTTGCTTCATTTGGCTTTGAGGCATTTGTTTGTTTCTTTTGTTTTTGTGTCTGTTTTGGCTGAGACTTAGGCGTTTCTTCCTTTAAAGGCAACAAGAACGGGTCTCTTGTCTGTAAGATTTCAATGTCGATATCTTTTCCTTGAAACAACAAAGCTTGTTTAATGCCTTGAAATCCTTGATCGTTAGTGACAAGAAGAATTTTTTTAGGGACTATATTGGCAATAATTTGTCCAAGTAAAGTAGCACAATAGATGTCCGCAAAATTCTTTTGGCTTTGGTGTGTATTGAAACAATAAGAATTTGGGAAATCCTTCGCAATCGCAAAGATTTGCTGCCAGCACTTTTGCCCTATTTTTTCAAAGTTTCCAAAGAAAAAGAAGACGCTAGGACTAGTGGCTTTTAGTGTGTTTGTGTCAAATTGTTGAACATTTTCACAGTCAATACAATAGAGTGTGTAGTCTTCAAAATTATCGATTTTAATATTTTGTGGAGAGAAACTCATGCATTGAGAAAATGTTCCGATTGAAAAATTAAGTTGTGACATTTCATTCATCCTTTCGTAAATAATTATAGCACATCGTGGTATTCTTGCTTTGAATTTGTTATAATAAACTTCAAAGGGGGAGTTTTAGTGGCTTATTATCACATCTTAAAAGAACGTCGAACAAACCTAAAACTTTCCATTCAGGATGTTTCAAATCAGACGCGTTTAGCGCCTCAATATATACAAGCAATCGAAGAACACAACCTTGATGTTTTCTCCGATGATCTATCTTTCGTTCGCTATTTTGTACATGCCTATTCGGATGCGATTGGCGTAAATTGGCAGGCTATTTCAGATGAAGTGGATGTAGATGTCAATGAATTTGCACATCAAAGAGATATGGCTTTAACTATGGCACAAAGGCGCATGGTTGAACAAATGGCGAGTGTTCAAAAGACAAAAAAGACGGCTAAGAAAAAGAAAAAATCATCTTTGGGATGGTTTCAAAAGCATGTGAGTCATACCAGTTCTTCGTTGAACGCAAACCAGACGAGAATTATCAAAATGCTTGTCCTGATTGGAATAGTTGGATTAGGGATTTTATCCTTGATCAATGTAGGATTACGTTCGATTTCAAATCAAAAACTAGTAACGCAGCAAGAGCTTCGTGAAGAGCAATTGTCTAAAAAAGAACAGGAGACAAATAAACTCGCAAATCAGCGTAAAAAAGCGAAAGAGGCTCAGGCTTTAGCTGTTGATAAAATTAGCGGTGAAACAAACGCATATCAGCTTTCGAATATTCAATCGGATGTAAAAACATTGGATTTAAGTATTACGTTACCGACTAAGACAAAAATCACATTGAAAAAGAATGATGAAACAATCAATGATACTTCAAAAGTATATACGGGTACATTCAATCAGAGCTTAGAATTATCCGATGATTGTACTTTTGAAATCAGTATTGAGACATATTCAGATAACAGTATTTCTATTGATGGAAAAGAAATTTCTTTTGATAAAGAGGATTGGAAACAGGGGGAACCTGCCGTTATCACACTACAAATTGGTAAGGGATACCAAAAACCTGTTGAAGAAGATGAAACTGAATATGAGGATAGTGACTATGATTACGATTATGATTATGGTTACACAGATGAAGATCTATATGCACAAGGGGAGGATGTAACTTATGGCCAAGATGAATATACCGAACAGACTAACAATTATTAGAATTTTATTGGTTCCTGTTGTTGTGGCCGTATATTTATGTATGGATCCAACTATTGGTGTTATAGATGAAGCAAGTGGTCTAGCACTTCGTGATGTGATCGCGTTTGTGATTTTTGCGGTTGCGAGTATTACAGATTTCTTTGATGGAATGTTAGCTCGAAAGAACAATTGGATCACTTCATTTGGAAAATTTGCCGATCCTATCGCAGATAAGATGTTAGTGAATACAGTATTGATCTTGATGGTTTATTTTCATCAAGCCAATGTGATTGCGGTATTACTTATGATCGCAAGAGACTTGATCGTTGATGGTTTACGAATGAGTGCAGCTAATTCGGGTGAAGTTGTAAGTGCAGGTATTTTTGGAAAACTAAAGACAGTACTACAAATGTTTGCGCTTGTGTTCTTATTGTTGAAAGATTGGCCGTTTGTCTATATGGGTATTCCTATGGATCAAATATTGTTGTGGGCAGCAACTGCGGCTTCTTTATATAGTGGATGGATTTATTTCAACCAATTGAAAAAATACGTTTTGGAGACTATGTAATGACTGAGGCAAAACAACTTGTTTCTTTATGTACAGAAAATCATTTGACTATTTCTAGCTGTGAAAGTTTAACGGCTGGCCTATTTACAAGCACAATTGCTTCAATTCCAGGAGCAAGTGCTATTTTAAAGGGTGGCTTAGTGACTTATTTTACACCAATGAAAAGTGTATTAGCTCATGTGGATGTGAACTTAATTCAAGAATATGGTGTAATCAGTGAAGAATGTGCTTATGCGATGGCAAGAAACACAAGAGAAATTATGGATGTAGATTATTGTGTGTCTTTTACGGGCAATGCAGGTCCGAGTGCCTGGGAAGAAAAACCAGCTGGAAGAGTCTATTGTGCTATTGCATCTAAAAAAGCAGTTCGTGTATATGGTTTTCAATGTACAGGTCTATCTAGAAATGATGTAAGAGAACATGTTGTTTGTCAGATGATAGATATATTGATACAATCAATTCAAAAGGAGAATATATGCCAAAAGAAAAAGTAGAAACAAATAAAGATAAACTTTTAAGTGATGTTTTAACAGAAATTGAAAGGGAATATGGTAAAGGTTCTGTCATGAAATTAGGTGATAGAGCAGCCGTAGATATTGAACCCATTCCTTCTGGAAGTTTATTATTGGATGATGCTCTAGGCATTGGCGGATATCCAAAGGGAAGAATTATTGAAATCTTTGGTCCGGAATCAAGTGGTAAAACAACACTTGCGTTACATGCCGTTGCAGAAGTTCAAAAAAAGGGTGGTCGTGCAGCCTTTATTGATGCGGAAAACGCGATTGATCCAGTATACGCAAAAAATTTAGGTGTCAACATTGATGAGTTGATTTTATCTCAGCCAGATTCTGGGGAACAAGGTTTAGACATTATGTTGATGCTTGTTGAAAGTGGAGCAGTTGATTTAGTTGTCGTGGATAGTGTTGCAGCCTTAGTTCCACAAGCCGAATTAGATGGTGAAATGGGAGATAATCAAGTTGGTTTACAAGCTCGTATGATGTCAAAGGCTATGCGTAAACTTGCAGGGGCAATGAACCAAAATGATTGTACGGCTATTTTTATCAACCAGCTTCGTGAAAAAGTAGGTGTTATTTATGGAAATCCAGAAACAACGCCGGGTGGTCGTGCTTTAAAATTCTACTCTTCTGTTCGTGTGGATATTCGTAAGGCGGATGCCATTAAAAATGGTACAGATATTGTAGGTAATAAAGTTAAAGTAAAAATTGTTAAGAATAAGGTAGCACCTCCATTTAAGTCTGCCGTATTAGAAATTATGTACGGCGAAGGAATCTCTTACATTAGTGAACTATTAGATTTATGTGTCGATGCCAATATTGTAAAAAAAGCAGGGGCATGGTTCAGTTATGAAGGAGAAAAAATTGGTCAGGGTAAAGAGGCTGCCAAAGCTTACATTAAGGCAAATCCAGAATTCAAATCAATGCTTGAAGAAAAATTAAAGGAATTTAAAACAAACAAAGAAGTTGAAGAATAAGAGTTCTGCGTAGAACTCTTATTTTCATTTAGAGGTATATATGGCACGTTTAGAAAAAAATAATTATAAATCCATTCAAAAAAGTGAATTAAAGGATCCCGTAGTATTTGTGGTCGACATGATCAAAGGTTTTGTGAATATAGGGTCGTTACATGATGAAGCCATCGGGAATGTAGAAAAGAATATTGAAAATCTTTTAACAAGCTTAGACTGCAATAATGTCTTTGTATGTGATTCACATCCACCAAAGACTCGTGAGTTCAATTCGTTTCCAGCTCATTGTGTAATTGGTAGTGAAGAAGCTGAAGTGGTAGATTCTTTAAAACCATTCATTAAACATGTGATCAAGAAGAATAGTACGAATACGTTTACGGCACCAGAATTTGAGGAGTTTCTAAATTCAGATTTGAGATATTATCGTGATATAATTGTGACAGGTTGTTGTACAGATCTTTGTGTGCTTCATTTTGTATTAAGTTTAAACACATGGTTGAATGAACACAATATGAATGAATATCGTATTGTCGTGGTTGAAAACTGTACAGAAACCTATCATATACCAGAAATACATGAAGCCACATTCTGGAATGATGTCGCATTTAGAATGATGGAAATGAATGGTATTCAAGTTGTTTCTGAAGTAAGGGAGTAAAGATTATAAAATGAAAGATAAGAGAAATTTAAGTTTAGTTATGGATTTTTATGAACTCACAATGAGTCAATGTTACTTTAATGATAATAAAGACAAAGAAGTCGTATTTGACTTATTCTATCGTAAAAATCCGGATGACGGGGGATATTGTGTGTTTGCAGGCTTGGAACAAGTTGTAGACTATGTTTCTAACCTACACTTTGAAAAAGAAGATATTGATTATTTACGTTCATTAAATCAATTTAGTGAAGAATTCTTAGAATATCTATCAACGATTCGTTTTACAGGAGATATTTATGCGATTCCAGAAGGGACACCTGTATTTCCTCATGAACCATTGGTTCGTGTAAAAGCGCCAATTATTGAAGCGCAACTTGTAGAAACGGCATTACTTTTGGCTATCAATCACCAGACTTTGATTGCGACAAAATCACGTCGTATTGTACAAGCCAGTGAAGGTAGAGCCGTTATGGAATTTGGAGCTCGACGAGCTCATAACTTTGATGCAGCTATTCTAGGAGCTAGAGCGGCTTATATTGCAGGATGTGCAGGAAGTGCCACCACTTATTCAGGAAAAGAGTTTGGTGTACCTGTACTTGGTACAATGGCCCACTCATTTATTCAAAGCTTTGATACCGAATATGATGCATTTATGTATTATGCCAAAACATATCCAAACGCATGTACTTTATTGATTGATACATATTCAACTTTAAAATCAGGTATTTTGAATGCGATTAAAGTGGCTAAGGATTATCTAGAACCAAATGGATATCGTTTAAAAGGGGTTCGTATTGATAGTGGAGATATGGCATATCTTTCTAAAAAAGTTCGTAAAATGTTAGATGAAGCAGGAATGGAAGATTGTAAGATTGTTGTATCCAATTCATTAGATGAATATGTCATTGAATCTTTAATTCATCAACAAGGCGCGAAAATCGATTCGTTTGGTGTGGGTGAAAACTTGATTTGTTCAAAAAATTCACCAGTATTTGGTGGTGTTTATAAAATGGTGGCGATTGAAAAAGAGGGTCAAATCATTCCTAAAATCAAAATCAGTGATAATGTTGAAAAAGTGACAAATCCAGGGATGAAGAATTTAAATCGTATTATGGATAAAGAAACAGGTATGGCTATTGCCGATTTACTAACATTAGAAGATGAAGTGATTGATACAACGCAAGATTTAACAATCTATCATCCAATGTCACGTTGGAAATATAAAGTCATTCCAGCTAATACGTATACAGTACGCGATATGTTAGTGCCAATCTTTAAAGATGGTAAACTTGTATATAATCTACCAAGTCTAGAAGAAATTCGTGCTTATAGCGAATCAGAATTGGCTACGATTTGGGATGAAATCAAACGTTTTGTATATCCACAAGAATATTATGTAGACTTAAGTGAAAAGTTATTGAATCTTAAGTTAGAAATGTTGAAAAAGTATAAATAAAAAAAAAAACCGTCGTTTGACGGTTTTTGTGTTAAATACAGCTTTCAAAAAATTCACGCATGTCTTTGGCTAATAGATCAAAGCTTTCTTTGCCAAGATAAGCCATGTGTCCACTTGGATATTCACCAATTGTAACTCGAGTTTGATCAAGATTTGAGTGAGTAGCCAAATATCTTGCGTTTCCTGCCGTTGTACATAAATCATACAAGCCTGAGGCAAAGAAGACTTTCATTTGTTTGTTTCTTCGCATACATCCGGCTAAAGATTGGGCAGGACTCGTTTTAAATTCACGATTCCATGTTATGTTCACATCAAAGACTAAGCCTTTTGAGATACGATCACTTGTGATATTCAATTCTTGACGCATCAATCCATAGGCAGTTTGAAAAGCAGGTGTATACTGTCCCATGGCTGGATCATCCGCAATCACATTAGCTTCCATGATTTCTGGATCATCATTCCATGTATAACGACCATCATAGAATCCTAGAGCTAAAGCTTGATCTTCTAATAGCTTATGCGCAAAGCCTTTCTGCATATCCATATGTAAATGATGTCTTAGCCAATACGTTTTATCAATACCCGAATAGTAAGCTAATTTTTCTGCGATTTCTTCTTTATTTGGACAAGCATCGCCTAAAAATAAGGCTGTGACATATTCAGTGGATGCGAACTTGAAGGCTTCATCAATAAAGTCCTTTTGTGAAATATTTTCCTTTGGATTATGGAAATAATTTGTGGCTGCCATTGTGATTAAATCGGTAGCACTTGCTTCAACCGGAAGCTTTTCAATAAAGTAACTTCCAAGTAAGAAGATACCACTGACACTAATGCCCATCGTATCGGCCTTTTCAGGACCTGCACCCATCAACTCTCCTGCAAGTAAGGCACTTCTTGCCGTACCATAGCTTTCACCCGCAAGTAATACTGGTGAATTTCTACGATTATAACGTGCTAAGAATTGTTCCACGAATTTTGAAACACTTCGAACATCGCCATGCGTTTCATAAAATTCTTTTCTTGCCTTTTCCTGAATCAAACGACCTAAACCTGTTCCTGCTGGATCAATAAAGACTAAATCACATAAGTCTAATAAACAATGAGGATTGTCTTCTAGTTCAAAAGGAGGAACAGTTGGAAGATTTAGTTCATCATCTAATTTTACAATTCTTGGGCCAAATAATCCCATGTGAAGCCAAAGACTAGCACATCCTGGACCTCCATTATAAATAAATAGAATAGGTCGTTTAGAATTGTCTTGAACATCACTTCTAAAATAGGCATAACTAAAGATGGATGCGACTGGATTATTTTCTTCATCTACAAAGAAATTGTCTTCACAAATTGTATGATAAGGAATGGTTGTTCCTTGAATTTGAATGCTTCCATCTGCCTCATATTTTGATTTTTCTAAGTTTTCTTGAATACGCATTATTTCACCTCGCACTTTTTGATAAAAACATTGAATATATCTTGCATCTCACCATATTTATGGGACAATGCTTCTGGATGAAATTGTACGGCATAAATTGGTAATGACTCATGTTCAATGGCTTCAATAATGCCATCTGGAGCTTTAGCTACAACTTTAAAGTTTGGTGCTAAATCTTTGATGGCCTGATGATGAAAACTATTCACATAAGCTTCATCACTTAAACTAGGATATAAAAAGCTATCCTTTTCAATATGGATCTTATGACTTGGATTTTCTCTTTTTTCTTGTTGCGCATGTTTAATGACGCTTCTTTTACAATACGATAAATCTTGATACAAAGATCCTTTAAAATAGACATTCAACATCTGAATGCCACGGCAGATTCCAAAAATGGGAATCTGTTTTTCCTTGGCATATTTTAATACTCGCATTTCATAATAATCACGATCTAAGCTTGAATTACCTTGTAAAGGTTCTGGATTTTCATTATAAATTATAGGATTCACATCAATTCCACCTGTCACAATTAATCCATCTAATGGATTAACTTGAGCTTGAATTGTATCATAGTCATTTGTGATAGGAAGAATCATCGGGCAGCCACCACCACGAATAACACTGTTAATATAGGCTTCATTGATAAATTGTTTAGGTAAATTCTCTTTATCCAATTCATTACACGTTAGACCGATAATAGGCCTACGCATTTTTATCCTCCATAAGGGCAATTTCGATATTCTTTGTCTCTTTAATGATGTATTTTCCAGGAATAGCTTCATCTACATATTCCATTTCACCATTTTGGTTGTCATATGGATCATTTGGCAAGAAGTTTTTAGCTGGTACAAAATCACCTTGGAATTTAGATGAGCATGGCGTTCTAAATGGATCTAAATATCCAAAATAGAAATCTCTTCTTTCTAAGTTTCCAGCACGATAAGATCCTCCACCAAATGAACAATCCGCATATAACCATCCATATGGAGCTACATAGAATCGTGCCCAGTCATGGTTACCAATGGTTTCAGGTGTTGTATAAAGTCCAGCTTGCCAAGTGGCAGGAATACCCGCAATACGACATAGAGTAATAAATGTCAATGCTTGTAAACCACAATCCCCCTTCAATCCCGTTGTGATATATTCAGGAATACAAGGTAAAGTCGCATAAGCACGTACATACGAATATGTAACATGACTTGTGATATAGTCATAAATTAATTTAGCTTTTAATAAAGGATTTGTTTCTTCACCAATGATTTCTTTAACAACATCTTTTAAATAATCTGTAAATACAACATGTGGCGCATATTCTTCAAGACAAGTATCTGGATGTTCATTCGTCACAATACTAGGATCTAATTCTTCATAGTGCATGTGATTGATGAATTCATATTCTACACTGAATTCTTCACCTTTTTCGTATGGTTTTTCAATATAAACACATCTTTGATCCACACTGTTATCATTTACTAGACCTTCATGGGATGTATTTAATATTTTAAAATCCTCAACCTGCGCATATTCTTTCGGAATAGGAAGCCATACACGAATCGTTTTTCCAGGCTTTTCAAATGCAGGATCCACCTTTAAGCTTGTCTTGACATGAATCTTGCAGTAAACATCCTTTTCTTCTTTCATTTTATGCATTACATCATCTAATAAAGTACTTGCAGCACCATCTTTTTCAATTAAACGATCTTTATAAACCTTACGCACTTTAATTAGGTTTTCAAAAAAATTGTCTTTTAAATACATTTTTCCCTCAATGAAGATCCATTCAAACGCATTGTCTTTGAATAATTCATCAAATTCTTCTTCTTTGAAATCTTCAATCTTTGATTTTAATAATTCAATGGCGTTTTCTTTTGAATACGTAAAATCTTCGGGAAGACGAGAAATCAATTCCTTTTCTAATTCTAAACGCTCCTTTAGTTTGGCAGGAATGTCCTTTTGAAGACGTAAATCAATCATCTCCTGCATCAATTTAAATTGCCCATTCCATTTTAATTTCATTAAATCTTCAGGAAGTGGCGTGTTCAATGTTGTCATGTTCATAAAAGTTCACCTCATTTTGATTATACTCTATTGTGAAAATTATTACATAAAAAAATGAAACTTATTGAAATAAGTTTCGAATTAATTCCTCCTGACTATATTTTTCCTGCATTTCTTTATCTACACTCATTAATATAGGGGGTAGATTTCTAAATGATTTGTAGTACTGTAAAATAAAAGATAACACGAAAAAAGGAGCCCATTCAGTCAGTGTCATATTGTCTTTTGGTTCTAAAAGAAATCCATCTTTTAAGACTTTACAATTTAAGGCGTATTCCAATTCATTGCCAAAATTCACTTTTAATATTTCTTCATCAAAAGAAAGAATGGGACTTAAATTGTCTAACGGAGCATTCATACTATATTGATAGGTATGTCCATCGATTTGTTTCATCACTAACGTTTTATATTTCATGATTTTATTGTAGCGCATAAAAGTTTTTGTTTCTGTTAAATATTATTAACATGGTATAATTCTATAGGTGATAAAAATATGACATTTGAACAAATGAATTTAGATCAAAATATTATACAAGCCTTACATACATTAGGCTATGAAAAACCATTACCTGTACAAGAACAAGTTATCCCGAATATTCTTTCGGGAACGGATTGTATTGTCAAATCAAGAACGGGTAGTGGAAAAACCGCATCCTTTGCGATTCCCATTATTCACAATCTAGAAATTGATGAAAGAAGCCCACAAGCATTGGTACTAACGCCGACTCGAGAACTAGCTTTACAGATTCAACAAGATTTTGATCGTATTGGAACTTTCAAAAAAATCAAGACTCTACCTATTTTTGGTAAGCAGCCATTTAAGTTTCAAAAGGAAGATTTGAAACAAAGATGCCACGTAGTGATTGGTACGCCAGGAAGAGTTTTGGATCATCTGCAACAAGAAACATTAGATCCATCAAAAATTAAATATGTGGTCTTGGATGAAGCCGATGAAATGTTGAATATGAACTTTTTGGATGAGGTACAAGCCATTTTAAAATATATGCCTAAAAAACACGTGACTTGTTTATTTAGTGCAACGTATCCTGCAGTGATTCAAAGAATGAGTAAGAAGTATTTGTATAAACCAGCAAAGATTGATCTAACAAGTACTAATAAGCCAAATATTCTAGAAGAAGCGTATCACGTGAATGAAGAACATAAAGAATTGTTCCTTCTTCATTTATTGGCCTTAAAGAAACCAGAATCTTGTATGATCTTTTGTAAGACACAGGCAAGAGTGGATGAAGTCTATGCATGTTTAGAAAAGAATCAAGTCAGTGTAGATAAGATTCACGGCGGTATGATGCAAGAAGAACGACTATCGCATATGCGACGCTTTAAAAAAGGAAAGGTACGTATTTTAGTTTGTACTGATGTTGCCAGTCGAGGAATTGATGTTTTTAAAGTCGAAATGATTATTAACTACGATATGCCTAGTCCTGTTGAAACATATACACATCGTATTGGACGCAGTGGAAGAGTCGATGAAAAAGGTTTAGCTATAAGTTTAGTCAATGAATATGATGGTATACGAAAAGAAAAACTGGAAGAATATCTAGGTTATAACTTGCCATTTAAAGAAGAGGGCGAAGTCTATTTAAGCGATTTGGATGTATTAGATTCATTAAAAGAATCCAACCGAGTTGTGGTAGATAAATCCAAAGATTTAAGAAAAGGCATCACTAAAATTTATCTAAATGGCGGAAAGAATAAGAAGATTCGTCCAGGCGATATTGTAGGAGCTATCTGTGAAATTGATGGAGTGACTGTCGATGATATTGGAGTCATTCAAGTGCAGGATTATCAATCGTATGTGGATATCTTAAATGATAAGGGAAAACTTGTATTAAAAAATCTAAAAACAATTAAAGGAAAAACATTGCGTATTCAAAAGGCAAAAAATGGATTTGGTCACTAGACCAGATCCATTTATTTTTGTGGTTTTGGAAATATGACATCCGATATACCTGTAATACCGCCGACTGGTTTTAATAAGATTCTACCTGTACCTCTGTAGACATTGACTAAACCTTCACCACTTGCGGCAGAACCAATCAAAGTTTTGCCACTTCTTTCAACCGTGAATTCTAAAGATTTTGACCAAGCAATCGCCATGTTTCCATCAATCTTAATAACATCATTATTTAACTCTACTTCAATCAATTCTTTTTGTGGTACATCACATTCTAAAGCTACGACACCACCAGGTGCACTGAACGATAGGTTAAAGAAACCTTCCTGTCCTGCAATGGCACTACTTAGATTTGTTCTTGCGACAATACTTTGTTTAATGTGAGATTCACAAGCCATGAATAAGCCATCGTCAATAACCATGCCACCATTCCAATTTACTAGATCCGTAAGAATAATGTGTTTAAAAGTTGGCTCTAGAACTAATACACCCGTACCCGTGTATTCTGGTTTAATTGTGGATTCTCCACTTGCCTTTGCCATGAATGATTTCTTTAGAAAATCACCAGCCCCTTTGATTCCTGTTGTAGCTTGCACATCCCCTACCATAAACTGCATAGCTCCTGGTTGAATTGTGACATCCGAAACTTTTAGATCACACATTAATGTTTTTCTTCGAATATCCATAAGCCCGGAAAAATACGCTATTTGTGCACTGTTAGGAGTCACACTTAAATCTTTTTGGTACTCAATGACCGTAAACCCTTTTTCTTGACTAATGACTTTAACGTCATCGTTGTCCCAGAAATTTTTAATTTTAAAACTCATAATGATCATCTCCTTTATTTAACGTCAACTTCTCGTGATTTATAAACATCTATAATTTCAAATGATTAAAAATAGTC
>ERZ773109.164-NODE-164-length-35175-cov-4.454584_pt1 | contig 35175 bp, 33 predicted proteins | sample MGYA00580569_ERZ773109 | MGnify/ENA primary metagenome ERZ773109 (study PRJEB29015, sample SAMEA2737852) | human gut metagenome | biome: human gut; feature: human-associated habitat; material: faeces | place: China | collected 2012 ...
ACAGGTTCGAGCCCTGTAACTCCCATTTTTTTGTTTAAAAAACTTCAGGAAGCCATGTCGTCTTTGTGGCTTCCTTTTTTACTACATAAAACGGTTTTATTTTGAATAAGCTAAGGAGAATAGGAATATGGTTATATTGGTTGTCGACGGTCAGGGCGGAGGAATAGGAAGAGCTGTTATAGAAAGGCTGAAATCCGAGATAGGTCCGGAACATGAAATAATGGCTGTGGGAATTAATGCTATGGCTACTATGGGAATGATGAAAGGCGGAGCAAAAAATATCGCTACAGGTGAGAATGCGGTTATTTTTAATGCGCAGAGAGCCGATATTATTGTCGGCAGTATAGGAATAGTGGCGGCAAATTCAATGTTTGGGGAGCTTACGCCTGCTATGGCAAATGCTGTCAGTGAAAGCCGCGCCGTAAAGGTTCTTATACCGCTTAATAAGTGCGGACTGAGAGTTGCCGGCGTTTCGTCAGATACGCTTCCGGCGGTTATGGACGACGCTGTCAGAATGGTTAAAGAAATTTTAGATAAAAAATCCGCCGATAACAGATGCAGTTAACAATAACAATAAGGAGAGGATAAATTGGATTTTATATCCCTGTTAATGATTGCAGTCGGACTCGCTATGGACGCATTTGCCGTTTCTGTTGCCAACGGGATAACAGTTAAAAACTTTGATAAAACTCTTGCCATAAGACAAGGAGTGTTTTTCGGAGCGTTTCAGGCGCTGATGACGTCGGCAGGATGGTTCGTCGGGCTGGGTCTGAAGGAGTATATTGAGCGGTTTGATCACTGGATAGCATTTATACTTCTTGGTTTACTTGGGATAAATATGATAAAGGAATCGGTTTGCGAAAAAGATGAGGGAGAATGTTCGGCTGTACGTCTTTCTTACCCAAAGCTTACTGTGCAGGCTGTTGCGACAAGCATAGACGCTTTTGCGGTCGGAATAAGTCTTGCGCTGTTATCTATTAACATATTTTATGCAGCCGGAGTTATAGGAGCAATAGCTTTTTTGTTTGCGCTTACAGGAGGAAGTCTGGGGAAAATAGCAGGAGAAGCGGTCAAAAAACAGGCAGGTGTTTTGGGAGGAATAATACTTATACTGATAGGGGTTAAGATACTGGTGGAACATGTGATTTTTTAGGAGGCATTTCCATGGAATTTATTCTTACTTTCGATAATAATATTATTAAATTTGTTAATGAACATATGAAGAACCGCGTCATGGATAAAATAATGAGGTTTGTTTCGGCATTGGGAAATAACGGCGCATTGTGGCTTGGGATAGCCTTTGGACTGATTCTGATGGGAAAAGAGAAAAGAAGGATAGGTACGCTTATGCTTTTATCTCTCGGTCTTGAGGCGTCCGTATGTAATCTTGTAATAAAACCGACTGTTGCAAGGGTACGACCCAATGACGCCCATGGACTTGAAATTACCATTGACAGGCCGACGGATTATTCTTTTCCTTCAGGACATACTGCCGCCGCCTTTGCAGCTGCGGCAAGCATGTATATGTCTAAAAAGAAGCCGGGAATATGGATGTTTTATTTTGCAATTGTAACGGGTTTTTCAAGAATATATCTTCTTGTACACTATCCGATAGACGTTATAGCAGGCGCGGCTCTCGGCGTAGTTTCCGCTTTTACGGTGAACCGTATAGGAAATAAAAAATATAAAAAAGTAAAAGGATAATTATGTAGAATTATATTGTATTTGGAATTTAATAGTGTTACAATTCTTCTGTTGCGTTTTAGGGAGGTATTAATTATGGAACGGAAGACAATGGATAACCCGATGGGGTATGAGCCTGTCGGTAAGCTGCTTAAGAAGTTCGCTGTACCTTCGGTTATAGCGATGTTGGTTAACTCGATATACAATATTGTTGACCAGATATTTATCGGACAGGGCGTAGGGTATCTCGGAAATGCCGCTACAACCGTGGCTTTGCCCATTACTACTATTGCTCTTGCCGTAGCCATGCTTATAGGGGCAGGAGGAAATGCCTTTGCGGCAATAAAACTCGGTGAACAGAAAAAAGACGTTGCCGAAAGAACTTTGGGAACGGTATTTTTTACTATGATTATTATAGGCATATTGATGGCTGTTTTCGGACTTATTTTTCTTGTACCTATGCTTAATCTTTTCGGAGCTACGGAAAATAACCTGCAATATGCGATTGATTACGCTTCTATTATTCTTATAGGCATACCGTTTGTGCTTTGCGGAGTCGGAGGATCAAACTTTGCAAGAACCGACGGAAGTCCTAAAATAGCTATGGTCAGCATGGTTGTCGGAGCGGTTATGAACACTATACTGGACCCTATATTTATTTTTGTATTCCACTGGGGCGTAAAAGGTGCGGCTATTGCAACGATTATGGGTCAGATAGCAACGGCGATAATAATAATGAGATATTTTGTTAAAAGCGGAAATATGAGATTTAAAAAGGAATATCTCAGGTTTGATTTCCCCTTGCTGAAGGCGTCTATAGCGCTTGGCGTATCAAGCTGTATAACACAGGTATCTTCGGTGTTTTTGCAGATAGTACTTAATAATTCCCTTGTCAAATACGGAAATATGACTGATGTAGGCGGAGACATTGCTCTCAGCGCCATGGGAATAGTAATGAAGGTCAGTATGATACTTATTGCAATAAATATAGGAATAGGAACAGGTGCACAGCCTATTTTGGGATATAATAAAGGCGCAGGTAACTATTCGAGAATACAGAAAACATACATACTCGCCGCGGTAGTTTCAACAATTGTATCCGTAGCGGGCTGGGTTGCATGTGTGGCTTTCCCTCAGTATATTATTGCCATATTCGGTAATGAAAACGCACAGTTTACAAGCTTTGCGGTAATGTGCCTCAGGATTTATATGTTCGGAATATTTACGTCCGGATTCCAAATGGTAACTACAAGTTACTTCCAGGCTACAGGACAGGCTCTGAAAGCTTCGGTGCTTTCAATGCTCAGACAGCTTATAGTTCTTATACCGCTTATACTTGTACTTCCTTTGTTTATGGGGCTTAACGGAATTATATATTCGGGGCCTATAGCGGATTTTGTCTCAGCCGCTATAATTTTGGTATTTGCCGTAATAGAAATAAAGAAACTGAATATAAAAGTTGCGGAGGAAAAAGGAAGCTTAACGGCATGATGTAAGACATTATGTGATTAAATTAAGAATAAAATATATAAATTTGTATAAAAGCACTCTAAAGGCATCTTTAGGGTGCTTTATTTTGGGTATTTTAGTTGAAATAGGAACTGTTTGATGATTAAATATATTGCATTGATTAGTTAAAAATGTTATTATAATAAAAGATTTAGCTATAAGCTAATGGGGAATAACTTTATATTTCACAAGGAGGAAATTAAGCATGGCAGATTTCAGTTTTAAATACGGCGATGGACATATGGACTTTTCATTCCCGGATGAGGATATTATTAAGGTTATAGAGCCGGCACACGTTGCCATTCCGGAAGGAACGGAAGAAGAAAAAATAGCAGAGGCTATAAATAACCCTCTTGGCACAGGAAAGCTTGAAGAAATAATAAAACCGACAGATACAGTATGTATACTTGTTCCCGATATGACAAGACAGTGGGGAAGACCTGCTCAGATTATGTCTGTTCTTGTTCCCATGCTTGAAAAAATCGGTGTAAAAGATGAAAATATGCTCATAGTTTCGGCTACGGGTACTCATAAAACACAGACTCCAGAGGAACATGCGCTTATAGTAGGACAGGATATATATGACAGAATAAAGATGGTTGACCATAACTGTGATGAAAATCTCCAGCTTGTCGGCACATCATTCAGAGGAAACGAAATTTGGGTAAACAAAACTGTTATGAGCTATGATAAGAAAATCATAATCGGTTCTACAGTATTCCACTTCCTCGCAGGTTTCGGCGGTTCAAGAAAATATGTTCTTCCCGGTATTGCAGGAAGAGATACAATTATGAGCAACCACTCACAGTATTTTGCAGAAGGCGGAGTAGGAAGCGGACAGAATCCTCTTGTATCTCCCGGAAGATATGAGGATAACCCTATCAACCGCGAAATGTTTGAAGCTGCTGAATTTGCGGGTATTGACTTCAATATTACAGGCGTTATCGGTCCCGATAAGAAAATTGCATTCTGCTATGCGGGAGATATCCACAAGAGCCACGAGGCTGCTGTTGAAAAATGCCGTTTATTCGACGGAGCCGTTGTTGATGAACCCGGAGACATGGTAATAGCGTCAGGTATGGGATTCCCTAAGGACATAAATCTTTACCAGACAGCTGCAAAACCTATGAATAACGCTGTAGGAGTACTTAAAAAAGACCCTAACTCAGTTATGATAGTTGCTTCTGAATGCCGTGAAGGAGTAGGAAGCGCGGATACAGACAGAATGTTACATGACTTTGACAATGCGCATGACCGTGAAGTATATACAAGAGAAAATTATACAATAGGACTTAACGTTGCTTACTTCTTTACACAGTACGCAGAAGATTTCCATGTAATTCTTGTATCGTCTCTTGACCCTGATCTTTTCAAGAAGACAAAGGTTCATACAGCAAAAGATATTACAGAAGCTATAGAGCTTGCTAAAAAACTTACAGGAAAAGAACACTTTAAAGCATATATTATGCCTTATGCGGCAAGTACATGCGGTACAGTGAAACATTGATATAAAAATATAAAGGCAGGCGTTTAAATACGTCTGCTTTTAACCAGCAATTATATTGACAAGTAAATTGTCAAATTGTATTATTGAAAATAATTTAAAAATTATTTTATATTATTGGTGGATTATTAATGGAGGAGGAAGTACGACAATGGCAAAATATACGTTTGCATACGGCAATGGCACAGTTGACTTTGATTATCCCGAAGAAGAAGTAATCAAAGTCCTTGAACCTGCTGAACTTGAAAAATCAACAAAAACAGAAGAGGAAATAATAAGAGACGCTATAGAAAATCCTATCGGCTCTCCGAAACTCGAGGAAATTATTAAACCGGGACAGTCGGTATGTATTGTTGTTCCCGACGTTACAAGACTTTGGGCAAGACCTTCCGTAATTGTCCACATTCTTGTTGAAAAGCTTGAGAAAATCGGCGTAAAAGATGAAGATATACTCTTTATTTCAGGCGTCGGCACACACAGACTTCAGGAAGAAGAAGATTTTGAAAATCTTATCGGAAAAGATTACTGCGCAAGATTTAAACATCAGAACCATTACTGCGACAGCGATGATTTCGTAACATGCGGAACAACATCAAGAGGAAATGTAGTTGAGCTTAATAAATTTGCTATGGAATGCGACCACAGGATACTTGTAGGCGGTATTGTATTCCATTTCCTTGCAGGCTTCGGCGGCGGAAGAAAAATGGTACTCCCCGGAATTTCAAGCAGAAATACAATTAACTTCAACCATAAGCTTTACTTTAAGCCGGGTCCGGCAGGCAGCGGAGCTGTTGAATCATGCGCTAACGGTATAACTGACGGAAATCCTTGCCATGAGGATATGGTTGAGACAGCAAGATTTGCAAATATTTCTTTCATTGTTAACTCTGTAGTTGACAGAACTAATACTATAGCAGCTTGCTTTGCAGGTGATCTTGAGAAAGCTCATAAAGAAGGCTATGAGTTTGTTAAGAAACTTGACGGTGTTAAAATCAATGAAAAAGCCGACCTTGTTATCGCATCGGCGTGTGGATATCCTAAGGATATTAACTTCTATCAGACAGGCGCTAAATCACTTTTCAACGCTATCGGAGCAGCTAAACCTAATGAAGGCGTTGTAATCATCGTATCACAGTGCTCAGAAGGCTGGGGAAATCCCGACACAGAGAAGTTTGCTATGGAATTTGATAACATGCTCGACAGGGAAATATTCCTTAGAGATAACTTCGGTATCGGAAGATATGTAGGATACAGAATTTTTGAAGCTGCCACACAGGTACACTTCATAATCGTATCCGATATGGAACCCGAAGGATTTGCAAAGACAGACATCATTCCTTGCAGAACTATTGAGGAAGCTATTGCAAAGGCTCATGAAATTACAGGAAAAGAAAAGATGTCAACATATATCATGCCTTTTGCAGCAAATACAATGGCAAGTACAGATTTATAAGATAAATTTCTGTAGTAATTCCAATATACAATTAATTCTATGTAATAAATTTACAAGGAATTTTAACTACGATTTTAATAGAAGTATTGTTATTTTCAGACACAGAAAGTTTTTCTGTGTCTGTTTTTTCTTATAAGCCTAAACTTAGTATATATTAGAAAATTAAAAAACTTATAGATATATGCTTGAAATATAACGATAAATTTGTGCATAAAATGCATATTGTATTTATATTAAAACTATTATCTACAATTTAGCTATGGTATGTTAGAATTAAATTACAAAATATAATTTAATAGCGCTATTATTATATTTCATTTTGGACTTAGTGTAAGCTACAATTTAAGGATGGGCTAAACTATGAAAAAAGCAAGGCGAGTTTTATTAACGATGGTAATAGCACTTGGAATGACAGTAACAGCATTTGCAGAAGAAAATGTTATTGCAAAAGAAGTAATCGATATGGGCGAGGATATGACTATTGAAGCAATGAATCTCGACACGGGTGAAGTAATGGAAGTGGCTCTGGTTGATTGTGTAAAAACGGTAGAAACACTTGAAGTTAACAATGCTAATGGGGATGAAACACAAGCAATAACTTTAGAAGGGGGATTTAAGGTACCTGATAACAATAGTAAGGCAATTGGACCCGGAGGTTCAACTGATGAAGGGTATGATGATTCAATATCTGTAAAAGCAACACTTCGTATTGAATTTGTAAAAGGAGAAACATCAGACGGAGTTGTAACATATTTATTAGAAAAAGCAAAAGGTAATTGGGAAATAGTTGACAATGCGGTAACTATATATGACAAGTCATTTGATGTTTCATGCTATGGTATCGGCTCTTTAGCTACAATGAAACAGCAGGATTTAGACAATAAAGTAGCTGATGATGATTATAGTTTTAGTATTACTACGTATTATGATGAACCTGTGCCTGAAAATGATCCAATGCCACTTGTTGGTGCTGGAATGGAGTGCTATGTTGAGCGTGAAGCATCGCCATGGTATTTTAGATTTAACAATTGTAAGTTGGGAGACTATGAATGAAACTTATCATGAAAAATTATGTTAGGATTGCAGTATATGAGTTTGTTTCAATAGTTTATTTATTTATATATACTGCGCTAATGAGATATATTGGCGATGATGGCAATCCATTTATTGAACATTTTTTTCTGATATATTTTATAATACCCAATATATTATGGATTGTATTTGGTGCATTGATATCTAAATCTTTTGGTATAGTTGCTGAAACAAATAAAGAGAATTTAACACTATCAATAGAAAATTTAATTTTTGGAGTTGGAATTATTATTTTACTGATAATGTTAACTTTTGGTGTGATAAAACCTCATAAATACTTTGTATTTTGGGATAAATATTGTAGGATTCCATTGTTGATTTTATCTGGAGCTAATATAATGAATGCTTTTAAATATTTTCGACTTTATAAAAATTAAAATATTAAATAGAAAGGGATTGCTAATTAAAGCAATCCTTTTCTGTTTAACGTTAAAAATTCTATAGCACTTTTTGCAACCTTTTCGTCGGCTTGTTCGTCTAATGGGTGTAAAAACTAATAAAAAGCATTAAATCCGGATTGAATGGAGAAAAGTTTTTATGACGAATGAAGAATTTGCGAAGATAGCTACGGATACTGCGGAAGTTATGTACAGGGTATCTAAATCAATATTAAAGAGGGACGAGGACTGTGAGGACGCAGTGCATGAAGCCATTGTAAAAGCTTTTTCAAAGTTGTACAGTTTAAAAAACGACAGTTTTGCAAAAACATGGCTTATCAGAATAGTGATAAACGAATGCTATGCTATATTGCGGAAAAGAAAGAGAGAAATATACAGTGAAGAAATAACGGAAGAGGAAGCTGAAAAGCAAGATTATTCTGAACTGTATACGGCTCTTAACAGACTTCCGGCTGATTATAGAGTAACGATAGTGCTTTACTATATTGAGGGATACTCCGTGAGCGAAACTGCGGATATATTGAAGGTCAGTGAAGGAACAGTAAAAAGCAGATTGTCCAGAGGACGAAAAAAACTGCGGAGCTTTTTGGAGGAGGATTTTTGATGAATAAAAACGAACTGAAAGAGTTATATCCGAAAATGTCCGAGCAGTTCATGGAAACTGTAAATAAATCTGTATCCGAGGGACTTAAAGACAACGGAAAGGTGATTAAGATGAAAAAGAGAATATTTACGGTATTGGCGGCAACATTTTTGATAGGCGTCAGCGTATATGCTTCGGGAAGAGCTGTTGGGGTACTATCTACTTCTAACTCGTTAACGGAATTTACCGACGCCGATGAAATAGAGAAAAGAGAAAGCGATATAGGCCTTGATTTTAAGCATGTAGATGAGTTTAAAAACGGATATATGTTTAAAAAGGGATGGATAACAAATTCCTCCGGCATTGATGAAAACGGCGTTAAATTAGATGACTCCAAAGAATTAACAATGGTTTATTCAAAGAATGAAAACGATATGTATTTAATAGTCGGTCCTAATAATACGGATGACGGAACTGCTGACAGAGAAATAACTGCAAGTTCTCAAATGTATAAAAATCTGCCTGTAGATTATGAAATGACAGAGCAGGATATCGAAGATCAGAAAAACGGCGTTTATGTATTCAGTGTGGGAACGGAAGAGGAAGAGATAACCGAAACGGAAATGCAGTTTGTAAGCTGGCATGAAGACGGAGTAAGTTATCTTATAATGCAGTACGGGAATGAAGTCAGTCTTGATGAGATGAAAGAAATGGCCGGGGAAATAATCGAAGCCGAGTAATGAAAAAACCTGCTTACATTAGTAAGCAGGTTTTATTTTATTCGGAAATATTATTGACGGTAAAAAGAAATTTACAGTCTACGGATTCGCCTAAATTATTTTTTTCCAAGACCTGAGAGTAATCGTCTATTTCGGGGTCGTTTATCAAAAATGCATAGGTGCTGTTTTTATCGGAGCCGTTGACAAGATATTTATATCTGTATTCAAGATAATCATCATAGTCGCCCTTGAATCTGTCCCTTGAAACATCTTCTACATAATAAAAATCTTCACCGTTATATGAAAGATAACCGTATATTGGATCGCCTTCAACTGTAAATGTTACAATAACTATACTGCCGGCAATATTGTTTTCAACATCACTTATAAATTTGTCATAAGAATTTTGACCGGATAAAACTGTGTTATAAGATAAAGCATAACAGTTTTTATCAAATGATTTGTCATAAGCGGCAGGGTACATCGAAAGAAGGTCTTTTATTTCATCAAGGGATTTGTGTTCCGATGAAAGTTCTGAAATCCAACGGTTTCCCAATTCATTTAATTCCTGACATGGGTCGTAGCTTGTGGAATATTTTGTTCCGTTTATTATAAGCTGTGGATTATATGCATTTATTTTTGTCTCTGAACCGTCAGTCATATATATGGTAAATTCTACGGACTGACCTGCGTATTCCTTTGAATCTTCATTATAAACGGTAAGTTTGCTTAAAATTTTTATCAACTCATCAATGTGGTTTTTATCATTTGTAGTAACCGTTTTATTAGGCGGCGTACATGTTACTTTAACGGAACTTATTTCGTCTGTATTAAGATTACCGAAAGGCTTTACTCCGGCTGATGAACATGAAATAATAATTGCGCAGGTAATAATGGATGCGAGTAACGCCAATAGCTTTTTCATTTATTATACACCTTCTCTGGCTGTTAAATATTTGTTCTGCTATTATAATAACACAAAAAGAGAATGTATTTCTTAAAAATAAGTTTAGGTTTTTTTAAAATAAAAGACGAAATCAAAAGATTTCGTCTTTAAAGGTTTTGTATTAAAAATTATGACTGCAAGCGAGCCGAAAATTATAAGTATTTTATGATTTATATACGCTTATATAAATTATTTTACTTTTGTGATATAGCCTGTTTTTCTGGGCAACGCAGGGGAAGGGGATGAAGCGGCGTATCCGAGAACACAATTACCTATACCGATATAGTTTCCTTCAATACCCCATTTTTTTAAAAGAGTTCTTCCGTCCTCTCTTTCAAAAGTTTCTTTTGCGCGATGTATCCAGCATGAGTCAACGCCTACGCTTGCGGCGGCATTAAGAAGATTTCCCATTACAAGGCTTCCGTCGTATACGGCAGTCGGTCTGTCGGCGTCCGCAAGCACAACTATTACTGTAGGAGCGCCGTAAAAAGGATTAGAGTCGGGCTTTCCGAATATTTCCGCATTTATTCTTTCAAGCTCGGCGATGTCATCTTTATTTTGTACTGCTATCATAATAGGACTCTGTTTTCCCATACCCGTAGGGGCGTATGTTCCCGCTTCCAGTATTGCGTCAAGCTCCTCGTCCTTAATCTGCTCGGGTTTAAAATCTCTACAGCTTCGGCGGGCTTTTAATGTTTCGAGAGTTTCGTTTTTAAGCATAAATAACAACTCCTTTATTCGGCAAGTTTTATACCTGTTTTAATAGCGCCTTTATCGCATCTGTTTCCCCATGAGTCTATGAGAACGCCGTCTCTGTAGACACATATTATTTCACAGTTGTTCGGACATTTTCCGCAGTTGGTATCTCTTGTTTTAAATTCCATATCCTCAACGGAGAAATCGAATTCTTTTCTTTTACTGCTTCTGCCGGCAAGTATTGCGGCGCCGAAAGCGCCCATAAGATGACCGTTTTCATCAACTATTATATCACAGCCGAGAGCTTCTTTAAAAGCCTGAGTAACGCCTGCGTTTTTACTTACTCCGCCCTGGAATACAACGGGAGCGACGATTTTTTTACCTTTGCCGACATTATTGAGATAGTTGTTTGCAACGGCTTTGCAAAGACCTGCTATTATATCCTCTTTAGGATGTCCCATCTGTATTTTATGTACAAGGTCTGATTCGGCAAAAACCGTACATCTTGCGGCAATCTGTGTAGGATGTTTGGATTTAAGAGCTATGTCGCCGAATTCCTCAACCTCTACGCCGAGCCTTTTTGCTTGGCTGGAGAGGAAAGAACCTGTTCCTGCGGCGCATAATGTATTCATAGCGTAATCTACGGCAACGCCGTTTTCAACAAGAATTATCTTCGAGTCCTGTCCGCCTATTTCAAGAATTGTACGTACTTCCGGATGTAGAGTAGTTGTTCCTACCGCATGGGCGGTTATTTCGTTTTTTATCATTGTTGCGCCTACCATTGCTCCGACAAGATTTCTTGCGCTTCCTGTCGTTCCCGTAGCCACGATTTTGAAGTTTTCTTTATCAAACTGTTCTTCCAACATTCCGAGAAGCTTTTTTGCGGAACCTAGAGGATTTCCCTCCGTCCATATATATGCGCTTGCAAGAATATTATTTTTTTCATCTATTATTACACCCTTTGTAGATATAGAACCTATATCTATTCCGAGATATGCTTCTTTCATAATACTACCTTCTTTCTCATACTGATCATATCGTAAAATGCTTCCAGTCTTGTATCAAGGCCGGTGTCGCTTGTCTGCGAATCGTATGTGAGATACAAAACGGGGATTTTATAGTCTGCGCTTATGTTTTGCAGTACAGGCATGATATCTATTTCGGGAGTACAGCCTGCTGATTTTATGTGAACAAGTCCGTCAAAACCTTTCGAAGCGTAATCCTTTGCACACCAAATATTGGCGGTCGATGTAGGCCCCATCTCGTATTTACAGTAGTCAGCCGTTTCAACGGCAAGATTTTTCGCTTTGTAACGGAAGTTTCTGTTGGTTATACTCATATATCTGTGCATTTCAACGCCCATGTCAGCCAATTTCTGCTCAAGATTTAAATTGGAAAATGCGTCGACGGCGGTAAAATATTCACCTATTACACCGACTCTCAACGGATTAGACGGTTTATCAAGCGGAATTTCATTGGCATACTTTTTGAATGTGTTATAAGCTTTATCTATCTCTTTTCGACTTGTAGCAAGTTCCATGGCAGTGAGGAATTTTTTGTGCAGCTTTTTATAACTTCCTTTGTTTTTTTCAAAACCGCAGTTTTTATAGTATATACTTTCGGCGTCGTCAAGACATTCTATCATTCTTACGGCGTCCGTAAGTCCTTTTGTAGCCTTTGCCAAAGAACATTTCGGATTTATTCTTTTCAACGCTTTTATATAATCTCTCTTTTTTCCTGTACTGTATTCGGAAAAATTAATCATTTCAAATTCATAACCAAGACCTCGTAGGATTTCTTCCTGCAATTCTCCGTAATAACCGAGACGGCAAAGACCCATAGTCATAAGTATTGTGTCTGCTCCTGCTTCCAGTGCGTCCATCATACTGCCGAGGGTGCTTTTAAACGGAGTACATACAAAGTCAGGACTGTGTTTCGCGCCTCTCTCCATTGTACGAACAGTCATTTTAGGAGCCATGATATATTCCGTTTCCAGACCCTGCTCTATAAAATATTTAATGGCGTAGTTGTAGTGGCTGAATTCCGGAAATGTAACTTTTCTGCCTGATACCATTACAAATTGCCTCCTTTAAACTTTAGAATATCTATAAAACTTTCGAGACGTGTTTCCAGACCGGCAGTTCCGTCCTGGTCGTCAAGAACTATGTTAAGTATGGGTATACCGTGGAACTTTCTGATAATCATATCGTTTACCATGGAATCCGGACCGCATGGGAAAACGGAAAGTAAAACAATTCCGTCTATTTTATTATGGTTTAACTGAATACTTCCGACTATCTCCTTACTGAATTCCCATTTCAGAGTGGGCGATACTTTTACGCTTTGCTTTAAAGCGTCATGCCTGTCCACATTATCGGCATAAATCGGAACTGCGCCCATTTTTCTTAGATAGTTTACAACCGGTTTTCCTATATATGCATCCATTTCCACATAGCTGTGAGATGCGATAAGTATTTTAAGTCCCGGCTTTTTATAAAGCAGTTCGTTGGTTTTTAACTGGTTTTTAAGATATTCTGTTTCGGTCTTTTTTGCAGCTTTATAAGCCGAAAGAGCTTCTTTTTTTGTAAAACCGAGTTCTTCGCCAAGGACTGTAAAAGCCTTTTCTTCTGTCTGCTTCTGAAGCTCGTCAATACTGTAAGATATAAATTTTTGTCCTGTTTTTCTGAATATATTGCAGGTCATATCATACAATGCTTCAAATTTTGTACACATGTTGCGTTTAAGTCCGAAATTGCTTATTCTGGGAACAAGTATATAATCGCATTTGCCTATAAGGGAATTAACATGACCCATATAAATTTTAGTTGAAAGACATGCCTCGTCTATTGATAAAGCTGTACCGTTTTTAATGATTTCTTTGTTTGTAGGTTCGCTTACGATATACTTTATTCCAAGGTTTAAAAAGAAGTTTTTCCATAAAATTTCATATCTGAAATACAGCATGGCACGCGGAATACCGATTGTAATATTTCGCGAAACCACAGAGTTTGTTTTTTTCATATTATTACCTCTTGTATATTTATCATAAAAAAATTAAGCCGCGCTGTATAATAAAACGCAGAACGGTTTATTTTATATGTTTTTCAGTTTAAATGCAAGTATATCATAAGTCGGTTAAAGTATACAATTTTAAAAAGTAAGTAAAGTTCGATATTTGGACATAGAGCGAATTTTGGGTAAAAAAACAGCGGAAAATAATTCCCGCTGCTTTCTCAGATTTCTATTTTAATCAACTTATATAATGGCTGCGATGGGTCTATAGGAAGCGCTTTCAGTACAAAATCAAATAATCCTGTTTGCGTGGAAAGATAGAAGTCTCGTTCCGGACACTGTTGCTGGTTATCAGCCTTAAAAAAACGACGTCCTTCAAGATAACGAAGCTCCGCAAGCTTTTCTTTTATACAATAATCTTCCCCGTTGACAAGAGCTTTTATATATTCTGCACACCAAGTATCTTCCTCTGTAGGTTCTACTGCAGCCTTACCCATACATACGATAGATACTGTTTCCGGATTTTTTAATTTAATATATCTTGCTACGGCGTTTGCATTGACAAATGAAGCCGTGATTATTTCATCGGCGTTTACCGCATTAACAATGCCTTGAGTTCCGGCGCTTGTCGTGTGTATAATATTTTTGCCTGAAAAATCGATATGCTCTATATTTGCAGGGGAATTGCCGTAATCAAACCCCGGTACGATTACTTCGTTTCTTTCACCTACGAGTAAAGAATCGGGTATTTCGCTTTTAAGCCTGAATGCCTCGCTGACGCTGCCGACGGGATATATTGCTGAGGCTCCGTTGTTCATTATGAAGCATGCTGTGGTAAACGCTCTGAAAACATCTATTACGACAGTAAGACCCGTTGCTTTTTTCGCGCCGTCTATCAACTGGAGTATGTTTATATTCATTACTTAATTACATCCTTTAAAAAACTTTCGGCGCCGAACATTTCATTTATTCCGAGGTATTCGGCAACGGTAGCGGCTATGTCGGAGAATTGCTTTCTTACTCCGAGGTTTACGCCTTCTTTTATATTTTTTCCGTAAACCAAAAGGGGAACAAATTCTCTTGAATGGTCTGTACTCGGCGTAGTAGGATCGCATCCGTGGTCTGCTGTGATGATAAGTATATCGTCGTCTTTCATTGCGGACTTTATTTCGGGCAGTTTGCTGTCAAAATACATAACCGCTTCCGCATATCCTTTTACATCGTTTCTGTGTCCGTAAATCATATCTGTATCTACAAGATTTGTGAAGAGCAGACCTTCGAAATCTTTCTTTAAATATTCTATTGTTTTTTCTATGCCGTCGTGGTTGTTTGTGGTGTGATCGGTTACGGTCATGCCCCTATGCTCAAAAATATCTTCTATTTTACCTATGGCAACAACAGATTTTCCTTCGGCTTTAAGCAGGTCGAGGATTGTTTCGGAAGTCGGAGCCAGAGAGAAATCTTTTCGGCGTTCCGTTCTTGTATAGTTGCCGTTACCGTTTCCTATAAAAGGTCTTGCGATTACTCTCGCTACGGCATAGTCGCCTACAAGAATTTCCCTTGCTGTCTCGCACATTTTATAAAGCTCATCAACAGGGATAACGTCCTCATGGCATGCTATCTGGAATACAGAGTCGGCAGACGTATATATAATAGGATAGCCTGTTTTAACATGCTTGTCTCCCAGCTCGTTTATTATGGCAGTACCGGAAGCGGAAATGTTACCAAGCGTCTTTCTTCCGATAGCTTTTTCAAATTTATCCATAACTTCTTTCGGAAATCCTGTTTCCGTAAAAGTAGGAAATGGATTTTCCGTAACGATACCGGAGATTTCCCAATGTCCCGTAGTTGTATCCTTTCCGTTGGAAGCCTCTGACATTTTAGCATAACAACCCTTCGGGGAGTCCGTTTTTCCGAGAAGACAAATATCCTCGCCTTCAATATTTCCGAGACCTAATTCAGCCATATTAGGAACTGAGAAGTCGGGATATTCTTTTTTTATGTTAACGAGCGTATTTGAACCTTCGTCTCCGTATTTTGCGGCGTCGGGAAGTTCCCCTATACCTACGCTGTCAAGAACGATTATAGCTACTCTTTTCATTTGTTTTCCTCCTGTTTTATAATATCAAGAATTAACTTTGGATTTTCCGGTTTTTGATTTTTTATTTTAACTGCGTCAAGAATATATTTTGCGGCTGAAGTGCATTTTTCAGCAGTTGCCGAATATACTTCAGCAAGAATATCGCCTTTATTTACATAATCTCCGATACGTACTTTCATTATTATGCCTGCTCCGAAATCAATGTTATCGGATTTTGAAGCACGACCTGCTCCTGTTTCCAATGAAGCGCGTCCTATTTCGGCTGTATTCATCGAATAAACGTAACCGCTTTCCTCAGCCGCAACTTCGGACTTTTCAGACGAGAGCGGCAGAAGTGTATAGTCGTTTATTATTTCGGGATTTCCTCCCTGCTGTATAAGAAGCTCTCTGAACTTATCAATACCTTTGCCGTTAGCAATATTATCGGCAAGCATTTGCTTTGCGGATTCGACTGTATCGGCTTTTTTTGCGCTGATAAGCATATATGCGCCCAACGTAAGGGCTACGTCAAGAAGATCTCCGCCGACATTACCTTTAAGGATTTCAATAGCTTCGATAACTTCGAGAGAGTTGCCTATATTCATGCCGAGAGGTTGTTCCATGCTGCTTATTACGGCGGTAACTTCTCTGCCTACTGACTTTCCTATATCTGCCATCGTTTTTGCCAGAGATACTGCCGAGCCATAGTCTTTCATAAAAGCTCCGCTGCCGCATTTTACGTCAAGAACAATGGCGTCTGCACCTGCCGCGATTTTTTTGGACATTATGCTTCCCGATATGAGAGGAATATTCTCAACGGTTCCCGTAACGTCTCTTAAAGCATACAGCTTTTTGTCGGCAGGCGTTAGGTTATCGGTCTGGCTCATAAGCACTATATTACTCGTTTTTGCGAATTTAAGAGCATCGGCTTCGGTAATATCTATTTTAAAACCGGGTATGGATTCTAACTTGTCAAGGGTACCGCCGGAAAATCCAAGACCTCTTCCGCTCATTTTTACAACGGGAACACCGCAGCTTGCAACAAGTGGGGCAAGAATAAGTGTTGTTGTGTCGGCTACGCCACCCGTAGAATGTTTATCAACCTTTATTCCATCAACTGAAGATAAATCGAAATTATCGCCGGAGTTTGCCATCGCCATAGTTAAATCAGATGTCTCTTCATTATCTAAATTCTGAAAATAGATTGCCATAAGCATGGCTGAAATCTGATAATCAGGTATAGACGAATCTGTTACTCCTTTTACAAAGAAGTCTATTTCATCTTTTGTAAGCTTTCCACCGTCGCGTTTTTTTATTATTAAATCAACGATATTCATAATAAAGCCTCCTTTTGTTTAGACAGACTTAGTTTATGTTATTTATAAAATCAGTATATCACAGCAATGATGTTTATTCCATAAAAATAATAATGTTAATCAAATGCAAATAACGCATTAATTTCTTAAAGATATCCTTAATCTGACCTTAATTAATTGTTTTGTTTTTTTTCATTCTTTGTTCATAATTTATACACATAATTATTGTATAGTATAGATGTGTTAAAGATAAAGTCTTTAATACATACAGGAATTGCCCCATTTCTGTATAATACCCCCTTTAATTTAAAACTGTTTGCAAAAAAAGCGCTCGGACCCCTTCGGGCGCTTTTTTCTGCGTATATATTTAGGGCAATAAGAGTTATCTTAAACTAAGGCCATCAGTTTGAAGTATTCAAACGGAGAGTTATTGCGATTATAAATTAATATTATTCCATATTACAGACTATTTTTTACTTTTAAGCTATAATTATTGTATCGCATACAGCGGTTATTTATTGAGACTTTTATAAAAACATGATATACTTATTAATTAACGAAATAATATACTAGGAGGATAAAGATGCCCGCAGATAGACAGAGTAGAATAAGAAATTTTTGTATAGTTGCGCATATAGATCATGGCAAAAGTACACTTGCGGACAGGCTCATTCAGGCTACGGGTCTGCTTACGGAAAGAGAAATGCAAAATCAGGTTCTTGACAATATGGAGCTTGAAAGAGAAAGAGGAATAACGATAAAAGCTCAGGCGGTACGTCTTATATATAAAGCCAATGACGGCGAGGAATATATTTTTAACCTTATCGATACTCCGGGACATGTAGACTTTAATTATGAAGTATCAAGAAGTTTGGCGGCGTGCGAAGGAGCAGTGCTTGTAGTTGACGCGGCACAGGGCATAGAGGCGCAGACTCTGGCTAACGTATATTTGGCAATTGACAACAATCTGGAAATTATGCCGGTAATAAATAAGATAGACCTTCCGAGCGCCAATCCTCAGCTTGTTATAAAGGATATTGAGGACGTAATAGGAATTCCGGCAGAGGACGCCCCTCTCATTTCCGCAAAAAACGGTATAAATATAGATGCTGTTCTTGAAAAAATCGTTCAGGATATTCCGGCTCCTTCCGGTGATGAAAACGCTCCGCTTAAGGCGCTTATATTTGACTCCATATACGACCAGTATAAGGGTGTTATAGTAATAATGAGAATTTTTGACGGTTCGATTAAAAAAGGAACAAAAGTTAAAATGATGGCAACGGGTAAGGAATTTGACGTTGTTGAGGTAGGAGTATTCGGAGCGGGAAGATTTATACCATGCGAAGAATTAAAGGCGGGAGACGTAGGCTATATGACGGCAAGCATTAAAAATGTTGCCGATACGCGCGTAGGCGATACTGTTACGGATTCGGAAAATCCTACAGCAGAGGCTCTGCCTGGATATAAAAAGGTAAACCCTATGGTATATTGCGGCGTTTTCCCGGCAGATAGCGCAAAATATACTGACTTGAGAGAGGCACTTGAAAAACTTCAGCTTAACGATGCGTCGTTGTTCTTTGAACCTGAGACATCGGTTGCCCTCGGATTTGGTTTCAGATGTGGATTTTTAGGACTTCTGCATTTGGAAATAGTGCAGGAAAGACTGGAAAGGGAATTTAACCTTGACCTCGTTACTACAGCGCCAAGCGTTATATATAAAGTATATCTTACGGACGGAACTATGATTGAACTTTCAAATCCGAGCAATATGCCTGACCCTGCAAGAATTGAAAAAATGGAAGAGCCTGTAGTAAGAGCCGAAATAATACTCCCGAAAGACTATGTCGGTGCAATTATGGAATTATGCCAGCAGAGACGAGGAGAGTACATCAGTATGGAATATATGGACGAAAACAGAGTTACTCTGCTATACCATATACCGTTGAATGAGATAATATATGACTTTTTTGATGTTCTTAAATCGAGAAGCAGAGGCTACGCGTCATTTGACTACAGTCTGATAGGTTACCAGGAGGCAACTCTTACAAAGCTTGATATTTTGGTAAATCGTGAGGTTGTAGACGCTTTAAGCTTTATTGTGCATTCTTCTGTAGCTGTTGAAAGAGGAAGAAAAATTTGTGAAAAGCTTAAAAAGGAAATACCAAGACAGCTTTTTGAAATTCCGATTCAGGCTGCAATAGGTGCGAAAATTGTTGCAAGGGAGACGGTAAGCGCTATGCGTAAAGATGTTCTCGCAAAATGTTACGGAGGAGATATTTCCAGAAAGAGAAAGCTTCTTGAAAAGCAGAAAGAAGGAAAGAAGCGCATGAGACAGATAGGAAATGTTGTTGTGCCTCAGGCAGCGTTTATGAGCGTTTTGAAGCTGGAAGAAGAGTAAAAACAGCAAAACTTAATAAAAGGATAAATTTAGGCAGCAGGAAAAATAATCTTGCTGCTTTTTTAATTGAAAAACGACATATTTAAAAAGTTTACTTATTGAAATAAAGAAGCGCTTATATATGAAAATATTCAGTGAGTAATGTATATATACCATATTAAACTATTGTAAAAAAAGTCGAAAAAAGATATAATTTAAAAAGCAAGCTGGTTTAATGCAACCAAAAGGTTAGACTATATGATTGACATAACTTGTAGGTAGGGGGAAGAAATATAATGAAACGAACTGCTATAGTTGTGGATGACGAACCGATTATACGAATTGGTTTATGCCAAATGATGGAAGACATTGGCTTTCATATAGTAGGCGAAGGAGAAGACGGGTTTGACGCCGTAGCTGTTTGCAGGGAGAAAAAATCGGATATTATATTATTAGATTTAAAGATGGAGGTATTTGACGGAATATCGGCGGCTGAAACCATTATAAAAGAAAATCTTGCAAAATGTGTTGTAATGTGTACTGCTTATGCCGATGATGAATCCATATCAAAAGCAATTGAAATAGGAGTATCCGGATTTCTTGTGAAGCCCATTGAGCAAAAAACTCTGAAAGCTGCTATAGAGGTAGCTTGGGCGCAAAGACAAAGATTGTCGGAATTACAAAAACAGACAGCTGAAGCGTACCGAAAAATTGAAGAAAACAAAATTATAGAGATAGCAAAAGGGGCTTTGGCAAAGGCAAATAATATAACCGAAGCCGAGGCATACAGATATATGCAAAAATCTGCAATGAAAAAGAGAGTAACGATTGCTTCTATCGCAAAAACAGTTGTAGAAATTAATGCCAAAAATAACATAAAAAAGGCACCTAAAAATAAGAAGTGATGTTCAGTGGATATAAGAGCACTCTAATTTTATTGGCTTATATAAGAACTTTTATTAAAGCAGCTTATTGTAAATTTAAGAAAGGATAGCGAATAATGAATAGAGAAGAATTGCAGTTGCGTACGGGATTAAAAGATGAAGAAATAAGCAAACTGCTGAATATAAAGAACAACCTTTCGTTAATAGCAGATCTTCACAGCGCTGATATGTTTATAGATTGTATTCAGGTAAGCGATGGAAAACTGTTTGTTATGGCACATTCAAAACCGGGACACACTATATCTTCATATGAAAAGGACGTAACAGGACAAATTGCAGAAAGAGAGTGTGAGCCGGCGGTTTACAGAGCAATTGAAACCATGAATCCTGTGAGGGATATAAAGGCCGTTACTCAAGAGGGAAAAACGGTAATGCAGGATGTAGTTCCTATTATATATGACGAACATATTATAGGAGTTCTTGTAGGAGAAAAAGATATAAGCAGGGAAATATATCAAAAAAAGAAACTTGAAGCGGCCTGCAACATGAATATTAAGAGCAATCTTATAGTCAGACAAGAGAATGTCATAAATGTAGAAGCACATCACCGCATTAAAAATCAACTTCAAATGATAATAAGTATGACCAATATACAGAAAAGAATGACAAAAAATCAAGAAGTAAAGGACGTACTGGACAAAAATATATCAAGCATGATTTGTATATCTACTATTAACGATTTAATGGCACGCTCCGGAAGTGGATATATTTCACTTGCAGAATATTTGAGAAAATTAATCGACAGCCTTTTGGATTTATATGGAAATGAACAGATATCTTCTTTTACATTGGAAGGAGACGACTTAGTTGTTAAGTATGAGCAGGCCATAGAAATAGCGTCTGTAGTTAATGAATTTGTTTCGAATGCATTCAAACATGCGTTTAAGAACAGAAATAAAGGAGAAGTTTCGATAATACTAAAGAGCGGTGAAAAGTATTCTTCAATAACGGTTTGCGATAACGGAAGCGGATATAATAATGTCTATGAAGATGAATCCGGCATAGGCATGAATATAGTAAATACGATTGTAAGAGATAAACTTAAAGGAAAAGTTTATATTACAAGCAATAATAACGGTACAAATATTACTTTTGATTTTTTGAATTAAATACTTGGTTGTATAAAAATACTCAAATTGACTTATATATTAGAATTTTTTTGTCGAAAAATGTTGACTTATTGTCGGGGTTTGACTATAATAAAATAAAAATAAACATTTTGTCATACAGCATGGTATGATATAAAGGCAATATGGCCTAAGGTTAGAATGTATTTATTCTTGCCTTAGGTCTTTTTTTGTTTTTTACACCCCTATTTATTTCAGGTACGCAGATTATTTGTAAGAAAGGAGAGAACGGAAAAGAATTATCAATTTTTAAGTTCCGATTGAAGGAATAAAAAGGCTATTTGAAAATATAAGGAGGATTGGCTTATGAAGAAATTTATCGCATTAGGTTTAACGGCAGTTATGATTTTGGGAGTTACAGGTTGCGGCAGTTCGGGAGATTCCGGCGGTTCTTCCTCTGAATCGGAGGGGGCGGCAGTATCGGCTGAAGATTTTGAACCACTTGTTTTAAAAATGGGAAATCAGCAAGCTGAAATTTCGTTGGGAACGACGCTCGACAAAGAAATGTGCGAACGTATAGCAGAAGAAACCGAAGGAAGAATAACAATAGAATTGTACCCAAACCAGGCTCTGGGTGACTATACGAATATGTTTGATGAATTAATGCTCGGAACGCTTGATATTGCGCATATATCGCCGGTAGAGACATACGATACCCGTGTTTCGGCAACAATGCTTCCGTATATATCATTTAACAGCGAGGAGCTTGTAAAGGTTTACTCGGAAGGCTCGTTCCTCAGAGAAGAACTTAACGACGCGCTTTCCGCACTCGGAATTCACCTGAGCGGTATTTTCCTTGAAGGATATAATGGAATTACAAATATGACAGAACTTAAGGATCCGACAGTTGTAGGCGCGGATAAAGGATGTATCATACGTTCTCCTATGATGGACGTTTACAGCCTTGAAATGATGGATATCGGATTCAGAGTATCTTCAATGCCATATTCGGATACATATACGGCAATGCAGACTGGCGTAGTTTCTGGACTTGCAGGTGCGTCTGCCATGAACGCATATCTTTCTTTCCGCGATATAATGGAATATTTCTATGATTATAAATATAATCAGGAAGCTACAATGATTATGTTCAGTCAGAAAACATGGGATAAAATACTTCCCGAAGATCAGGAAATTATTCAAAATATCGTAAATGACATATGTGTTAAATCAGCTTCCGAATCAGACGCTATAAATGAAGAATACATGGCTAAAATGGAAGAGGAAGGACTCACAGTCGTTAGATTCAGCGACGAAGAATTAGAAGCGTTTGCAAAGAGTTCGCGTGAAAACGTATGGCCTCAGCTTGCTAAAAACTATCCCGACGGATGGCTTGATAAGGTTGCGGCAAGCTTAGAATAAATAAGATTATTAAAATTTTTGATAAGAAAATATAGGGGTTTTACAATGCTAATGTAAATAACAAAACGAGTTTTATGATTAAAAAAGGAGGGATATGATGGAGACTGTAACTAATATCCTTAAAAAAATAGACGGCATGCTGGAATGGGTGCAAAACTGGATACTGATTATAACAGGCACCTTGGTAGGAGCTATGATTTTGGTAAATGCCGTATGCAGATTTTTAGTTATTGACTGGTTTGGCTCGGAAGAGTTGACAATGTTCGTTGCCTTTTGGCTTTATTTTACAGGCGCTGCGGCTGCTTCGCGAGACAGAACTCATATAAGCGCAGATATGATGGGGCTTTTTACAAACAATCCGAAAATAAGGGGAACAGTGTATGTTATAAGAGACATAATAGCCATGATAATGAGCGCTATATTTACAGTGTGGTTCTTTGAGTATGTCGGATGGCAGATTAGCCTTGGGGCAAAGTCTCCTGTTTATAAACTGCCAATCATTATAAATACAATACCTATTCTTATAAGCTATCTTTTAGGAACTTTGTATCTTGTCAGAGATTTGTTCAAGGACATTGCTATGGCAAAAAGCGGAAATAAGGAAGGGGGAGAGTAAACTATGCTGGCACTTATTGCGATTTTAGTTTTGATAGTTTCAATGGTTATAGGAGTACCTGTATATCTGGGATTTTTAGTAGCTTCTGTGATAATATGTTTCGGAACGGGAGCAGATCCTCAGATGCTTCTTATGAACGGATACAATAAAATAAACAGTGTGCTGCTGCTTACTATACCTCTCTTCGTACTGGCAGGCTCTTTGATAAATAACGGAGGACTTGGTGAAAAGCTTGTTAATGCTGTTGAAAAAACAAAGGTCGGAAAATCAAAAACAGGATTAGGCGTTATTACGGTTGTAGCGTGTGCGGTATTCGGTGCGGTTTCAGGTTCTTCTTCGGCAACAGTTTCGTGTATCGGCTCGATAATGGCTCCTCGTCTTAGAGAGAATAATTATCCCGATGGTCTTATAGGCGCGCTCATTGCGTCTTCGGGAGTATTGGGAATATTGATACCGCCTTCAATGCTTATGATATTGTTTGCATGGGCGGCAAACGTATCGGTTCTCGGATGTTTTATTGCGACAGTGGTTCCCGGAATTCTTCTTGTTATATTATTAAGCATTGTTCAGGTTGTAATCTATAAGAAAGAAAACGGAGGAGTTACAGAAGCAATTATTAAAAATGCCCAGATTAAGGAAGAAATCAAAAGTGAAAAAGCAGCTGCTAAACTTGCTGCAAAATCAAAGAAAAAGAAAGGCGAAAGCGCTATCCCTGCTCTTATTATGCCGATAATTATTTTGGGAAGTATTTACGGCGGCTGGCTTACCGCTACGGAAGCTGCGGCTCTGTCGGTTTTATACGCTATACCTATAGGAATTTTTTACTACAAAGAAATAGACTGGAAAGTATACCGTGCCGCTATGCTTGACGCGGGAAGAACGGCAGGCGTTATTATGGCTATGATGCTTACTGTACAGATAATAAGCAGATTGTTTATTACAGAAAATCTCCCTGATTTAATTCTTGGTTTCCTTACGGGAATTTCTGACAACAAATATGTAATATTGTTAATGATTAATATATTCATGGTTATAATGGGTATGCTTATGGACGACTGCTCGAATACTATATTGCTTACGCCCATACTGCTTCCTATTATGACGGCATTGGATATACATGTCCTTCACTTTGCAGCAATTCTCGGAGTAAATATAGGCATGGGAAATATCACTCCGCCGACGGCGCCATTACTTTATCTTTCAGGAAGAATTACAGGTTCCCAGGTAAAGAATATGCTTAAGCCGACAATAATACTTATTTTGTTTGCTTGGATTCCTACATTAATAATAACTACATATTTCCCGGGATTTTCAACATTCCTGCCTAAACTTTTAGGCTATATGTGATTTTCGGTCATCTGCTAAGGAGGCTTGGAATATGAAAGAACATCATAGTATATTTAATCATGCTTTAGCGCCGATTACTCCCGGTCCGTCAAGTTCGAATACCTGCGGACCTGTAAGAATAGGATTAATATGTAACGCGCTGCTTGGTGCAGTTCCAACGGAGGTTAATGTTGCATACAGTAAAGACGGAGCTTTTCCGACTACTCTTTACGGAATGAAAAGCGATGTGGCTTTTATAAACGGATTGCTTGGAAGAGAACAGAACGTCTCGGATTTTAATGATGCATATAAAATTGCAAAAGAATCCGAAATGAACGTATCGTTCTCGGAAGTTGACGATTTAACCATAGGCGGCATGGAAACAGTAAGAGTTACTATGAAGGATAAAAACGGATATTGCCTGACGGTAATAGCCGAATCTATCGGAGGCGGTGCATTTAAAACCCATTATATTGATGATTGCCCGATAAATATTATGGGAATGAATTATGAACTTCTTGTATTTGTTGAGAAGAATACGGACGTAAATGAACTTGCAGATAAGCTTGCAGGGCATATTGAAAAGCTCAATGAATATTGTTGTGTTGAAGGTAAGGATTATTCGATAATAAATATAAAATCTGCCGCGCCGTTTTCGGAAAAATTGCTGACGGATATTGAATTAATTGATTCGGTAATAAGATGGAGAGTATTAAATCCTATTCATCCCATAGTAAATGATGTGTCTAAAACAGCGCCATTTGAAACGCCTAAAGAAATGATGGAATATTGTAAAGAGAATAATTGCTCTGTGGCGCAGGCTGCTGTTCGTTACGAAATGGCGATAAGCGGATGGACTGAAAGGGAAGTGCGAAACTACGGTCAGATGCTCATTGACATAATGAAAGATTCACGCAGAAACGGCTTTAATTCATCTTTAAAATTTGAGGGGATAGTATCTCCGAAAGCAAGTGTTTTGCAAAATAAAATGGGACAGGGAAATCTTCCTTCACTTGGATTGCTCAATACTGCCGTTCCGGCTGCTTTGGGAATTATGGAACACAGCAATGCAACGGGTAAAATTGTTTGCGTACCTACCGGTGGATCTTCGGGAATAGTTCCGGGACTTTTATTGGCTGCCGCCGACTATATGAAGGCTTCTGAAGACGAGTTGTACGAGGCTGTTATGACAGCAGGAATTATCGGAGTACTGATGATGGTAGACGGAAATGAATTTTCGGGCGGAACCCACGGATGTCAGGCGGAAGTGGCTTGCGGAACAGCTATGGCTGCCGCCGGAATGGTAAAAATGATCGGAGGAACGGCAAAACAAGCATGTGATGCGGCTTCTATGAGTTTGCAATGCCTTTTAGGATTAATATGCGATCCTGTAGCAGGACTTGTACAGGTTCCGTGCCTTGCGCGTAATATGGCAGGCGTTTCTATTGCGGCAACAGCCGCCGAATGTGTGTGTTCCGGATTTGACGTAGTTATTCCTCTTGATGAAATGACTCCCATTATGGTTCGCGTCGGAGCTGAAATATCAGATAATCTCGGCATTTGCTCAAACGGATGCTGCCTTACGCCGACGGGAAAAAGATTAAAAGAAGAATATGATTCAAAAAGATTATAAATTAATATGCAAAAGGAGTGAGGCGTTGTGGTTAGATTGACAGAATATGAGCAGAAAATGCTTGACGGAGAGTTTGGCAGATATAAACAGATAGCTATGGAGCATGTAGTAGAGTTTGCAAACGTCATGGGCGCAGAAGAACTGGTTAAGATTTCCAAGGTTCACATGTGTGCAGGCTGTCCGCCACTTGAATACGGTCATTCTGATGATTTTGACGAAAGCTTTCGCCGTACATATTTATGGACAAAAGAAAATATAGGATTTGAAGGCTTCTCTCCTGATGTATATATTCAAACGGACGGAGCGGCAGTTGACCATTATGATCCGAAACCTATGTACAATTCAGAAGAACTTTTTAAACTGAATCATGAGCGTGAACTTAGATTTGCAGAAGGAGGCGCAAGTATAGTCGGTTCATGTACTCCGTATCTTAACGGTTGGATTCTTACAAGAGGAGAAACGTTTATGACTACGGAATCCAGTAATGTGCTTTTTTCAAACTCTGTATTCGGAGCGGCCGGAAATGCCAACGGAATGGCAGCCTGCGGATGGGCGGCTATAACAGGACGAGGTCCGAAATGCGGTATGCATATTCCCGAAAACCGTTTAGCAACAGTTGAAGTACAGATAAAATGCAAATGCGATACGCCGAGAGACTGGGATATTATAGGATATGCATTAGGAAAATTAATTATAAAACATAATAATGCTATACCTGTATTGACAGGAGAATTCCACGATATCGATACAATAAGGCTTAAGAGAATGTTTTCAGCAATAGCCACAACAAGCGGTTTGGAAATGTGCCATATTGAGGGGATTACTCCCGAGGCTCCCACAAAGGGAATAGCGCTGGGCAACAAAACAGACTACCCTGTTTTAAGTATTACGCAGGAAGACTATGATAATGCCGTAAGCTGTTTATGCGATCCGGGAAGCGGCCCAGTCCAGTTAGTTACTGTTGGATGTCCACATTATTCGTTACAGGAAATACGTGACGCAGCTAAATATATCAAGGGCAAAAAGGTTCATGAAGGAGTGCGCCTTATATTTTGGACAAGCAGTTCTATTCGTGAGGCTGCAAGGCTTTCAGGATATCTCAATACAATAGAAGAGGCAGGAGCGACTATTGGAACAAACGGATGTCCTTTGGTTCAGGGATTTGAATGCTATCGAGGAGTTACGGGAATGGTTGCAGACGCAGCAAAACAGGCTCATTACAATCGCTCTTGGCTCAAGGGAGGAAAAATGTATTACGGAACCATGGAACAATGCGTTGACGCCGCCGTTTCAGGAGTATGGGAGGAGAAATAGCAATGAGTAAAGTGATTACGTTAAAAGGCCGTCCCGCATATCGCGGCAAGGCTGAGGGCTATGCCATGTGCTGTCCCAACAGTATACAAGGATGGGCCGGCGTCGAGGCAAAAACAGGTAAAATAATTGAAAGCGGACATGTGCATGAGGGAGAAAGCTTTGACGGAAAAATATTGGTTCTGCCTACAAGCAAAGGTTCATGCGGATGGTCGGGATTATTTCAAGGGCCTATGGACCTATCGGGAATAAGACCTGCGGGCTGGGTAGTTAAATATGCAGATTCAAAAGTAGGTGTTGCTGCGGTTATAGTAGACAGACCGATGGTTACGGATTTTGAGGAAGACATATTTGAGTACATTGAGGACGGAGATTTTGTACAGGTAGACGGGGATAACGGAATTGTTACAATAACAAAAAAAGATTAAGATAAGGAGCAAATTATGAATAAAAAAGAAGTTGTTACCACGCCTGAAGCTTCTACCTACGGACTTTGCTATTCACCTGCTGTAAAATACGGAGACGTTATTTATGTATCGGGCCAGGTCGGAGCAGACGAAAAAGGCAATATTCCTGCAACTATTCAGGAGCAGACTGTGTTGGCAATAGAAAATGCTAAAAAGTTAATTGACGCTGCAGGAAGCTCTTTGGAAAATGTTATTATGTGTCAATGCTTTCTTCAAAAAAATGAGGATTTTGCTGGTATGAACGAGGCATATGAGAAATATTTTGGCGGAGAGCATAATATGGCACCGGCGAGAGTTACTGTTCTCGCACCTCCGGTTGACGGTAGATATCTTATAGAAATTGTTATGATAGCAGGTATATGATATTTTATTCCTCCGGAGATATTGGTATTATTTCCGGAGGAATATTAGTTTCGGTAACTCGGAGGGATAAATTATATGAATGCAGCTTTTATTTTAAATGTAATTTATTTTGTATTTGCTGTTGTAGGAGCTGTTGATTATCTCTTTGACAACAAGTATGGAATCGGAGCCGAATTTGAACGAGGTATTTGCTGTTCCGGAAAACTTATTATAGCTATGACCGGCTTCATGAGTCTTTCATCATTTATAGGACATGTTCTATCACCTGTAATAGGACCGGTTTTTTCATCTTTCGGAGCAGACCCGTCTGCTTTGGCGGGAATGATATTGGCAACTGATGCCGGTGGAGCTGCATTGGCTGAAGAACTTGCGATAAATCCTATTGCCGCAGAGTTTAACGGATATTTTGTCGGTACTACATTAGGCGCTGCTGTGATGTGCCTTATTCCGTTGGCTATGCTTTCCACTTCCGAAAAAATCAGACTGGCGGCTATATACGGAATGTCAATAGGGTTGTTTTCCATTCCGTTCGGATGTGTAATAGGAGGATTGTTAGCGGGGTACGATTTTTCTATCATATTCCGTAACTTAATTCCCATGTTGGTATTCTCGGCATTTTTGTTTATATGCTTTATGTTTTTCAGCCAATGGGTTATACGTCCTTTTCAGATATTCGGTAAAATTTTGGTTGGTATTAGTCTTACTGGATTGCTGCTGACAACTGCAAAAGAGATTTTTAGTGTAACTATAATAGATGAATTAAATCCTTTTTCGGATATAATTAATATTATAGGTAATATTGCGCTTGTTCTCAGTGGAGTATTTCCGTTAATGGCAGTAGTTTCGAAAATCCTTAAAAATGTTTTGGAAAAAGCGGCTGATTTATTGAAAATAGATAATATATCAGTATCGGGACTGCTTATATCGGGAGTGAATCCGATGCCGATATTTGATATGATGAATTCAATGACTCCGAAGGGAGCTTTGATTAATGCAGCTTTCATGATAGGAGCAAATTGCGCTATAGGAGATTTTTTTGCTTTTACATGTCAGACAAAACCTAAATTAGTATTACCGCTTATTATAGGGAAAATGCTGTCTGCCATATTGGCGTTGATAGTAGCGGTATTATTAGCCGATAAACTTTTAAAGACAAAAAACGATGGGAAGTGCAAAATAAAATATTCCGAAATGTAAAAGAAATTTTAATCAAGCGGCTCTTATAAACAGCGCCGCTTTTTTATTGTGCTAAAAGCACTTACAAGAATTTAGAATATATTTGCGTGTGGATAAGTCTTATTATAATGCAACTGTAAACCTAACTGTAAAAATATCATGCTATAAAAATTTAGAAACATAGTTAAATTACAAATACTAAATATAAAATAGACAGAAGAATTTAACCGGACGGTATTTTTTACAGTTGAAATATTCTTTAAATATCTTTATACTATCTTTATTTTAATTAAGATGTATTAATCCTCTCTTTATCTAAATTGTAGGATAATAAATAAGACAGACTATTATATATTTTAGCCTGCCTATTATAAATTTTTTATGCATATGTTTTGATTTTATAATTATTTTAAATAAATTTCCTTTGAGAGGGTGTAGAAATGGGAGAAAGAAGACCGATATCCGAAGAGGTTTTGGAATCGATAAACAGACAACAACAAGAGAATACAATGGGGAAGTTGAAAATATTTTTCGGATATGCAGCCGGAGTGGGAAAAACATACGCTATGCTGGAGGCAGCTCATACTGCGAAAAATAACGGTAAAGACGTAGTTGTAGGATATATTGAAAAGCATTCCCGTCCCGATACGCTTGCATTGATGGAAGGTCTTGAAGAAATTCCTGCCAAGCAAATCAATTACAAAGGCGTTGTATTAAAAGAATTTGACATAGATAAGGTTTTGGAGAGAAAGCCTCAGCTGGTTTTAGTTGATGAATTGGCGCATACAAACGCCGCAGGAAGCAGACATATAAAAAGATATCAGGATGTTGAGGAAATACTTCGCGCGGGAATAGATGTTTACAGTACTGTTAATGTTCAGCATTTGGAATCTTTACATGATTTGGTAGCATCAATTACAGGGATTTCCGTGAGTGAAAGAATACCCGATGAGGTTTTTGATTCGGCAGCGCAAGTAGAAGTTGTCGATATAGAACCTGACGACCTTATAATAAGACTAAATGAGGGGAAGATTTATAAGGAAAGACAGGCAAAAAGAGCTCTTAATAATTTTTTTACAAAGGACAACCTTGCTGCGTTGAGAGAAATAGCGTTAAGACGTACAGCTGACAGACTGAACAGAACAGCGCAGAAAGAGGGGCTTGAAAATACTGCAAGAGCAGGAGAACATATACTTATATGCCTTTCAGGAGCCCCTTCTAATGCGAGGGTAATACGTACTGCCGCAAGAATGGCAGAGGCCTTTCACAGCAGTTTTACCGCATTGTATGTCGAAACGTCTCAGGCAAAAGAATTAAAAGGCGAAAGCCTGAAACGACTGAAGGAGAATTTTCATCTTGCCGAACAGCTTGGAGCGCAAATAAGCACTGTCTACGGAGATGAGCCTGCTGTACAGATAGCTGAATATGCCAAAGTCAGTGGTGTAACTAAAATAGTTATGGGGCGGACAAACCATAAACAAAGAGCATTGTTTGGAAACAAAAATATGATAGATAAGCTTACGGAGCTGGTAAACAATATAGATATATATATTATACCGGATAAACAACCTTCATTTAGAAAGAAATATAGACTGTTTTTCAGTGAGAAAAACGGTATAAGTGCTTTAGATGTTTTAAAAACTATAGGACTTATTATACTTGCTACGGTTATCGGCTTTATTTTTTTCACAGCCGGCATGAGAGAAGCGAACATAATAATGGTTTATATACTCGGTGTTTTAATTACAACGATTGTAACCAGAGGACATTTGTGCGGCGTTATATCTTCTCTGCTAAGCGTTATAGTATTTAATTATTTCTTCACAGAACCAAGATATACGCTTGATGCAAATCACGACTATCCGATTACTTTTTTAATAATGCTCCTTACAAGCGTTATATCAAGCACTCTGGCAACAAGAGTTAAAAAGCAGGCAAGACAGGCTTCGCAAAAGGCATACTATACGGAAATATTAATGAGCAGCAACAAAAAATTACAGCAGGGGCATGATGATGAAGAAATATTGGATATCGGTGCAAAACAGTTGGAAGCCCTTTTGGGACGTCCTATTTTATACGCCATTTCAAATGGAGATAATGAGTTGGATTTCGCTGTAGAACCAAAAGATAAGAAGGAAATGTTGGAGAAACTTACGGTTGAGGAAACAGCGGTTGCCCAATGGGTAAGAAAAAACAATAAGCATGCCGGAGCTACAACAAATACCCTTGCGAATGCTGATAATTATTACATATCCGTTAGAGGAATGCAGGGAGTAATGGGTGTTGTGGCTATTCCGATAAAAGGGTATCCGGAATTGGATACGTTTGAGAAAAACCTGTTGATTGCAATTTTAAACGAATGCGGAATTATTATGGAAAGAAGCAGGTTGAGTATGGAAAAACAGCAAATAGAGATGGAAACTCGCCAGGAAAGGCTGCGTTCCAATCTTCTAAGGGCTATTTCCCATGATCTTCGCACTCCTCTTACAAGCATAAGCGGCAATGCAGACGTCCTTATGGAAGAAAGCAATATGCTATCCGAGAATAAAAAACAGGAACTTTATCATTCTATATATGACGACGCAATGTGGCTTGTAAATCTGACGGAAAATCTGCTTTCCATAACCAGAATAGATAACGGAACTATGAGACTGAAAATGGAGGCTCAACTCTTAGAGGAGGTATTTGATGAGGCGATGAAACATGTTGACCGCCGCATTAAAGACTATAAAGTAAAGGTAAATGTAGCCGATGACCTGCTTATGGCAAAAATGGATGTAAGACTTATTATGCAGGTAATAATAAATATAGTAAACAATGCTGTTAAATATACTCCGGCTGGTACTGAAATAACGCTGTCTGCCGTTAAAAAAGGAAAGATGGTCAGTGTCAGCATAAGCGATACCGGCACAGGAATAGATGATGATACAAAAAAGCATTTGTTTGATATGTTCTATACGGCAAGCTGCGGTAAAAGCGATGACAGACGTGGTCTCGGCTTGGGACTGAATCTTTGCAGATCAATAATTACTGCCCATGGCGGAACTATTTCGGTTACCGATAACAGCCCGCATGGTTCTGTTTTTACTTTTACGTTGCCTTTGGAAGAAATAAAAATTACGAATGAACAAATCGAATGATTAGTTTATTAAAATAGATTTTGAATGATTTTTCTAATATAGATTACACAAATAAAAATACGGCTTTCCTATTTGAACGGAGGCCGTATTTTTTATTTGCCGCATAATCTTAATGCAATATTAATACCAATGGAATTTTGTTAAGACCATATTGATAAGATACTTGTTAAAATAAATCAGTAAAAACAAACAGCAAACTACATCGAAGGAGGAGACGGTTATGCTTGACGTTATTATGTTGGCAATTCTTGCGGCCAGCTGTGGGCTAATATATATGCTCATAAAATGGTGTAAAAAGCAGGTTGAGTCAAACGATTAATAATAAAGGAGGAGATAAAATGCTTATTCTCGGCGCAGTTGTAATTCTTTTGGGGAGCTATCTTGTTTATGCTCTCGTAAACCCTGAAAAATTTTAAAGACTTAGGAGGAAGTTAAAATGCCGGAATTATTACTGACGATAATTATATTTTTAGTTCTCGTCATTCCCGTAGGTACTTATTTATACCATATAACAGCATGGAAAAAAACATTTGCCGACCCTGTTATGAATAGGGTAGACGGTGTAATTTATAAAATATCAGGGGTTGACCCGAAAAAAGGAATGACATGGTGGCAGTATGCCATAGCCTTGCTTATTACAAATGCGGCTATGATACTGATAGGATATGTTATTTTGAGAATCCAGAGTCTTCCGATTTTAAATCCCAATGATATAGGCAGTATGGAAGAAACACTTTCATTTAATACAATAATAAGCTTTATGACAAATACAAACCTTCAGCATTATTCAGGTGAAAGCGGATTGTCATATTTGTCTCAGATGCTTGTTATAACATTTATGATGTTTGTTTCCGCAGGAAGCGGATATGCGGCATGCGGAGCTTTTATAAGAGGTTTAGCGGGAAAGACAAAAGATAATGTAGGAAACTTTTATTCAGATCTTATAAGAATAATAACTCGTATATTATTGCCGTTTTCGCTTGTAGGAGGATTGCTTCTTGTATGGCAGGGAGTTCCTCAGACTTTTGGAGGAAATGTTGTAGCGGAAACAATAGAAGGAATGAAACAGACAATAGCTACAGGACCTGTGGCAGCAGTTGAAATAATTAAACACTTGGGTACAAACGGAGGAGGCTTCTTCGGGGCGAATTCTACGACTCCTATGGAAAACCCGACAATGCTTACGAACCTTATCGAACTTTATTCAATGATGCTGCTTCCGGGAGCATGTGTTATCACATTCGGAAAAATGGTAAGAGACAGAAAAGAAGCCATGGCTTTGGAGAGCGGAAATGTTACACTTGCTTCTAAAAAAGGAGCAACTGTGAAGATGTTCGGAAGAGAAGGAAGATCGGTATTCCTTGCGATGGGTATACTTTTCATGATTGGATTAGCCGTATGCTTCTGGGCTGAAAGCCAGGGAAACCCGGCACTTGCCGAAATAGGACTGTCGCAGGCTATGGGAAGCATGGAAGGAAAGGAACTTCGTTTCGGAATTGCACAGTCGGCGATGTTCACTACAACAACTACTTCATTTACAACGGGTACTGTAAATAACATGCATGATACGCTTACGCCGCTGGGCGGAATGATACCTCTTTTGCACATGATGCTCAATGTGGTATTCGGCGGAAAAGGCGTAGGTCTTATGAATATGATAATGTACGCAATTCTGGCTGTATTTATCTGTGGTCTTATGATAGGACGTACACCTGAATATTTAGGAAAGAAAATAGAAGGAAGAGAAATGAAGCTGGCAGCGCTCTGTATTATAATACATCCGCTTTTGATATTGGCGTTTTCGGCAATTGCCGTTGCAGTGCCGGCAGGAACAGCCGGTATAACAAATCCCGGTTTCCATGGCTTATCTCAGGTATTATACGAATTTGCTTCTTCAGCGGCAAATAACGGTTCCGGATTTGAAGGCCTTGCGGACAACAGTTATTTTTGGAATATCACAACAGGGATAGTAATGTTCTTCGGAAGATATTTGTCTATAGTTATACAGCTTGCCATAGCAGGCTCGCTGATGAAGAAGAATTTTGTAAAAGAGTCCGTAGGTACTTTACATACAGATAATGCTGCGTTTGCGGTAATACTGGTATTTATAGTATATATTTTTGCGGCTCTTACATTCTTCCCGGCTTTGGCGCTCGGACCGATTGCAGAGCATCTCACCCTTTGGGCATAAGGAGGAAATTATAATATGAGTAAAAAACAGGATAAGAAGCTTATTACTCCTGAAATACTTCGTCAGGCAATAAAAGGCTCCTTTATAAAATTAAATCTATCATGGCATCTGACAGCCAAAAGAAAGCCGTTTCATAATCTCGCATTCTCGC
>ERZ773109.202-NODE-202-length-33328-cov-6.467526_pt1 | contig 33328 bp, 54 predicted proteins | sample MGYA00580569_ERZ773109 | MGnify/ENA primary metagenome ERZ773109 (study PRJEB29015, sample SAMEA2737852) | human gut metagenome | biome: human gut; feature: human-associated habitat; material: faeces | place: China | collected 2012 ...
AAATGCAAGCAGGAGATTGACAAGGCAACAATTAATAAAAAGGCAAGTATAGAATGTATGTTGATTAATATATTGGAGGAGATTAAGAATGGGAAATAAGGACGATATTACAGAAGCAGTTCATGGATTGGATATATTCACGAAGAACTGGTGTATGAATTGTAAAGAAACAGATGAAAAGAAAGATTTAATCTTTAGGTGTGATGGATGTATATTTGGGCTGGAAGATGGTAGGTGTGCCATTAAAACATTTGCAAATACACATAAGCATAATTATCCAATGCACGATTTCGGTAGTATGGGAGTACGTTGATATGCAAAAATTTCCAAGAAGATGGGATAAGTTAACCTGCATTAACTTTCTACAGAGAAAAATAATAATTAACTGTATTCTATATTATGAACTTAATGAGAATAAATTATCAGATAAGGAATATGATGAATTAAGCAGGCAGCTGGTAGAATTACAGCGGGATGTTGATGTTAAGAATGACACAGAATATGGCTACTGTATGTATGATTTTGACGGAAATACAGGATTTGACCTATATAGTAGATTAAATGTTAAGGATAAAACATATCTTACGAATATAGCCCGAAATTTAGCTGGAAATAGCATTGTAGTTAAACCAAAACTGAAAAAGAAGAAAGGAGGATTATTCTGATGGAATTAGTTGAATTGATGAATTGTATTAGTAATGATGATATACCCAATTTATTAATCTTATTCGGTGAGGAACAGTGCATATTAGATATATACATTGAACATATCGAAAAAGCTGGGAAACCAGTGAGTATTGGGTCAGTGTCACAGGTACTTAATAAGTTAAGAACAAAGTCGCTGGATAAGGCGAAAAAGGTGTATATAATCAATGATGATTTAGAATTTATGAAGAACGAAAAAGCAGGAGAATCACTGAAAAGTGCTTTGAAAGGAAAACAGGATATAGTAATACTCCGATACCATAAGATAGATAAGAGAGGTAAATTCTATAAAGAGAACAAAAAAATCGCCGTAGAATTTACATTTTTATCCGAAAACATATTAATAAACTATATAAGAGAGAAAATCGCGAATATGGGCGATTCTGTGTGTGAACGTATCATAGAAATGTGTGGTCATTCATATGGGAGAATCTTATTGGAATTAGATAAGATAGAACAGTATATGCAGTGCCATAAAGAATATGCATCTTCACCAGATAAAGCCTTTCAAGTGCTGGATAGTGATGGTGCATTCTATAAGGAAATTGGCGATATTACCTTCCAACTTACAGATGCAGTATTATCAGGCTTTCCAGATACAGCGATAGAATTATTGGACGAAGCTAAACGAAAGGGAGAATCAGCTTTGATGATTGCGTCAATTCTTTATAAGGGTTTCAGAAATATGTTCGCTTATTTAGCATTAGGTGCAAATAAAAAGGGAGCAATGGAAAGAACAGGAATGACCAAAGGAGACTTATATATCGTGAATAAGAATATAGGTGGCTACAATCTAACAGAATGTCAACGAAATATGCGAGTATGCCAAAAGATAGAAACAGGCATAAAAATGGGAAAATTAGATGAAGATATAGCTTTGGATTATTTAGTTTTTAATTGTTTACTTTAAATTATTAAGAATTTACTTTATTTTATTAAGAATCGCATAAAAAGGTTTACTTTTTTGTTTATATGTATTACAATACAATCAGAAGTTAAAAAACAAAGAAAGTTGAGGTACAAAAATATGACATATGGAAGAGTTAAAAATAGAGAAATATCAATAATAATGGAGGATGCAAAAAGATGTGATAAAATAGTAGTTTGGGGTTGCTTTTATGGAAGAGGTGGAAAAGATTTTGAAAGATATTTTGAAAATATAGAAAAAGCTAGTGCTTATTATAATAAGCAGCTTAATAAAGGAATTGAAAAATATTTAGTAAAATGTAAGATGATAATAGCATAAAGGAATGTAGAAAGATTAAGAAAGGTTAAAGGTAAAAGGTGAACGATATGATTGCTAGAAAAGTATATTTTTCAAATGATGGCAGAAAACCAATGATTTTTGGGGAGTGGGAAGAATGTAGTATATACTGTGGATATACTAATGGAAAGAAAGCATACAGCCTTAAACCAGGCTATCGTGCTAGATGGGAGGTGAAGAATTAAGTAGGAGACTATTAAACTTAATCAACAAAAAATCAATGTGAGGCGATAACATCATAAAAACACCATAATAAATTAAAAAAATAGGAGGATATATTTATGAACAACAGAAATTTTAGAATAGGTGACAGGGTTGTGATTCAGCCAACAGAACTAGTAGATGACCTATATGGAAGGTATGAGCTAGTAGGAAGATTTGGAGAGATACAGAGAGTATCTACGCAAGGTGATAGATGTTATGGGGTACACATTCCTGGTGAAGATAACGAATATGCTGATTCTGGTTGTTTTTGGTTGGATGAATATTCTATACGATTATTTGAAGCAGGAAAAGATAAAGATTTAGATTTACTGCCATATGATAGAGTAGCATTTGTTACGATTGACGGTTCAGTGCAGGAATATGCATATGCTTTATATGATGAACCAAACAATAGAATACAACCTACTGATTATGTTTTAGTTTCGGGAAAAGCTGAAGGTAAACTTTGTTTCATAACAAAGATTCTTCCTAAAGAAGAAGTAAAAAACAAAGTAACAGAAGAGGTTATATGTAAAGTTGACTTATCTGCCTACAGACAAAGACAGGATATTAAACGTAAGAAGCAGAAGTTGTTAGCAAAGATGAAAGCTAAAAGACGTGAGCTGGAAGCAAGAAAGTTAGATGAAATGTATGCAAGTATAGATGAAGATTACGCAAAAATGCTTGATGAATTAAAATCAATAGGATAGGAGGACATTATATTATGCTTAATATTGAATATTACAAAGATAAATTAGTTGAATTAGGAGTTATAAATTTTGATAAATTAGCAATAATACAAGGGCAGCCACATATCTGTGATAATATAGAGTATACCAAATGTTTAAAATGTTTATTTATTAAGGACCCTGTTTGTTCTGAGGAAGCCTTAAATTGGTTATTAACAGAGTATAAAGAACCAGAAGTAGATTGGAGCAAGGTCAAGGTTGATACTCCGATTCTGGTTAGAAGTTATGAAAGTAATAAATGGATTAAAAGATATTTTGCTAAATTTGAAGGTGGACAAATTTATGCGTGGTGTGACGGAGCTACATCCTGGACAGCAAATGATGAATGTGATGTGACTTCCTGGAATTGTGCAAAATTAGCAGAAAGGAGCGAGAAAAATGAAGATTGAAAATAATAGAAATAAATTAAGGAAGTTTAGCGACTTGCAGCCAGGAGACATATTTAGCGGTTCAACGAGTATTTACATAAAATCAGAATTACTTTATGACACAATAGGCGAACCTTCTAATGCTATAAATTTAAAAAATGGACTTGCAAATTGTTTTGATGAGGATTGTTTGGTGGAATTAATAGATGATGTAACATTAGTGTTGAATTAAAGGAGGACGTAAATGTGGATAGAAAAGAAGCAATAGAATTTCTTAAAAAATATACAGATGATGAAGTGTATACGAAAAAGTGTATATCAGCTCATAGTATGGCGATATCAGCACTTGAGAAGCAGATTTCAATGAAACCAGTATTTGTACATCCATTACAATTTGATAATTGGATTCTATGTAATGAAAGATTACCTGAAACTTTTGAACCAGAAGCAAAAGCATATTTAACCACTAATGAAGATGGAATGATAGGATTGTCATATTATCATCACGGTTGGTCAAATGGCTATGAAAGTGTATTTGATATTATTGCTTGGCAACCATTACCAGAGCCATACAGAGAGGAGCAGGAAGATGAATAAAGATTTAATAAATATATTGCTAGATGCATATGAAAAAGAATATGGAGAAGATGTAAAGTTCGGTGAAGGAGACGTACAAATATTTGAGTTAAACGATTGTATGATTATTCTTTCACTTGAAGATAGAACATTAAAAACACAAATAATAGGAAACAAGCCTATTAAAGTTGACTATGAAACAGGATTTTTTCAGAATTAAAAGGAGAGGAATAATATTGATTAATGAATTGGAGCAAACCACCTGCAAACGTTGTGGTAGAAAATTAAAGAATCCAAAAGCAATAGAGTTAGGTATGGGTGCAACCTGCTGGAAGAAATTCATAGAAGAAGATATACATAAAAAGTTATTTGAGTGTACAGAATCACCTACTAATAAGCAAGAATAACTTGTATAATTAACGAATGTAAATTATAATATATTACGTAAAATAAGCTAACTACGAAAGGAGATTTTATAAATGAAAGCAGGAGCAACTTATAATCTAATAGTTAAGCTTCCAGAAATAACTGATGAACCCTCAGAGCAGGAAATTATAGATGAAATTATATTCACTATAAAGTGTGGCTCTGTGATGTTATCGAAAGTATATCCAAGTGACGTGAGTTTAGCAGGTGATATATATATTATTCCTTTGAATCAAGCAGAAACTAAACAGCTTGTGGGAAACTGTCAGTTAGAAGCCCAAATCAATTATACAAATAAAGCCGTTCAGAAATCTTATATACAGTCCTTTACTGTAAGTGACACACTAGCAACTAAGGATGTTGAAGGTGTACCAGACTCTTTGCATAATTCAGAATTAATCTTACGGTTGATTGGTTCATCTGTACTTGTTATTAATATAGTGCCAGAAGTAGCAGATGAGATTATTAAGAATATGAATAAACTTTATCTAGCCACTAAACAAGCGATGGAAGATACTGAGTCTTATGGGGAGCAGACAAAATCTGATTTACAAGTTAAACTACAGGATGCACTAAATAGTATTAATGCTGTATCAACAGGGCAGTTGGAAAGTATTAACATCACAGCGCAGGCACAGATTGCGTCAATTAATAACGTAGCAAATCAGAATATTACGGCTGCGATTACTTCAATCACACGAGCTGCAGAAAATCAGATTCTCGGAATAAATAGTGTAGCAGATGGACGAATTAAGGGTATTAATAGTGAAGCACAAGGAAAGATTTTTGATATTAATAATATAGCTACAAGTCAGATTAATGCCATTAATAAAACTGCGCAGGCGCAGGCACAGGCAATCGAAAAGCAAGGCAATGAAATATTGGAAGAAATCACAGGAACAGGAAGCAAGAATGCCATTTTCACAGTAGAGGATGGAGCATTATGTATAATACAGCGTGATGAGAGTGAGGTGTAATATATGGATAGAATAACAAAGTTTCCTTTATTGGATGAAACAGGTCAGGAAATTGTTAGTAGTTTAGATGAAATAAATAATTCTATGGGAGACTATATAGCAAGCAATAATCCTTATTATGCGTATCTAGAAGATAGAAAAATAGGAACATTAGTATCAACTGAAATAACTAAAGTTAGAGACCGTGGGTTATATATGAGAGAATCTCTTATAGCAGTAGATTTGCCGAAATGTACAAATGTTAATAGAGCAGCATTTTATTATTGTACAGCATTAGAGACTGTGAATTTGCCAGAATGTACAAATATTGATGGCGATGCATTTTGTTTTTGTAAAAAATTGCAAAATGTTAATATCCCTAAATGTACGATAATTGGAGGTTATACATTTCAATTTTGTAAGTCTTTAAAAAAAATAGATTTAAATGTCGTTGAACAAATATCAGATAGTGTATTTGAGGGCTGTGAATTATTGGAATGTATAAAAATATTAAACACAGAAACAGTGTGTGTATTAACAAGTAAATATGCATTTGACAACACACCAATCGAAAACGGTACAGGTTACATATATGTTCCTGATGCCTTAGTAAATGATTATAAAAAGGCAACTAATTGGTCAGTATTTGCTAATCAAATAAAACCACTTAGTGAGTATGTGGAAAGTGAGGCGTGAATATGATTTCTAAAAAAATGTTACTAGATAATACAGGAAAGGACATTTCAGCAAAGTTAAAAAAAATGAACTATAATCTTATCACATACTTAAAAAATGATAATGATAAAAGTATTTCTGAATTAATTTCAGGAAATATTCAGGTGTTTGAAGATGAAAATATTATAAATATTAGAAAATATTTATTTAGCGATTGTTCTAAACTTACAAAAGTGAATTTACCGAAATGTGTAAATGTTGGTGATAATGCATTTTATTATTGTTTCGCCTTAAGTAATGTAAATTTACCGAAATGTACAAATGTTGGTGATAGTGCATTTTATTATTGTGAAAAATTAAAGCAGTTTAACGCCCCAAAAGTTACCCAGATTGAATATGATGGGTTTAGAAAATGCACATCATTGTTAAGTGTGGAATTACCAGAATGTATAACTGTTAGTCATCACGCATTCGAAAATTGCACAGCTTTAAGTAATGTTAATATTCCTAAATGTATAGAATTGGGAGAGTGGGCATTTGGGTCGTGTGACTCATTAGAGAGCATAGAGTTACCAGAATGTATGTCTGTTAGTCTTAGAGCATTCGAATATTGTATAACTTTAACAAGTGTAATTTTACGAAGTCCAACAGTATGTAAATTAAAAGACACGGATGCATTTTTGGGAACTCCAATAAAATCAGGAAATGGTTACATATATGTTCCTGACGAATTAATAAAGCAGTACAAAACAGCAACTAATTGGTCAGTATTTGCTAATCAAATAAAACCTTTAAGTGAGTATACAGAATAGAAAGAGAGGTAAAAAATATGTTAATAAAAGAAGTCGTAACCATAAATGGAATAGAATATAATCATACTTATTCTGATGCAGGATTTTATATTGAACGTGATGGAGTAGAGTATTCTGACGCTATAGACCCAATAGACATAGAAAGAGAATACATTGAAACAGACAGAAAAATAGAAAACGAAAATCATTTAGAAGAATTGGAGACTAATCACATTCAACAGACAAAATCAGAAGAATAAAAAAGGAATGATTGGAAGCAAATGAAAATCAAATAAGGAGGAGAATAAGATGAATAATGATATTAATATGACTTGGGAAGAGCGACAAGAAATACTGCAAAAATTAGATAGTTTATATTTAGAGATAAAAAGATATGATTACATCGGAATAAAAATAGCGACAGGCGTAGCAACAATAGAAGACTATGCGGAACAGATAGCACATATGGAAGAGTTGAGAACACAAATTCGCAAACTAGAGGCGAAGATAGAATCAAATAAATAAATTATTATTAACAACTATTTAACAATTAGAGTACAGATCTTATACAGGTTTGTACTCTTTTTATTTACATTTAGTGGTTTTTTTGTTATATTTTTAATTAGTTAATAAGGAGATAATGTTATGGCAAATCAACAAGCATTGATATATAAATTACAGTTAGCACTGAAACAAAAAGGTTATATTATAAGCATAAATACAACCCAATTTTATTCGGGGGACAGGGGAAGATATATAAAAGGATATGTATTAAAAAGAAATTATAAAATAGTATATAGTTCATATAGTACTATAAGAATAATTAGGTATTTAGTAAATCTATTGAATATAGTAAAAACCCTTAATAAACAAGAGATTCAAAGCAGAAGAATTGATACAATAATAGAACAAAGAATGGAGGAAATATATAAATGCCAAAAACAATTAGAAGAAAGAGATTAAAGCCCGATTATTTAAATCAAAAACAATTTGAATTCTTTGAAAATTATTTAGCAACGAATAACATTACACAGTCAGCTATAGATGCAGGATATAGTGAGAAAACAGCTGGACAGCAAGGATGTCGGATGTTAAAAAGTATAAAAGGGCAAAATTACATCGCAGAACGTATGGCAGAGCTTGATGAAGAAAAGGTAGCCACAGCGAATGAAGTATTAGAATATCTAACTTCAGTAATGCGTGGTGAAGTACAGGACCAGTTCGATTTAGAACCATCGTTATCAGATAGAACTAAAGCTGCTAGTGAATTAGCTCGTAGATTAGTAGATACAAAGCCTGCTATAATTCCTGTTAAGATTGTGGATGATATTCCACGTCCAAAGGAGGCGTAGATATGTTTCCAATTAAACCAAAAGCAGAATTGACTATCCCCTTAACTGAATGTATTGGTCCAGCGTTCTATGATGTTCACTGGGATATAGCTGAAGGAAAACATACCTATTATGATTTTGTTGGTGGAAGAGGTAGCTTGAAGTCTTCCGATATTAGTGTTGAGATTGTGATGGGCATAATGCAAGACAAAGATGCAAATGCTCTTGTATATAGAAAGGTAGGAGATACCATTGGAGATTCTGTATATGAACAAATATGTTGGGCTATAGATAAGCTCGGAGTTAGTGAATTATGGCACTGCGTTAAATCACCATATAGATGTATATATAAGCCTACAGGACAGAAGATTATATTTAAGGGATTGGACAAGGCGAAAAAATCAAAGTCAGTAAAAACACAATTTGGCTATTTCAAATATCTTTGGTTCGAAGAATTAGATGAGTTCAATGGAGCACAGGAGTTGAGAACAGTTCAACAGTCAGTATTAAGAGGTGGACCTAAGTTCGTAGTATTTAAATCTATGAACCCACCACGAAGCCGAACTAATTGGGCTAATGCATATATAGAAGAAGAAAAGCTAAGACCTGATACATATGTAAGCGAAACTACATATCTTGAAGCTCCGAAAGAATGGTTAGGTCAACAGTTCATAGATGATGCTGAATGGTTAAAGCAAATAAATCCAAAAGCATATGAACACGAATATTTAGGTATACCAGTAGGAACAGGCAATAATGTATTTGATAATCTCAATATAAGAACAATCACAGATGAAGAAATAGCAGGATTTGACCAGATATATATGGGAATAGACTGGGGTTGGTATCCAGACCCTTATCATTGGGGTAAAATGCATTATGATGCTAATAGAAGAAAGCTGTATATATTTGACGAATATAGAACTAATAAGACAACTAATAAAGACACCGCTCAATATTTAGTTGAGAATAAGGGTGTAAGAACCCACGACATTATCACTTGCGATAGTGCAGAGAAAAAGTCAGTGGCGGATTATAGAAGTTATGGTTTAAATGCTAGAAACGCAGAAAAAGGTCCAGATAGCGTTAGATATGGTATTAAATGGCTACAATCTTTAGTAGAGATAGTTATTGACCCTATTAGATGTCCATACACTAAAGAAGAATTCGTTAAATATGAATATGAATTAACTAAAGATGGTGAACCATTAAGCAGTGTTCCAGATATGGATAATCATAGTATAGATATGACGAGATATGCAATGGAAAGAGTTTGGAAAAGAAAGGGAAGATAAGATTATGAAGAAAAGAATATTAATATTAGGCACATTATATAAGATTAAATATGAAGAGCTAAAGGATGCTGATTATGATGGATACTGTGATTACACATCCAAGAAAATTGTAATCAGATCAGATAATCATTATAATGTGAGTGACTTCAAGCGACTACAGAATAAGCAGTTAAGACACGAGATTATACACGCTTTTCTAGCTGAAAGTGGATTACAAAGTAATTTTGAACATTCTATAACGTGGGGTCACGAGGAGACTATGGTAGATTGGATAGCAATTCAATTCCCTAAGCTACTAGCAGTTTATGAGGAATTAGATATATTAAATTAAAAAGGAGAATAAAATGTTTAGCAAATTAATTGAATGGCTCAAGGAAGCACTGAAAAAGATGGTAGGATACAAGTCTGTATCTGATACGATTAATGATGTACAAATATATAGCATTAGTGAAGATATGCGGAATGCTATCAATACTTGGAAAGATGTATATAAGGACGAAGCACCGTGGTTGGATGAAGAAACTGGTATATACAGTTTAGGATTAGGAAAAGAAATATGTCAATCTTTGCAGCAGCAGGTTCTTTCTGAAATGAAAAGCACTATATCTGAACCTGGAAAATCCATACCAACAGATGATTCTACAGCGGAGGAAAATATCAATACAAGAGCTACATTTCTGAATAGTCAATATCAAAGAAGATTATTAGCTAAATTACCAGCTAAATTAGAGCAGGGAATGGCAGTAGGTGGATTTATAATAAAACCCTATGTAGTTAATAATCAGATATACTTTGATTTCTGTAGACAGGGCGATTTCGTCCCTATTGTTTTTGATGACGATGATAATATCACGGATATAGCATTCTTCGACCAGTTCACATCTGGTGAATACAGATATACAAAGATTGAAAGGCAAACATTTGATGTATCAACTAGAAGAGTTGTTATCGAGAATAAAGCATTTAAAGCAAAGATAAAGAACGTGGAAGATGAAGAGTCACAGGATGACGATTTAGGAATTGAAATTCCATTAGCATCAATTAATAAATGGGCTAATATATCAGAAGAACCAGTTGTTATTGAGAACGTTGAAAAGCCACTATTCGGATTCTATAGGGTGCCTTTAGCTAATAATATAGATTTAGATAGTCCTTTAGGAATATCCATATTTAGCCCCGCCATTAAATTGATACATAGAGCAGACGAACAGTTCAGCCGACTTGATTGGGAATATGATGGGGGTCAAATGGCTATTGATGTAGATGCAGATGCAGTACATTTTAGTTCGGGCTATTACGGAAGTGTTCCTCAAATGGATAAGGTTAGAGATAGACTATATCGTACATTAGATTTAGGGGATGATGATACATACAAGGCATTCACACCTTCACTTCGTGATACAAGCTATTTATCAGGATTAAATAGATATTTAATGCGTGTTGAAGATTTAGTTGGATTATCAAGAGGTGCATTATCTGAAGTAGAATCAGAAGCTCGAACAGCTACAGAAATGAAAATACTTAAGCAAAGGGCTTATATCACTATTCGAAGAAATCAAGAAGCACTTGAGCAGGCTCTGAATGATGCCGTGTATGCTATGGATGTATTAACTACCTTATATGAGTTAGCTCCAGATGGAATATATACGACTACTACAGATTGGAAAGATAGTATCTTAACTGATACGGACACAGAGTTGAGCCAAAAGGTTCAATTATTAGATGCTAATATATTAGCTAAATATGAAGTCCGTGCTTGGTATACAGGTGAAGATGAAGAAACAGCTAAGGATATGATTGAGGAGATTGAGGATTCAAGTTCTAACAAGATGATGAATGACTTATTTAGCCAAAAGCCTGAAAACCCATTGGAATCTAATGAGGATGAAACAGGCACTGGTGAGGAAGAGTAGAGGTAGCATATGATAAGTAGCACGAAACTGAACCAAATAGCATATAAGATGGCTCAAGCATTCGAGGAAATAAATGACGAATACATTGAATTAATGGCTACACACGTCAAGGATATGGGAAGATTATCTGCTACAGATATGCACAGGTTGGAACAGATGAATAAGATGGATGCTAATATAGCCCATATCAATAAGAAGCTAAGACAGCAATGTAATTTAACTGTATTACAGCTTGATAAGCTGTACAAAGAAAGTGGATTATCATCATATGATGATATGGATGTGTTCTATTCCGCTAAAGGTGTTAAGCAAGTTCCATTCGAGCAGAATAGACGTATACAAGAATATATTCAGTCGGTAAATTCACTCACCTATGGAACCTTTGAGAATCTATCCCGAACAACTGCAATATCCGAGAATTATAGGAAAGTAGTTGATAGAAGTATATATGCAGTTTCCTCAGGACTGGAGAATTATCAGGCAGCCGTAAGAAAAACACTTATTAAAGCATCAACTGACGGAATGCGTGTTAAATATGCGAGTGGGTATACAAGAAGATTAGATAGTGCTGTTCGTATGAATATATTGGAAGGCGTTCGCCAAGTTAATTTAGGCATAAGACAAATCACAGGAGAACAGTTCGGGGCAGATGGATACGAAATATCTGCTCACGGACTCTGTGCAGAAGACCACCAACCAATTCAAGGGAAACAATTCAGCAAGAAAGAGTTTGCTAAATTACAAGAATCTCTAGTTAGACCTATAGGAACACTTAACTGTCAACATACTGCATATCCTATAGTGCTGGGAGTAAGTCAACCTGCTTATAGTGATTCAGAACTGCAGGATATGTTAGATTATTCCAATGAGAAGATAGCACTTCCTAATGGTAAGATAGTAAGTAGATACGAAGCCTCACAAGTAATGCGAAATATAGAAACGAATATTAGATACGCTAAGGATTCCTTTATTGCAGGAAAAGCTAGTGGCGATGATGTATTAATGCAGAAAGCTAAAGCGAAGATAAAAAGAAATCAAGAACAATATAAAAAAGTGTGTGAAGCTTCCGGATTAAAACCTCGTACTGAACGAATGAGTGTATCAGGTTATAGGAATATGAGTATCAAGATATCTAAGACTGTTAAGGCACCAGTGAGCAGTAATAGAGTACCAACTATCAAGAACACTTTAACAACGAAAGATATTAAAGCAATGAATAAGGACACACTACAAGCTACAGCAAAGAATATATTCTTGAAGGAGAATGTTGCTTTAGGTGAGGAAGAAGCTACCAGAAGATTCAATGCCTTAATTAATTCTAATAGTGATAATCAATTACAGAATTATATCCATAAACATCAGGACAACTTGGGTGTAGCTGAAACAATTAAAGAAGCTAAGGAACATCCTGAAACGTTAAAGAACTTTAAAGCATTTAGCACAGAACGAAAAGATAAATGGATGGACGATATAGCTAGTAGACACATTGTAGATATAGATAAAGTTAATTCCAATATTAAGAATGTGAATAAACATTTCGGAGATTTTTTAGCCAGTGATGACGCTCAGTTTTGTATGAGAATTGATACAGAAGAAGTTCTACCTAAAATCATTGAAAGTGGTAAATTCAAGACACAATTCGAGACCAACACATCAGGAGGAGCATTAAGCACATCATTGAGGGAGCTGACAAGCAAGAATCTTTTCGGTTGGAAGGATAGACCTACTGATGCAGGCTTTGAAAAGTATGGCTATTTAAGGGCGGGTTCTTTCAAGGATGAAGTTTTATCAGGTGATTTTGGCGTAAGTCAATATGGAGATGCTAGTATAACATTTAAGAAAAAAAATCTTATGGACAGAACAACATTAACATTTGGTGATAGTTTGGATGCTGATGGGGCTTATGGAGAAATCACACCAACTAAAGTAAACGCTTTTGATGTTAGGCATTCAGCTAGAAGAATGAGTAGTTGGGCTACTACTGATGAAGATTGGCAAAAACTTGATGATAATGTATCTGGTTTTACAAAGATGTCCAACGTACAAAAAAATGATTTCCTTATGGGGGATGGCATAAGTGATGGTAGAATATCAATGCGCTATACTGAATTACAGTTTCACGGAAACCTTACAGTAGATGATATAGATACTATATCCATAGAACAGGATATGTGGGATTACTTGCCTGATTCTTCGAGGAAAAATATACAAAATTTTGTTAAGTTGAAGAAAATTAAGCTGGAAATTGTGTAGTGTAAAATAAAAGAGCCTTTGGTTAGTCAAAGGCTCTTATTAAGTGTTCAATTTGTTTCTCCTGACTTTCAGTAACATTTGGTTCTTTCCAATAGCCTGATTTCATCCAACTTTCGGAGTTAGGTATATTAGCTACAACTCTATTCTTAGGACGTATTTGGACATTGTAGAGTTTATCTTTTTCTGCGACAATGAAAATTGAATTTCCCATTTGAGCTATAATCTTCATTTTTTATTTCCTCCTTTATCTTTTATTATTTATTGTAACACATATAACTGAAAAAAACAATAGATACACTAAATTTATTTTGTTAATAACTTTGTTAATAATGTTAATAACTTTGTTAATAAGTATTTTTTATGTTAATAACTCACACAAAATGTTAATAACTTTGTTAATAGTGTTAATAATGTTAATAGGTTTATTCTTACTTATTAACATTATTAGCATTTTTATTAACTTATTAACAATCACTATTTACAAATGTTAATAACTTTAGTATAATACAAATTATAAGGAATCCAGAGCGAAGAAAATTCGCTATAAAAGATATTTTAGGAGGAAATTAAAATGAAGAATATTTACAGTATCTTAGAAAAATTTGGTATCACAATTCCAGAAGACAAAAAAGAAGAGTTTGACAAGTTGGTCTTGGAAAATTATAAGACAATAGCAGAAGTGCAGTCTATACAGGATAAGCTGGAAAAAGCGGAATCAGAGCGTGACAACTATCATACTAAATATGATACGGATATTGCTCAGCGTGATAAGGATTTAGCTGATTTACAGAAGAAACTCAAGGATGCAGGTGATAATTCGGAGGAATTAGAAACTGTCCGTGGTGAACTTGAGTCATTAAAGACTAAGTACGGTGATGACAAGAAAGATTGGGCAGCTCAGCTCAAGAAACAGCAGTATGAATTCGCCGTAAAGCAGAAAGTAGGTGGTATACAGTTTACTTCCAATGCAGCTAAAGAAAAATTCATAACTGATGTATTAGCACAGGAATTAAAAATGGATGGAGACACACTCCTTGGATTTGATGATTATGTTAATACATATAAGGAAAAAGATGCTGGAGCCTTCGTAGTAAAGGACGACAAAGGTGAACCAAAGCCAAAGCCATCATTTTCAGGTCCATCTAATAAAGAAGACCCAGACCCGAAGAAAGGCACGGAAGTTGAAAAACCTAAAGAACGTCCATTAATTTGGTAAGATTTTTAGAAAAGGAGATAAAGAAATGGCAGAAACAACAAGAATTACATCGTTAAATGTATTATTAGACCCATCAGGAAAGATGCTTTTAGCTGAAGCCTATGATGGTGTACTTGCAAATGTTCAGAAAGCTACTATTTCAGGTAAATTGAAGAATACAGACTTATCTGGTGACCCTACAGCAGGTACAGTTGAGGCTAAAAGATTTGCAAATGCCACATCAAAGGCATATGGTTCAGCCAGAACAGCTGGAAAAGGTAATTATGTAAAAGGTAAGGATGTCACAATCCCTATCGACACAGATAGAGAATTTGTGGAAGAGATTGAACAGAAAGACGTTTCACTTTTAGGTGTAGACGGACTTATTGCAAAACGTTCAGCAAACCACGCGATGAGAATGGCTGCTGAATTAGACTCCAAGTTCTTTGAGGTAGCTGCTACTTCAGGAACTAAATTCACTCCAACTAAAACAGCTATTCAGGATATAGTTGAAGAGGCTATTGTAACCTTGGAAACATTAAAGACAGACTATATTGATGGAATTGATAGAAGTCTTATGTCCATTACATTTGATGCTGAAACTTACTCACAGATGAGAGCTTATCTGGATACAGTAACTAATACTAATGTTGATACGACTAGTGAAGAGTTCTTCACATTCCACGGCGTTAGATGCTATAGTTCAGTTAGACTTCCTATCGCAGTTGAGGGTAAGAAGACTACTACTACTAGATTTATCCTTCAGGTAGATGGTTCAGTAGCACAGCCAGTACGAAGCACACCTTATGCAGCAGAAAAAATTCCAATGTCAGAAGCATATGCAATCGAATTATTCTTCTACTATGGAACTAAAGCGGTCACACCTGAAACAATTCTTGTATATAATACAGAAGTAACAGCAAGTTAATGTTAGTGTGAGGTAATAAGATGAAGATTAGATTACAGAGAGGTGGGATTGTTGAAACTGACAATCCCGATGTTATAGAACAATTCCTTAAATATGGAGGAGAAGAGATTAAGAAAAAAGCTACAAAGGCACCTAAAAATTCTGTGTCCTCCCAGAGTGATGAGGAAGCCTAATTAGCTAAAGGGAGGTTATTATGGAACATTTATCATATGAAGAATATGTAAGTCTTGGTGGTAAGGTTGATATTGATAGCTTCCCTACTTTATTATTAGATTGTGAAATTTATCTTGATAAAATTACAATGAGCAAGATTAATAATACACATTTTACTCCTAGTATTAAGCGTCTAATCGTGAAATGTATAGAAGTCTTGCAGGCGAATAATGAAGCAGATGCTTCTATATCAAGTTATTCTGATGGTATTGAAAGTATAAGCTATAATACAACTGAACTAGGCGAAAAACCTACAGAATCAAAGATATATAGCTTATGTAGACTATATCTTCCACCTGAATTGATGTATAGAGGAAAGCGAGGATGGAAAGATGCAAGGTCCAATAACTATTTTAAATAAATTAAAACATCAAGATTCGGCTACAGGACTTGATGTGTGGTATAAGACCATACTCAAGGATATTAAGTATGCCAATACAAAGGTGACAAATGTAGTCGGAACTGAGGTTAGTATTGGTCAATCTTTCATAGTTTTAATTCCTTTCACTGGTAAGTATTTACCGTATTCAGAATGGAAAGATAGTACACAGAAGGATACCCGATACACCATCAATCAAGGTGATTATATTTTTCTTGGAAAAGAATTAGAAGAGGAAGTCACTCCTAATAATATAATGAAGCTAAAGACTAAATATGAACCTAATGTATGCGAAGTTCGTTCAATAGAAGAAGTTCCTCAGAAGTATGGAGTTAAGATTCAACTTAAGATTGCAGGAGTATAGCAATATGGGAGTTAGATTAGAATTTACTAGGATTCCTAGAAAATTAGATAAGATATGTAAGAGTGAGAAGATTGGATTATATATGGCACAACAAGCTGAAAGGTTGATGGCTCCATATGTACCTATGGATACAGGTATGTTAGTTGATAATACTACAGTAGAACCTTTCAAAGTAACTTACAACTCTACTTATGCTCATCACATATACGAAGGAATCAATTTAAACTTCAGTAAAGAAAAGCATCCATTAGCTACGGCACGATGGGACCGAGCTATGAATATAGCTAAGGCGGGTCAACTTGCTACTGAGGTGACTAATTTTATTAAGAAGAATGGATATTAAGTATGGTTAATAGATATGAAAAGATTTCCGAATGGCTAAAAGGGTATACACCAAAATTCAGGTGGATATACTTCAATGTGACTACCAGTGAAGCTGACAATCTTTCACTCAATAGCGTGCAGAATGAAAGGGAGTTAGATAAATTCATTGATGGTAGCCGTCGAGTGGAATTTTTATTTGCATTAGATTTAGTTAAAGAATATGATACAGGAACAAGCTCAATTAATCTTGAAGCTAATCGTGAGTTCGAAACGATTAGTGAATGGGTTGAGCTAATGAATAAAGAGAAACATTTTCCAGATTTTGGGAAAAATGTTATTATAGAACAAGTAGATGTTCTTGAAACTGTTCCGAGCGTAACAGTTGATACTCAAGCAGGTATGGCTAAATATCAAGGGCAGTTCAAGATTACTTATATGGAAATGAAAGGAGAATAAGATGGCAGACGCAATGAAGAAGCTAACAAAGGACCAGTTCATTCCATTCCTTGATACTGCCGAAGATAAGACATACAAGGCGAGTGAATGGGCTAGAATTGATTTATCTACAATATTTGAGTTAGCTATTAATCCACAGTCAGAATCAATGGATTATATATGCTATAAAAATGCGGTGGAAGAAGTTATGAGCAACCAGCCAGAGTTACCTCAGGAGATTGCTTTATATGAAGGAAATCCAATGTATGATTATATGGCAGAGAAGTTATATAAACTTCCAACAGGTGATGAATGTAAGGTTCCATTTTTACTCTGCTTTGGCGGAACACCTGCTAGAGCTTGGAGAGGCATTTGTACCTTATTACTTGATAACTTATCCACAACAGATGGAAAGATTTCTTTTTCAATGAAGATGGGTGGAGATATTGAGTTAGGTACTTATGCTATTACAGCGGGAAAACCTGTATTCACACCAGCCGCAGAAGCAGCTTCAACCAAGAAGATGTCTATGAATTAATATAATATAAGGAGGACAAGATATGTATTCAATAGTATTTAATGGAACAGAAGTGAATATCCCTAATTACAGCTTTAAAATCGCTAGCAAAATTGAGGAGATTGAAGTAAGCAACAACAACGCAGGAAAGAAATTCAAAGATAAATGTAGCCTGATGTATAAGTTCGAATCTGAGCTTATCGGGAAACAACAGTTATCCGAATTAATTGGAGAGTTCAATGATTGTGACCCTAACGACATCAATCTTTTATATTTGAAGATTGTTGCAAGTTATCAGCAACCAATAGCGGATTATAACAATGAAGCTACTGAATCAAAGATGAATGATGCGAATTTATCAAAGTTGTTGGAAGTGCTAAATGCTGTATCTAATATATCCGATAGTGGAATATTAGATAGTGACAGCAAGTTCAAAGTTGTAAAATAATGATAGACCTTAGGAATAAATCCTTACCAGATACCATTACGGTTAATGGTAAGGATTTTTTGATAAAAACGGATTTTCGCTTGTGGCTGAAATTCAGTACAATGATAGAAGAAGAACGACCACTATCTGATTATTTGTTTTTACTGGAAGACGTGGAAGGAAATATACCATTGGATAATTTCTTTCCACAATTAGTTCAGTTCTATACAAATCCTAATTCTACTCCGAAGAATATTAACAGCACTTCCACGGATAGGATTGTGGACTATATAGAAGATGGAGAATATATTATAGCTTCATTTATGCAAGATTATGGAATAGACTTGACAGAAGTGGATATGCACTGGCACAAATTTAAAGCCTTATTTGCTGGATTGAGTGATGATACTAAGATAAAGCAGATAATGTCTATGAGGTCTTACAAGAAAAGCAAAAAATCCTATGAGGCACAATGCGAGGAAAATAAAAAAGTTTGGGCTTTACCGCCTCGCACACGTCAGGTATCAGCTAATACTATGAATGAAATAAACGAGCTATTCTATGATAGTGTATATCAAGGAACAGAAACATAAATAGATAGAAAGAAAGGAGGAACTATAATATGGCAGAAGGAGATGGCAAGGTTGTAATTGATACCGAACTAGATTCCTCTGGTGCTAAAGATGGAATTAAAGGATTAAGTTCCTCTATTGCTTCCTCAGCTGGAGGAGCAGTTAAGAGTATAGCAAAAATAGGTACAGCTGCTATGGCAGCAGGTGCAACAGCAACTGCTGCATTGGTTAAATCATCCGTTGATGCTTATGCTTCATACGAACAACTACGTGGTGGAATTGAGACGCTTTTCGGAGCTGGTGGTCAATCAGCTAAAGAATACGCTAAGTCCGTTGGAAAAAGCACAGATGAAGCAAAAAAAGACTATCAGCAGTTGATGAACGCTCAAAATATAGCCTTGAAAAATGCGGATAAAGCATATAAGACGGCTGGGATGTCAGCGAATGATTATATGGAAACTGTGACAAGTTTCGCAGCATCATTGAAGCAAAGTACAAAGAATGAAACTGAAGCAGCAAAATCCGCCAACCAGATAGTTATTGATATGTCAGATAACGCCAATAAAATGGGTACTGATATGACAATGATACAGAATGCTTATAATGGATTTGCTAAGCAGAACTATACAATGTTGGATAATTTGAAGCTGGGTTATGGTGGAACTCAAGCTGAAATGCAACGGTTATTAAAAGACGCTGAAAAGTTATCTGGGAAGAAGTATGAGTTAGGAAACTTCAAGGATATGGCAGAAGCTATTCACGTTGTACAAACTGAAATGGGAATCACTGGTACAACAGCCAAAGAAGCTAGTACAACTATTGAAGGTTCCGTAAACTCGGCTAAAGCTGCTTGGACTAACCTCGTATCAGGAATGTCTCAAGATAATGCGGATATGGATAAATTAATAAATGAATTCATTGAGTCCGTCGGTGTAGCTGCTGGGAATATACTTCCAAGAGTTGAGATAGCTTTAGAAGGTGTTGGTTCACTTATTGAAAAACTATTACCTGTAATAATAGATGCTATTCCTGGTCTAATAGAAAATTTATTACCTAAACTTTTAGCTTCAGGCACAAATATAGTATTAACATTAGTACAAGGTATTGCTGCAGCCATACCTTCATTATTAAAGGTATTAAACCAGCTATTTACAGTCTTGTTAGAGAAAATTCCAGAATTCTTTAATAGTATAAGCGAACTCTTTAGTAATGGTGGCACAGCTAATATAATGAATATGTTGCTAACACTATTCAATAGTCTAGCAACTGGTATAATTAGTAACTTACCAATTATACTAAATTCACTAATTAATATGCTTGCTCAGATATTAATATTCTTGGTAACACAAATTCCGAGCATAGTGTCTACTGTTGTAAGTGTGATACCCGCTATAGTAGATGGATTACTTCAAGCTATACCTACATTGATTCAAGCAATACCGCCAATTATAGCTGCATTGGTAAATGGATTACTTGCTGGTATGCCGAATATTATAAATACTGGTGTTAAACTTATAACGGCGTTGGTTAGCAATATGTCTGAAATAATTAATACTCTTGTTGCAGTTATTCCAGAAATTATAACTAATCTAATTAATGCTATACAGGACCATTTACCAGATATTATAGATGCTGGTGTTGAACTTATAGGAGCATTGGTGGACAACTTACCAGAAATAATTAATACTATTGTTGAAGCAATACCACCAATTATAGCTGCACTATTAAATGGATTGCTTGATTGTATACCCGATATTGTAGATGCTGGATTTAAACTTATAACAGCTCTAGTAGATGCTTTACCACAGATTATAATTACTATAGTTAAAGCAGTACCTAAGATTATAACAGGTATTATTGGAGCTCTTATTAATGCTATACCTAAGATTATAACAACTGGTGTTAAGCTTCTCATATCAATCATTAAGAATTTGCCACAAATTATTGCTAAAATTATAACGGCAATTCCAGCTATCATAAAAGCATTAATAGATGGATTTGGTGATTATCTAAGTGATATGGCAGATATTGGTTTAAATCTTATAAAAGGTTTATGGAATGGTATTAAAAATGCAGGAGCGTGGCTTAGAGATAAGATATCAGGTTTCTTTGGAGGTGTAGTAGACAGCATCAAAGACTTCTTCGGAATTGCTTCACCATCAAAACTTATGAGGGACCAAGTTGGTAAGTTCATTGCTCAAGGTATATGGGTTGGATTCAATGAAGAAGACCCTATGAGCCAGATTAATAGAGACCTTAGATATGGAATGAAGAAATTAGATACTACGATGACGTTGAGTGGTGGCTACTATTCAGGAATAGACTATGATAAGATGGCACAAGCTACCACAGATGCTTTTGTGGATGCTAATATAGGTGTATCCGTTGGTAATAGACAGTTTGGAAGATTAGTAAGGGAGGTTAGTGTATAGTGAAGATTTATTACGTCAATTCACAAGGTGAAAAGTTGGACTTAATTACTTATCCTTACTTAATGCTTACAGATACAGACTTGTTTGACTATACTTGGAAGAATACTACTAAAGGAACAGTTCGACCCCGAATTAGTTCCTTTAGTAGGAGTATGGTGACAAAGAAGTTTAGTATCAGAGTTAAAGGAACAAGTGAAGAAAACTATCGACATAATATTGAATACTTAACATCTTTCTTTGATGCGGACGTTCTAAAGCTATCACCAGGAAGATTATATGTCGATAATTACTATTTAGAATGCTATATATATTCAAGTAGTAAACCAAATAAATACTTGAAAGTACTTAGTACAACAGTAGATTTTACTTTGGTTTCACCTGATGGTAATTGGAAGACATCTAATATATTTCATTATGGTACTAGACAAGATAAGATAGATGGTAATACTGGTCAATCAGATACTAATATGCTAGATTATCCATACGACTATATATATGACTACACCAATAGTATTACATATAGAAGTATTAATAATGATGGATATGCTGATTCTGATTTTGAGATTACTATATATGGTAAGTGTGAGAACCCAGTTATTAGCATTGGAGATTGGAATTATGGGGTTAATGATTTAGAATTACTTACAGGTGAGAAACTGATTATTAACTCAGCCACTAAAAAAGTATATAAAGTCAAGAATAATGGAGATACGGTAAATCTATTCAATAATAGATTTAGAGATTTCTACGCTTTCAAGAAAATACCTGCGGGTATTAGTGTAGTTGGATGGAATGGAGCATATTCCTTTGATGTAGAATTATTTGAAAATAGGAGTGAGCCAAAATGGACTTAATATATACAGATAAAAACAGGAATGATTTAGGGGTGATACCCGAATATGGATTAGATTTAGCTTTTGGTAAAGACGAAAACGACTTTGAGCTTGAGATGAGTATTGAATCTGCTTGTCTGAAAGAAAACCGCTATATATACATTGAAGATACTGAATATGGTGGCATAGTTGATAGTATTAATCCAAATACATCTAATAGAACAGTTAAGTATAATGGAAGGACTTGGCACGGTATTCTTGACAGTAAAATAATTACGCCAGATAAAGGACAAGACCACCTAATTGTAGATGGGGATGCCAATAGAATTATTGCACAATTACTTACAAGATGTGAATTAAGCAGTTTATTTGTAGCTAATGATGAAGAAAGCACTATACAGATTCACAACTATAAGTTTCCTCGATATATAGGTTTATATCAAGGACTCAGAAAGATGCTTTCAGTATTTGGTGGAAAACTAAATCTAGTCTACTCAAAAGGAAGAGTTAAGCTGTCAGCAATCCCTTATGTTGACTACACAAAGAATGAAGAGTGGGACACAAGTGATATGGCTATTGAGATTAATAAGCATTTTAACCCTGTTAATCACTTATACTGTCTGGGAAGTGGTGATTTAAAAAACAGAAATGTCATTGAATTATTCACAGACGCAAGTGGAACTGTACAGCCATATACCACAGTTGATAATCCAGTTAAGGATAGTCAATACATACTTGATAATAGAAATCAGCTTTTTACTGGGGTTAGAGATAATAGCCAAGTATATGATTATGGTAATGCCCAAACTGCAGAAAACTACGAGATTTTAACAACTAAACCAGATAATTGGGAACAACCTTATATATTCACTAAGTATTATAGATATAATTCTAAGAATAATACGTATGAAGAGATAGAAAGAGAGTTCGAGCAGTCTTATAGTTTATTAACAACTAAACCAGATAATTGGAATTATGCTTATGCAAGCTATTATTATCTAGATGGAGATACTTACAAGAGTGTAGATGACAGTTTTATCGTCACGGATACCACATATCCTTTATTGCGTTCACAACCGATAGATTGGAATACTAATTATAAAGATTATTACTATTACTGGACTGATGGTGTTGCTGAAGAATATAAGTCAGTTGAAGGTGTTAATTATAATATTTATAAAAAACAAACACAAAAACCTACGGATTGGAACAGCAATAAAGGTAACTATTACATAGAAGTAGAACATTGGGATTATACTTATATATTCAAGAAGAAAAGAGATGGTGTATGGAATAAATGGGAAGTCACTTATCACGACATTAAGATAGAAGAATTTACTAAGAAAGATTATACTTGTAGATTAAAGAAAAAAGAACTAGTAAATAAGAAGAAAGTAAAAATATCTGACTTTGTGAAAGACAAAAATAATAAAGCAGAAATGTCTGATTTTAGGAATTGGAAAAATAGCAAGTACAGACCTTTCTATACACAGTATACTAGAGAAAAAGCTCCTGTATTTGACAGCACTATACACAGATATAAGAGTGAAGCTTCAAGCAGTCCCGAATTTAAGGCTAATACATTCTATGAGAAATATGATAAAGAAATTATACCATACTTCTGGGTTGGAGGATTCTATAGTAAGGTATATGACCATTTCGCTAACCTTGTAGCAAATGGTATAGCTAAACTTCAAGAATATTGGAGTTTAGACGATGTGAACATTTCATTGGATTCAGATGAGTATGAATATGATATAGGAGATGTAGTAGGGGCAGTCGAAAATATTACTAATATAGTAGTAACATCTTCTGTATCTAAAAAAATCGTAACCATTGATAGTGGTAGTGTTTCTACGCAGTACGAACTGGGCAGTGATAACACACCAAATATAAACTAATTTAAGGAGGTAATATTATGGCTGTGGAAATAGTAACAGGCTATACAGGAAAACCACATATCACATCTCAGCAAGATGCTGTATTAAATGCTGCATCTTTAGCCACAGGCGGTAAGTATGTACTGAGTGTTGGTAAGCAGTTAAGCTATGAACTTAAAAGTAATACATTAGTTAGAATTAACGGCGGATATGCTATTAACCAAGGAAGATTAATGGGAATGAACACTGACGACTACGAAGAATTAGATATTAGTGTAGGTTTAGCGGGGTCAAAAAGATGTGACTTAATTGTCATACATTATTCTAAGGATTCTTCTACAGGAATTGAGAAAGCTGAATTAAAAGTTATTGAAGGCACAGCTGGAACTGACTACGTTGACCCAGAATATCTTGATAATAACTTGTTCGATGAGAATTACTTAGAAGATGACTTAGTTCTGTACAGAGTGAAGATTAATGGTTTATCTATTGAAAAAATAGAACAAGTAGCCAATGTATGGTATCTAGATACAGGAGAAAGACAGGATTTAATTACGAGTAAAGATATGGGATTTACCGTAGGACCCCCTGAATCATCTATAACTAAACCGTATATAAGAATGATAGGGAATAAAGTTCATCTGGGGATGCACGAATACTGCATTAATAGGGATGGTTCTACTGGATATCTTTATATTGATAAAAAGTATGCACCAAAGAAATCTTTCCAGACTACACTATATCCTAGCTCTGGCAAGAATGAACATTATGTAATTGTATTTGTGAATGAAACAGGTGTTATAAAATTCAGATGGTATGGTTCAGTAACAGGTCCAGAATTTATTTACCTAGATTTTGACTGGTTCTTAGATTAGAAATTTAAACTATACATTTCTACTAATAATATGTTATAATATTTAAAAAAGAATAGGAGGTTACTAAATGAAATTATCTAAAATAACAAAGAAACAGATTATTGATATTCTTATCAGAACTGGAAAGACATTTATAGTGGCAGGTGTTGTAGCTGTTCAGGCTTTAGGAAATGTTGATGCAAAGACAGCTATTATAGCCTTTGGTTCTGCAGGTCTAACAGCTATCTGGAATTTAATCATTAAAGCATTCACGGAGGAAGAGTAATGGGATATAAGAATTTTAAACAGAATGATTCTAAATGGAAAAGTAACTACTACTCAGGAGGTACTATTTCAGCACAAGGTTGCGGACCTACATCAATAGCTGATGCAGTATATGATTTAGACCCAGCTATTACTCCAGCTAAAACTGCTAAGTGGATGGAAGATAATGGATGCTCTTGCCACGGAAGCGGTACATATTACAGCGGAATGATAAAAGGCTTAAAGCATTTTGGTTATTCTGATTCAACACAGCTTAATTATACTTCTTTATATGGTAAAAAGAATAATTCAGTTGTTACAGATTTCTTGAGAAAGATTAAATCAGATAAATATGTTGGAATAGCTTGTATGGGAAAATCAATCTGGACCACATCAGGTCATTATGTCTTTGTCCGCAAGGTAACTAAAGACCACATTTATATCTATGACCCTTGGAATAGTGGTGGTAAGTGTGAAACAACTAACAGAGAATCTTGGGAAAAATATGTTAAATATTTATTCCTTATCAAGAAGCCTATTAAGAAGGTGAAAACCACAGTTAAGGGCGTGGTTGTAAGAAAGGAACCTAAAGTATTAGCGAAAACAAAGAAAATCGCAACATTGTCAAATAATACTGTTGTAGCTTTATCCCAAATCAAAAAAGTAAATAAAACTGCGTACGGCAAAATAATGGGTGGGAAGCACGACGGAAAATGGATAAGACTCAAGAGAACAAAGGAGATTTAGCTAGTGATAGAAATAGTTGTGGCTTTAATTACTTGTGGTGGAACAATCTTAGGAGTTTGGATGCAGAATCGTAAACATAATCGAGATATTAGTGAATTAATAGAATACAGGGTGAGTAAACTTGAAGAGAAGCAAGATAAACATAATAATATGATTGAACGTGTCTATCAGCTTGAAGGGGCTGTAGAATTATTAGATAACAAAATTAAATCAAGTAACTACAGAATAAAAGATTTAGAGGAGGACGCAAAAGATGGAAGATAATACATTAGCAATGGAATTGCTACATCAGCTCAAATCCAATATGCGAAAATGGTTTATTGCATTTATAATTGTATTAATTATGTTTTTCGCAAGTAATATAGCTTGGTTGTATGCTTGGAACCTACCAACGTAAAACACAACAACTACTACTTATGATGCTGATAGTGAGGATAATGGTAATGCTATAATTAATGATGAAGGAGATGTTAATATAAATGGCGAAAGCAACTAAAACTGTTAGAGTTGTTGTCAGACGTACAAGACGACCACCTCACCGTTCTGGAGCGACTAATAGGAATAGGAACAGACGGAGGAGAAGAGTATGATTATATCAGATTTTACAGCACCCGAGCTTGAATACTTACGGAAGAACTGCAACTTCGTGAATCTGGAACGTGAACTATTCGAGATGAGAAGTTCAGGCGAAACACTTGAGACTATAGCCGACGAACTCTGTATATCTATTGATTATGCTAGACGCTTAAGTCAGAAAGTAAACAAGAAAATTATTAAAGTTCTCTAATCCCTTACATTTTTAATACACTTTTAGTACATTTAAGGCACATTGTAAAATGTGTCTTTTTTGTTACAATTTAAGTATAACAAGAGAGAAAGGAGGGCTGATATATGAATAGAGAGTTTTTGAAATTATTAATTCAACATAAATCTCTGCAGGATATACCAGTCCTTCATATTATTAGAGTACTTGTAGCAGTATTAGAGATAAAAGAGGAACAAAATGAACAGAAATGATATATATAAGCTAGACCCTGTTATCTTAACTAAGGGATTGCTTATATTTAATGATTATATCAGAAAGGAGTTCGGAAATGGCAATGATGAATACAAATCCATTAATGATGAACAATCCATACACACTGAACAATCCAATGAACACACCTAACCCTTATATGAATAATTATAACGCGATGCAGAATCAGATGAATAATAATCTTATAAGAGTGACAGGAATGGATGGTGCTAAGGCATATCAGATGCAACCTAATAGCACAGTCGCTTTATTCGATAGCAACGAAGATATAATGTATATAAAGTCTACCGATGGAGCAGGATTTCCAACGATTAGGACCTTTGGATTTGCTCCAATAGAACAACCCACTAATCAAGGTAACGACTTTATTAGCAGGGCAGAATTCGAACAATTCAAGCAGGAGGTATTAGATAATGGCAAGCAGCTTATTTCAGAACCAAAATCCGTTAAATCAAATAAACTCACAGGTACTAAATAGGGCTAAATCTATGATGAATAATATGGGTGAGGTTAAAAATATAATGTCAATGCTTCAGGGAAAAGGGATGAATGCGGAACAGATGGTAAGGAACATCTGTAAGCAACAAGGAATTGACGTGAACGAATTAATGAAGTTATTAAAATAGGAATTTGCAAATTCACATAAATTAAAATTAATGAAAGGAGATTCGCTATGAACGAAGGTGTATCTTTAGCTGACATTGCAGCCGTTACAGATAAAAACGATGGAATGTTCGGCGGTGGAAATGGTGGAATGTGGATTTTCGCCTTATTAATTCTCTTACTTATAGGAGGAGGCGGTTTCTTTGGAGGAGCCAGAAATGTAAATGGAGAACCAGTTACAGAAGCAGGTCTTTGTAATGCTATGAACTTCAACAACCTTGAGAACTCAGTAGGTAGATTAAGTGATAGCTTACAGGCAGATTATATGGGATTACAGAATGGTATCTGCAATCTCGGATATGAAACATTAAGAAACTTCGGAGCAACACAGCAGCAGTTAGCTGAATGTTGCTGCACAACACAGAGAGCTATTGATGGAGTAAATTACAATAATGCAATCAATACAGCTGCTATTAATGCGAACACAACTGAACAAACTCAGAAAGTGCTTGACGCTATTCAGCAGAATAAGATTGAAACATTGCAGTCACAGGTTAATCAGCTCCAGCTTCAGTCAGCTATGTGTGGGGTAATCAGATACCCTAATGCAACAACTTATACAGCTGGATTCAGCCCAGTATTCGGTGCAGGTTGTCCGTGTCAGAATGTTTAATTTAATAAGTAACGGAGCGTATTAGTACGTCAATCACAGAGGAAGTGCTAATATAGTATTTCCTCTTTTTTTAAATTAGAAAGGAGTTAAGAATATGATAGAAGCATATGCTAAAAATCAGGCAATTCCTGCAACAACAGGAATAGTTCCATTTACAGGGGTAACCTTGAAGAAAGGACAAACAGTAGAGTTGAATGGTGTTAATTCCATTCAACTGAATAGATGTGGAGTATATGAGGTCATCTTTAATGCTGTAGCTTTAGCTGGAACAGCTGGTGCAGTCACCATTGAAATGACAAAGAATGGAGTTCCTCAGCCACAGGCTACAACAACAATCACAGGAGCTACTACTACAACATCAGTGAATGTTCCGATAACAACATTAGTACAGGTTAAGGATAATAACTCTTGCTGTTGCTGTGATGCACCAACTATTCTCCAATTCATTAACACTGGAGTAGCTATTACTGCAGATACAAATGTAGTAGTGACTAAAATCTGTTAATGAAAACACTTGAAGAATTAGTTAATAGAATGGAGGTAGTGGAGAATGACCGTGGATGAGATTTTTTCCAAAATAGTCGGACATCAGATTAAAGGCTTAATGATACACGAACAGCTGGCGAACTTTTATGACTTTCTAAGTCTTCACGGATACAAGAGATGTCACGAATATCATTACTTATGTGAATCCTACTGTATGCGAAAAGTACAAAGATATTATATCAATCATTATAATAAGTTAGTCAGAAAGGAACCTATTGATACTCCTAAAATTATACCCGATAGTTGGTATAATTATAGTCGTATGGATGTTGATATTGCTACAAGGCAGAACGCCTTGAAAACTGGAATATCTACTTGGATTGACTGGGAGAAGGAAACAAAGTCATTATATGAATCAATGTATAAGGAGCTGTGTGATATAGGTGAAATCGCTGCTGCTTGTAAGGTTAAGGAATTAATCTGTGATGTAGATGGTGAACTGAAATATGCAGAGCGTGAAGGACTAAAGTTGAAAGCCGTAGATTATGACTTGGATGCTATATATCTATGTCAAGACGAATTGCACAAGAAATACAAGCATAAAACAGAGAAAATTGGAGTGAATATATGCTAGATATTAAGGAAATAGAAGAAGCAATACAAGATTTAGAGCAAGGAGATGCTACCTATACATCTTGTAGCAAATTAGCCAGTTTATATATCGTACGAGATAAACTGAGTGAAAAAGTTGACTTGGTTCCTGAAAGCAATATAGATGAACAAATATCTGATATTCAGGGCTTATTCGTAGCATATATGCGAGATAGAAATATAACTAATCTGAATAATATGTTAGATTCAACTTATAAGATGATAAGCGAGCTGTATCATACTTGTTCTGACCCGAATGAAAGAAACATCTTCCATAAATTCATTGATAGCATATCAAACATAAATTCAACAACAATTATAGGATAAAGGGAATTTTATATTCCCTTTATTTTTTTTGAAAAAATACTTGCAATTTTGTCTTATATGTATTACAATACAATCATAAGATAAAAAACAAAGAAAGTTGAGGTAGACATTATGACAAAGAAACAAATTTTAGATGTAATTAATAAGGAAAATGAAAATACTGAAATTAAATGGGAAGTCGTAAAAAACACACATAACCTTATCGTGCTCACAAATGATTATGATAAAGATATTGAATTTAAAATCGAAGTATTAGGTGAAAATGATATTAAAATAACAGATGTTAATGGTTGGGTTCATAACATTGGACTTTTATTATTTGGAACAGATAGATGGAGTGATTTCTCAGATATGGAATGTGGCTTAAGAAAAGCTATTAAATTAGTAGTTGAACATTTCTACTACTATTATTAGAATAATTTACTCCTGGACGTTTGTCCAGGAGTAAGGATTAAGGAGGATTAAAATGATTGATATAAAAATAGATTCACCAGACAAATTGAAAGATAATATATTAGTTACCAAGAGTGCTTTTATATCTTTCCCTTATAATGGGATGATTATAAATTATATTAAATCCTTAGGGATTAGGGTTTATCATCCTGATACAAGAGTATGGGAGATACCTATGACAAGTATTATAGGATTATGTAATAAATTTGAAAATGAAGAAATTCATATATCAGGTGTATATGAAGATTTAAGGAAAGAGCAATTTGAAATAGATATACCTAAGGATTATACATTTAAGACCAAACCTTTTCCACACCAGCTTGACGGTGTTAGATTTGGTCTAAATAAAAAAAGATTCTTGCTATGTGATGACCAAGGATTAGGAAAAACAAAGCAGATTATAGATTTAGTTGGTTGTTTAGAAAAAACAGAAAATATTAATAAAGTCCTTATTATATGTGGAGTTAATTCTCTGAAGTATAACTGGCAATCTGAAATTGAAACACATTCAGACGAAAAAGGATGGGTTCTTGGCACAAGATACAGAAAAAGAACTGGAAAAGCATATGAGGGAACTAATAAGGATAAACTAGATGATTTGAATAATTTGCCTGATTGTAGATATTTAATTACTAATATTGAAACCTTGAGGGCAATGGCAGAGAAAGTTAGTAAAACTAAATATAAATTCCCTATTGCAGAAAAATTAAAAGAGCTATGTGATAAAGGAATAATATCTATGATAGCCTTTGATGAATGCCATAAATCCAAAGAACCAACATCACTACAGAGCAGAGCAATGATAAATGTGACAGCAGATTATATGGTGGCAATGAGTGGAACACCGCTTATGAATAAACCATTGGATTTATACTTCCCTTTACATTGGTTAGGATATGAAAATCATAGCTTCTACCAATTCAAACAACACTACTGCACATTAGGTGGCTGGGGTGGTTCTGAAATCATTGGTTATAAGAACCTCGAAGAAATAAGAGCTTTAATGAGTGAAGTAATGCTAAGGAGATTAAAGACTGAGGTTTTAGACTTACCTGAAAAAATTAGGAAGATTGAATATGTAGATATGACACCAAAGCAAGCTCAAATATATAAAGAAGTTTATAGTGGTGTTATGAGCGAGCTACAACAAATTAAATTTGCTAATAACCCTCTATCTATGATGATTAGATTAAGACAAGCCACTGGGTGGACAGGTATTTTATCCGATACAGTACAAGAATCAGCTAAGATGGACAGAATGTTACAGCTGGTTGAAGAAATTACATCAAGTGGACAGAAGGTTATTATTTTCTCAAATTGGGAATCTATGACATCAATAGCAAAGCAGAAGTTAGCTGATTATAACCCAGCTTATATAACAGGTGGTATCAAGACAGATGATAGAATGAATGAAGTTACCCGATTCCAGACTGATGAAAATTGTAAAATTATAATCGGAACAATAGGAGCTATGGGTACAGGTTTAACCTTGACAGCTGCACAGAATGTTATATTCCTTGATAGCCCTTGGAATATGGCATTAAAAGCACAGGCAGAAGATAGAGCTCATAGAATAGGAACGCAGGGAACAGTTAATGTAATCACACTAGTTTGCAAAAATACGATTGATGAACGTATAGAAGAATTAGTAGAAAAGAAAGGTCATATGGCAGAAGCTCTAGTGGATGGAAAAATATCTGTGGATGATATTAACTTCCTGTTATCATAATAAATACTTTACAAATTTATGTATATGTAGTACAATACACAATAAATAAGAAAGGAGGTGATGTAACGTGCAGGAACGTTTTTCAACTGCTAGGGCAGCACAGATTATAGATGTTTCCACCAAAACGCTCAAAATGTGGTATAAATGGTGGGAAGATGATAGTTATGAAAAACCAGTTGGATTAAGTCTTCCAGAGTATACTACAGATGGAAGAGGAACAAGATTTTTTACTTATGATGCTGTGCAGGCTCTTGAAGTCTTCAAGCAGGCAATTCGTAATGAATATAAGGGCTGTATGGCAGAATTCAATGCTATCAATAGCTGGGGACAACGTGGAACAAGAATTTTAGGAAAGAAGAAGGAGGACAAATAAAATGAGCAGACGTAATGGAACAAGTCCATCAATACTTGAACAGATGATTGACGATTATAAGGAGGGCAAGGATAAAGAAAATGCCTTAAAGAAATCCAATAATGTTCTGAATGAGAGTATCAAGTCTTATATGCAGGAGCATAACCTTAATAATGCATCATCAGATAAATATACTGCTTCTTTATCTGTAACAAATAAAGAATCCTTGAATGAAGATTTAGCCATTGAAATTATTAAATCTAAATTAGGTGGACCGTTACTTGCTACAGTAATCAAGCAGAAAGAGTATATTGATGAAGATGCATTGGAAAAATTAATTTATAACGGAGATTTTGACCCTAACGATTTAGTTAAGGCTAAAATAACAAAAACAGTTCACACTCTTAGGGTGACTAAGAAGAAATAAAAAATATTTAGGAGGAATTAAAGATGTTAAAATGTAAGTGGGCAGGAGATGCCAATGATGAATATTGTAAAGGATGCGATGGTATCCAGATGGAAATGGAAGGTAATGTTATAAGTTGTGAAAAATGCGCAGGCTATGAAGCTGGAACAGAATCAGTACAGGTAGAAAAAACTGAACCAGATACAGCACCAACAGAAGATGATAAGAACGATACTAAGGAAGACGCTGTAGAAGGAGCAATGAACCCACCAGAAGAAGAGGTACCCGCAAGACCTACAACAGAAACTAAAAAACCAACTCAAAACAAGAAGAAAGATGAAAAGGTTAGTAAATCTACAATTAAAACAGAAAAAGCCGAAAATAAGCCAAAATCAAAGTCAGGTACAAAAGTATCAGAGGAAAAGAAAGCAACAGAAAAAGAAGTTGAAACGCCTAATGGTGAAATTAAGGTTGTATCTTTACGTTACACTTCAGGAGCAACAATTAAAAAAGGCGATAACTATTTTAAATTCATCGCTGAGGAAGAATGGGACGTTTCACAGATTGAAAATGTAGCAGATGCTCGTGAGCAGTTATGGGCTAAGTTAAATGCAGAAGTAGATGCACAGATTGAAGAATTAGAAAACATTAAATAAAAATTAATGTTGTAATTAGATAATGGATGTGTTATTATTGTTATTTCTTTCATGCTCCAGCATCGTGAGGAAATTCTACAAAGATT
>ERZ773109.227-NODE-227-length-31691-cov-14.187634_pt1 | contig 31691 bp, 29 predicted proteins | sample MGYA00580569_ERZ773109 | MGnify/ENA primary metagenome ERZ773109 (study PRJEB29015, sample SAMEA2737852) | human gut metagenome | biome: human gut; feature: human-associated habitat; material: faeces | place: China | collected 2012 ...
TTTTTCTTTCATTTACGCTGTGAATGACTTGTGAGAGGACGCTTATATTTGCCCAGTCAACGTTATGAAAAGCACCACAGAATCTGCAATTTGCACTATGAAACTCACGGTTGTTGGATGAATGCCTGCTACAAGTGAAAGTTCCCAATCATAATTCAATCTGTCATTTTGATCATAAGCAGCAAGATATTCGATAGGCTCTAAATCTCCAACAAAACATTCACCACTATTTAAAATCAGGGATATGCACTGCCAACATGGAATCTGATCCATAAATTTCCATTCAGACAAAATTAAGAATTTCATAAACTTTTGTATCTTGCTTTTCCATAAGGACTTCTATATTCTGAAATTATAGAAAAAACGTCCGCAGAAAGCGGCATTTTATGGGAGGAATGCATATGAACCGAAGTTTATGGAGAAAGGCGGTGGCACTGACACTTACAGCCGCAATGACAGCAGGGCTTACTGCCTGTGGCGGTGGCGGCAACAGCACATCCGCAGACGGAAAGAAGAGATATTTCAAAGCAGATTATCTGAGTGATCTTCCGGACAGTTTTAATGATACGACAAGTAATATACAGTTTAAGGGAGATGTGATGTATTACACTTCCAGCAATGAGGACTACACAAAATCCGGACTGTATTCCTATAATCTGATCACCGGAGAAAATGCACAGCTTTATGAGCAGGCGCAGAGTGACGGCAGCGGAAACAGCAGCTGGGTGTCAGGATATACCGTGGCAGACAGCGGAGAGGTTTACCTGTTTGTGACGAAGAACCAGATGGATGAGTCGAGTGTCACCGAGGATTATTCGGATGCAACACTGGATGATGTGTTAAGTTATATGGCAGACCAGTGGGGATACAGTGCCGAGGATGCAGAAAAGGACTGGAATGATTATTATGCAAAAGATTATACGGATGAGAACGGCAATGTAAACTATGGCAGATTTCTGCTGGCTCAGAATGCGAGATTCATTCAGACCTCTTCCATTCTCAAAGTGGACACATCCGGAAATATTGCGTTTGAACAGGACATGGATCTCGGAGCAAATGCAGAGAATGTAAGCTGTAACGGGATAGCAGTGGATAAGGAGGGAAACCTTTATCTTGCCCTGAATACCTGGTCCAATAATGACAGTGGCAACAGCGTCAGCTCAGATGAATATTTTACACTCGTAATAGGAGAGGACGGCAGCCAGAAGGGCAGGATCCCATCGGATGGATATACATCCAGACTGGTCGGGCTTGCGGACGGAACGGTTGCCTCCATCGGATATGGGGATGCCGGATGTGAGCTGCGGCCGTTAGATGTCGGCGCAATGAAAGAACAGACAGACAAGGCAATTGAAGTCCCTTCCGATACAGTCTCTGTGTTAGATGAGAAGAATCTGCTGGTCACAGAGGGCAGCAGTGTTTATAAGTACAATCTGGATACGAAGGAAAAAGAGGAATTTTTCAGCTGGATGGACTGTAATATTTCCAGCTCCAGCGTGAGCAGCTACGGAGTCCTGTCCGATGGAAGAATCGCAGCTTATCTTCAGAACTGGAACTCCAACGGAAACCAGACGGAGATCGCACTGATCAAAGAAGTGGATGCCAGTGAAGTGGCAGATACCGTAAATCTCACACTCGCCTGCATGTGGACAGGTTCAGACATGGAGGAGAAGGTGATCGCATTTAACAAGAGTCAGGATAAGTATCATATCACAATGAAGTCTTATGGAGACGGCGCAGAGGAGTACGAGGATGCAGTGAACAGCTTCAACACGGCAGTGACATCGGATTCCAACATTGATCTGGTGCTTTTTAACGATTATTCCCAGGCGATCAATTTTGCATCCAAAGGATTAAATGTGGATCTGTATGGACTGCTGGACAAAGACACGGAACTTTCGAGAGATGATTTCCTTCCAAATGTACTCACTGCATGCGAGTATGATGGAAAACTGGCGATCCTGCCGCAGACCTTTACGTTACAGACGGTGATCGGAAAAGCGGATGATGTCGGAACGACACCGGGATGGACCGTGTCGGATATGAAGGCGCTGCTCGCATCCAAACCGGAAGGAACACAGCTTTTCTGGGGTATGGACCGGACGTCTGCATTGACAGCACTGATGAGTCTCGGCTATAATGATTTTATCAACTGGGAGGATGCAAGCTGTAATTTTGACAGTCAGGAATTTATAGATGTACTGGATTTTGCAAATATGTTCCCGGAAGAGTTTGAATATAGAGATGATATGGAAGACAGCACGGTTCTGCTGAGTCAGGGAAAACAGCTTTTAGATACTTATTATCTCAGTGATTTTGAGCAGGTACAGATGTACCGTGCGATTTTTGGAGGTCCGACAACATTTATTGGTTATCCGACCAGCGAGGGAAACGGAGCAATGCTGAGTCTGAACAATATTATTGGAATTTCCAATAGCTGTAAGGATGTCGATGGTGCATGGCAGTTTTTAAGGACATTTTATCTGCCAAAGAAGAGCAGCGACGGCGACAGTGATTACACTTATGGATTTTCCATTAGAAAAGACGATTTTGAAAAATATTGTCAGAACGCAATGAAAGCAGACTCTGACGGCGGAAGTACCTGGGGCTGGGGGGAATTCGAAGTTGAGATCCAGCCGGCGACACAGGAGGATGTAGATCAGGTAAAAGATCTTGTATACAATACAACCGCTGTTTCCGGTGCCGTTTCCGATGATATCACCAATATCATCAATGAGGAGGCAGCAGCCTATTTCTCAGGACAGAAGTCCGCAGAGGATGTGGCAAAAATTATCCAGAGCAGAATGCAGGTATATTTAAGTGAGACGAAGTAAGAAAAAGGATTTTAGTAAGGTTATAAAAAAACAGAATAAATCATGGTTTCATAGGCTGGTGTCAGGAGCGTTCCTGGCACCGAGCGTTCTGGGAGTACTGTTGTTTTTTGTACTCCCATTTCTTGTAGTGATCTATTTTTCCTTTGTGAATAATCCGGTGGCAAAAAAGTTTGTGGGACTGACAAATTACATCAATGTCATTCAAAATGGGGCATTCCGGACAGCAGTTGGAAATACACTATTTTTTTCGGTAGTGGCAGTGCCGCTTGCCGTGATCCTTGGCATGGCACTCGCATTTCTGCTGGATGCAGGCATTCCGTTAAAAAGTGAACTGCGGAGTTGTTTTCTGACACCGCTTATGGTGCCGACAGCGTCTATCGTGCTGATCTGGCAGGTGCTTTTTGATTACAATGGTGTTGTGAATGTGGCAGTGCAGAAGTTCGGCGGAGGACAGGTGGACTGGCTGAAATCTTCAGCAGGTCTTTTGGTCATTATTCTGCTGTTTTTATGGAAAAACTTAGGTTACAATATGATCCTCTTTTTGTCTGCGATGGGAAATATCCCAAAGGATATTATCGAGGTGGCAGAGTTGGACGGGGCAAACCGCTGGCAGATATTCCTGCATGTTAAATTGCGGTATCTGTCACCGACGATCATGTTTGTGACGATACTTTCCATGATCAATTCGTTTAAGGTTTTCCGTGAGATTTATCTTCTGACAGGCGAGTATCCGTACGGTGCACTTTATATGCTGCAGCATTATATGAACAATACGTTTGCTTCGGCAGATTACCAGAAACTTTCCACGGCAGCAATTTATATGTCCTTTGTGATGATCGTCATTATGGGAATTTTATTTTGGGTGGAACATCATTTTGGAAAGGATTTGGAGGAAGAATGAAAAAGAGATCAGAACGAAAAAAATTATGTATCCGCATCTGCCTGACGGTGATCGCAGTGGTTACGGCGCTGATTTTTATCATGCCGATCGTTCTTACCATCAGCAATTCGTTTATGTCGGCAGCGGAGATCACCTCCAACTATGGTTCCATTTTCCAGAAAACGGATACCGGGGGCAAGCAGTACATCTCTCAGACGGTAAACCTCAAATTTATACCGGATATGGTAACTTTCTCACAGTATGCGACCGTGTTATTTAAGAGTCCGGACTATCTGTTGAAGTTTTGGAATTCCGTGATCTTAGTGGTGCCGATCGTGGTATTCCAGCTGGTGGTGGCAGTGCTCGCCGCATATGGCTTCACAAGGACCAGAGGAAAACTTTCCGCAATCGTCTTTTTTGCATATGTGATCTTAATGATGATGCCATATCAGGTTACACTGGTGCCAAATTATCTGGTCTTAAACTGGATGAAGCTACTGGATACGAACTGGAGTATATGGCTTCCGGGTATTTTTTCACCGTTTAGTGTGTACCTGATCACGAAGTATATGAGACGAATACCAGTGCCGCTCATCGAGGCGGCGAAGATTGACGGAGCCAACGAGTTTCAGGTCTTTACAAAGATATGTATTCCAATCTGTAAGGGCGTGATCACAACCTGTGCGATCCTGGTATTTATGGATTACTGGAATATGGTGGAACAGCCACTGCTGTTTTTTAACGATACAGATAAATACCCGCTGTCGATCTTTTTGTCAAAGATCAATGCGCAGGAAGTGGGACTGGCATTTGCAGTGGCGACTTTTTACATGATCCCAAGCCTTTTGATTTTCTTATACGGTGAGGATCAGCTGGTAGAAGGTATCGCTTATCAGGGCGGTGTCAAAGGATAGAAAATGGAGAGTTAAAAAGATGACAGATAGAAAAGATAAAATAAAGAATATCACAATTATATTTTTACTGGTGATGCTGATACTTACCTTTTTTTCCAATACGATCATGAATTATTCGCTTGTGGAAGTCAGCACACAGCAGGTGACAAGCGGTCAGATCACTTCCAAGGTGCGCGGAAGCGGTTCTGTGGAGGCGAGTGAGAGCTGTTCCGTCACGATCGAGGAGACAAGGAAGATTGCAACGGTCAACGTGAAAAAGGATGCGGAAGTAGCAACCGGAGATTTACTGTTTACCTTAGAGGATACAGACAGTGATGAGTTAGATGCTGCAAAGAAGAGTTTAAACGAGGCACAGGCAGCCTATGAATCCGCAGTGCTTACCGCAGGAATCACAGTGGCAGAGCGTCAGAGCATTGAGGCTGGAAAGGGATCTAGCCTCACCCAGAAACAAAATGAGATCGCAGCAGCAAATCAGAGAGTGAAGGATGCGCAGGCTGCAGTGGATGCTGCACAGGCAAGTGTCGATAAGATCAAAGCACAGATCGATGCGGTCAGCAACTCAACAGCAGACACGACTGCAGAGGAAAAGGCAGTGTTAGATGCAGAAAAAAAGAACAGTGAGGCGCAGGACAGCCTGACGAGTGCGGAGAGTGCTTATACACCGGTGAAGAGTGCGTATGATACGGCGCTTTCAGGTCTGCAGAGCGCACAGAGTGCGTATGATGAGGCTGTGGCACTCAAGAACGAAGCACAGCTCAATTGTGATAAAGCAGAGAAAGCTTATAATGATGATAAGACTAACAACGATAAAAAAACTGCATGGGATAATGCTAAAACTGCGTTGGATGGAAGTGTCAGCGCAATGAATAAGGCAAAGCGCCAGTTAGATACTGCCCAGTCCACATTTAACACCTGTCAGGCTAACTTAAACAAAGTTCAGGGTTCCTACGATTCTGCCAAGTCCGCAGCAACCGACAGAAAGAATGCTCTGAGCAATGCAAACTACAATCTCTCCGTGAAAAAACTGACTGGCACGAACACAGCAGAAGCGAACAATCTGCAGGCGCAGTTGAACACGGCAACGGCGGCACTGACCGATGCAAACACAGCATTGACCAGTGCAACCAATGATCAGAAAAAAGTGACCGATAAGATTAGTGGCGAGGTGACGATCGCATCTGCCTATAAAACAATGACAGATCTTCAGGAAGAAGTAGCAAAATTACAGGCGAAATCCATCGGAACAGAGATTACATCACCAATATCAGGAACTGTTACTGATATTGCAGTGACAGCAGGAACTACGGTCAACGCCAACGATGTCATGATGACCATTCAGCCGGAAAACAAAGCGTATGTGTTACAGTTCTCTGTGACTGAAAATCAGGCAAAGAAGGTCAGAGTCGGAGATACGGCGGAAGTACTGAATAACTGGTACGGAAATGATGTTTCCGCAGTCGTGTCAGCCATCCGCAAAGATCCACAGAACCGCTCCAACAGTATTATCATCTGTGAGATGAAAGGGGATGTGTCAGTCGGAGACAGCTATACACTGTCTATCGGGGAACAGAGCTCCAACTATGACACGATCGTACCGACGAGTGCTATCCGGGAAGATTCCAATGGAAAATTCATTCTGATCATAGAGTCAAAGAGTACACCGCTTGGAAACCGCTACTATGCGAGACGCGTGGATGTGGATGTTATCACATCAGACGATACAAAATCAGCAGTGACCGGAGCTTTGGAAGGTTATGAGTATGTGATCACAACGACTACAAAACCGATCAAGGAAAACGAACAGGTACGTCTTGCATCAGAATAAACAGAAAGGAATGACACATGAAGGTAAAGCAGTACAGAAAAATACTTCTATTAGTGCTGATGATATGTGCTGCCATTCTTTTCGGCTGTGTGGAACGGGCACTCGGCAGACAGCTTTCCACACAGCAGATCGCATCAGAGTGGTCAGCAGAAGACAGTTATGCACAGATTTCCTGCTTTTTTTCCAAAGATGCAGCAGTGACGAAGGACTATGTGATACAGCTGGAACAGAAATTAAAAACTGCATTGCAGGAGGCGTCAGAGGATACATCGGATGTAAACGGAAGAACGCTGGTGGACTGTTACAGCACAAAAGGGGAACTTACCCTTTATTCTGACCGGGCATCCATCACGGCGAGAGCATTCGGTGTTGGAGGAGATTTTTTCACATTTCATCCGCTGAAACTGTTGTCCGGCAGCTATTTTGATGGAGAAGATTTAAACAAAGACGGTGTGGTCATTGATGAAAATGTTGCATGGCAGTTATTTGGTTCCAACAATGTCGCAGGAATGTATGTGGAGATCAACGGAGTACAGTATCCGGTGCGCGGTGTGGTAAAAAGCGATAAGGGATATTTCAGTGATGCGGCGGACGAGGAAGCAGCAACCGTTTATGTCTCTTATGAGATTTTAGAAGGCAGATCAGACAGCAGTACTGGCGGCATGGACAGCGCAGCAGCCAGCACACCGGCAGCAGGCACAACGGATTCAAAGGGGGGAAGTTACGGACAGTCAGCAGGAACGACGCTTGACAGCTATGAGCTTCTCATCAAAAATCCGGTGCAGAAGTTCGGATTCAATGCATTAAAAGAAGCATTGGGATTGGATAAAAGCAGTTATGAGATCGTTGAAAATTCTTCCCGTTTTGGATTGATGAATCGTTTTACGGTATTAAGAAATTTTGGGATCCGTTCGATGAATACAAAGAATATTGTTTTTCCATATTGGGAAAACCGGGCGAGAGCTTATGAGGATCTTGCAGCGCTGCTGTTGATTCTGGAATTGTTATGTCTGGTCTATCCGGTCATTTTTGCAGCCGGGAAAATACACTGGCTGTGGAAACACAAGACTGAAATTCGTCAGAAGCTGGTGCAGTGGATCAAGGTGCTTGTGAAAGAGCTGCGGATCTGGATGAAGCATGTGAAAGCACAAGAACGTCCGGTGAAAAAACAGTGACATTGGAAAAAATAAAGGAGTGGCGGTATTCAGGACAGAATACCGCCTTGATGTATTTATGAAAAGAATTGTTTTGTTGGTTGGCGGCGTGGAAACGCTTGCCTACTTTTCCATACAGATGGGAAATGAATGGAAGCGCATGGGCTATAAGGTGTTTTATTTTGACTTGGAGGATGAGAGGAACAGCGCCAAAAAGCTGCGCAGATTTATCAAACCGGGGGAGACAGTGCTTGTCACGTTTAACTTTGAAGGTCTGGAAAAAGAGGCAGGCGTTTACCGTGAAGGCATCGGCTATGTATGGGATGAATATGCAGTTCCGTGTTACAACATCGCAGTCGATCATCCGTATTATTACCATGAGAGACTTGCTGATCTTCCGGAAAAATATTACCACATCAGCATCGACCGGCTGCATGAGGCTTATTTTAAGCATTTCTATCCGGAGTTTACGCACCGTGGATTTCTTCCGCTTGCAGGAAGCAGATTGGAAGAATTATGTAAACCGAATACCGGTAAAGAAGATGTTAAACAACCGGTTGAATATCCGGCAGAAGCAATCAGGAAGCCTGTTGAGAAAAAATATAATGTTATTATGACAGGAAACTTTACCCCGACGTCTTTCTGTGAACCATATATCCACTGGATCAACGATGAATATGCAGCCTTTTATCAGGGAATCATCGATGACATCATTGCGCATCCGCATCGCACGGTCGAGGAGGTGGCATTGGAACACTGCGAGCGCGAGATGGGGGAGAATACTTATAAGGATCTCCGCATGGCGCTGCACCGCATGATATTTATTGATATCTATGTGCGCAATTACTGGCGCAGGGAGGCGGTAAAAGTGTTGGTGGACGCAGGAATACAGGTGGATGTATTCGGTAAGGGCTGGGATGAACTCACCTGCGAACACCCGGAAAACATGATCCTGCATCCGCAGACAACCTCAGAGGAGTGTTTAAAAGCAATTGCGGCGTCCAAAATATCATTAAACGTCATGCCATGGTTTAAGGACGGAGCACATGACCGTGTCTTCAATTCAATTTTAAATGACACTGTCAGCGTGACCGATACGAGCAAATATCTCTGTGAGGAATTGAAAGAAGGACAGGGCGTATGTTATTACGATCTTGCCCATATGGAAAAACTGCCGGAGCTGGTGAGAGATCTGCTGGCGGACGATGCACGCCGGGAGGAGATCGTAAGAGCCGGCATCCCTGTGGTGGAAGAAAAACATACGTGGATCAGGCGAGCACATCAGCTGCTGGAATGGATCGAGGAAGATGCGGGCGGGACAGACAGAAAAGATTGAGAGAGAAACAGGAGCGATTGGAGAAAAGCGAAGAATTCCGCATAAAACAGTTGCATTTTGCAGATAATGAGGGTATAATGTCGGAAGAAATTGGCAGTGACGAAAGCTACGACCGCAAAGCTGTTTCAGAGAGCCGGTGGCAGGTGTAAACCGGTGCAGTGAGTAAGGTCTTTCCACTTTCAGAGCCGGTGATGAAAGTCACAAGGTTCGTACCCTGTATCGTACGTTTGAGAGGTCGGAAGAGAATCTGTTCTTTACCATAGAGAAAGAGAAGCAGAGTATTCCGGCAATATGGGTGGCAACGCGGAAGAGAATACAGCCTTTCGTCCCATGTGTTTTGGCACAGGGGCGGAAGGCTTTTGTGTTAGTTATGAAGATAATTACGAAACTCCTGAAAACACGAATGAAGTTGTGAAAATGTGACAAAAGCTTGAGAAGACATTGGGGAGCCACCGGTTCTTAGAAGGCAGGAACAACGATGAGTTGTGACTGGCTTCTTAGCACCGTTGTGAGCGACACATAGCGAGAGCGTGTCTTCGAAAATTTTGTTACATTTTCACAACGTTTATAACGTAAATCAGAGTTTCGCAATTGTCTGGAAAACAATAAGAAAGAAAAAGGAGCTTAGAAAAAATGATCGATTTAAAATTTTTAAGAGAAAATCCGGAAATCGTAAAACAGAACATTAAGAACAAATTCCAGGATCAGAAATTACCATTAGTAGACGAAGTGATCGAGTTAGATGCGAAGGCAAGAGCAACCCAGAAAGAGGCTGATGAGCTTCGTGCAAGCCGTAACACCTTATCCAAACAGATCGGACAGTTAATGGGACAGGGCAGGAAGGAGGAGGCTGAGGCAGTAAAGGCACAGGTAAGCGCCAATGCAGCCCGCCTTGCTGAGTTAGAAGAAACAGAGAAAGAGTTACAGGAAAAAGTAACAAAGATCATGATGGTGATCCCAAACATCATCGATCCGTCTGTTCCAATCGGAAAAGATGACAGCTGCAACGTGGAGATCGAAAAATTCGGCGAACCTGTCGTTCCTGATTTTGAAATCCCATATCACACAGATATCATGGATCGTTTTGATGGAATCGACCTCGATGCAGCCGGAAAAGTTGCAGGAAACGGTTTCTATTATTTAATGGGTGATATCGCAAGAATCCATTCCGCAGTGATCTCCTACGCAAGGGATTTCATGATCAACCGCGGATTTACCTACTGTGTACCGCCATTCATGATCCGAAGCAACGTTGTGACAGGTGTTATGAGTTTTGACGAGATGGACGCTATGATGTACAAGATCGAGGGAGAGGATCTCTACCTGATCGGTACTTCCGAGCACTCCATGATCGGTAAATTCATCGACACGATCAACGATGAAGAAAAATTACCATACACACTGACTTCTTACTCTCCATGTTTCCGTAAGGAAAAAGGAGCACACGGTATCGAGGAACGTGGTGTATACCGTATCCACCAGTTCGAGAAACAGGAAATGATCGTTGTCTGCAGACCGGAGGAGTCCAAAGAGTGGTATGATAAATTATGGCAGAACACCGTTGACCTGTTCCGCAGCTTAGATATCCCGGTCCGTACATTAGAGTGCTGCTCCGGCGATCTCGCTGACTTAAAAGTAAAATCCTGCGACGTAGAGGCATGGTCTCCAAGACAGAAGAAATACTTCGAAGTTGGAAGCTGCTCAAACTTAGGAGATGCACAGGCAAGACGTTTAAAGATCAGGGTAAAAGGAAAAGACGGAAACAAATATTTTGCACATACCTTAAACAACACAGTTGTTGCTCCGCCACGTATGCTGATCGCATTCTTAGAGAACAACTTAAATGAGGACGGAAGCGTCAACATTCCAAAAGCACTTCAGCCATATATGGGTGGAATTGAGAAGATCGTTCCTAAACACTAAGAAAAAACAGAAAAGTAAGAATAAATAAAAAAGAATGTATCCGGAGGAAATTGATCCGGATACATTCTTTTTTAAAAAATTATTTCTCATAAATACAGTGTGTTCCCTGATGCTGCATCAGTCCGCCAAGACATTTTTTGTTGCAGCGGACGCAGCGGTGGATCTGGTCTGCATGACCATCTTTCAGCTTGTTTACCCAGTCAGGATCAGCCAGTAACTGGCGGCTCATGGCAGCACACTGGATGCGGCCATCGGCAAGCTGTTTTTCCACAAAATCAGGATCGGTAAGTCCGCCGACACCACAGATCGGAAGATTGGTGTACTGTCTTACCTCATCACAGAATTTCAGGAAACATCCCGGTTCACCAAAATACGGATGGTTTTTTGGTGGGATAGTATTCTCAAGATCAGAATGGTTTGCGAGCGTGACATGGAAGCTTGTAACGCCAGCTTTTTCAAGCATTGGAACAAATACCTTCAGCTCATCCTCCACAACACCTGCATTGCCGTAGTGCGGATTCTCCTGACGGACGGCAAGCTTGTAATCGATTGGCATATCCGGCAGTTTTTCGCGGACGGCAGAAACAGCCTCCACTGCAAAACGTGCACGGTTTTCGGCAGTTCCGCCGTATTCATCGGTGCGGTGGTTGTAAATGGAAGAACTGAAACTTCCGCACATACGGTCACCGTGGATCTGGATCATGTCAAATCCTGCTTTTTTTGCGAGAATAGCGGCAGTGCCGAAAGCAGAGGTGATCTCTTTTACTTTTTTGTGAGGCATATTCGTAATATATGGAGCAACCTCATTATTTAAAAGAGGGCGGAGTTCCTGCATGCTGATCCGTTTTGTGAGCACGCCCGGAACATATTTTAACATGGCTTTGATATTAGAATCGGACTGATGAAGCTGGGCGCATACCTTACAGTCATTGTCATGGGCGATCCCGATTACTTTTTGATAGAATGCAAAGCCTTTTTTGTCAAAAAGCGATTTGCCGAAATGACTTTTTCCAACCGGAACGTCTCCGACAATGATCATAGCGCAGCCGCCAGCTGCAATCCGGTGTATTTTTTCAAAGTAATCTTCATCCGATAAACCGAATGTTGTAGGGGCAAAAATAATGCGGTTTTTTAAGGTTAATCCTCCATAATTGAAGGGAGTCTGAATTGTTTCGTACATAATCTCACACTTTCTGAATTGATATTTTACACAGCAGATTTAAAAGGAGCTGCTGCTCCTCATTGGTAAGACCGGTCAATTTGGTGGCATCCCAGTCGAAAAGTACCTGATGGCAGACATCAAAAGCCTGTTTCCCAAGAGGGGTTAAGGTTAACCGGTAACTGCGGCCGGATTTCTTTTCTTTGATCAGAAAACCATCTTCTGCAAGTTTCGCAACGGAGCGCTGCGAATGTCCCCAGTCCAGTTTTAAGGCGCTGGTCAGTTCTGATGGGGTACACTCAGGATGTTTGCCCACATAAATGATAAAGTACATCTGACCAAAGTTAAGACCTAACTCATGGAGCTTTTCTGTTGTGTAAGCAGCAAATTCTTTATATAGTTCAGTTGTATAGTAGGAAAGAGTTGATATTAGCATAAATCCTCCTTACATCGCAAAGCGAAATCCAATTTTCATATCGAAAACTGAGTATTTCCGTTTCCAACTGCACACAGTATAAAACCAATACTTGACTTTGTCAAGTAAGAAAATAAAAAAAGTTGTATGAGTTTTTGACCGGATGACTTGTGATCTTTTATCATTCGGGTGAAAACCCATACAACCGTTCCTGCTTATTCAGAAATATGATTTTCGCGCATATATTCACCAATTTTTTTGTCACAGGCAAGAATGTGGTTTGCAAGCCAGTTCAGTAAAAACTGGATCAGATCAAGAAGATATACCTGCTGGTTGTCATCCAGATCCTCCATTTCATCCAGATCGATATTTACAAGACGGTCTACAAATGCAGCGTGTGCCCGTTTCTGTGAAGGAAGTTCAGGATAATGGATGCGCTCCATCAGAGCCTCTTCCTCGCTGAAATGTAATTCCGTATAATCTCTCAATTCTGCCAGCAGACGCATGATCTCATCGTATTTATCATGTAAAAGCTGGTCGTGGATGAGGTCATTGGTATCACTGATGATCTCAAACAGCTTGCGGTGCTCATCATCGACAAATGTGATGCCGGTTTTGTATTTGTCCGTGAATGCAAATGGATCCTCTGTAGATTCTTCCGTAGGGATCATTTTCCCGATCATCATATCGCTGCTTAAAATATGATGATAAAGCCAGTGCACGAGGTAAGTAAGAAGTTCATTTAACGATCTCCTGGCATTGCGTGGTGATGTGGTATCCAGTTTAAATTCATTGATCGTCTTTGTAAATGCAGCGTGTTCTGTCTTCTGGAGAGGAAGCTCAGGATCATGGATACTCTCCATATAAGCCTCCTCATGAGCAAGGTGCGTAGCTGCGTAATCTTTCAGGTTTGCGATCAGGCTTTGACCGATGGCTGTCACATCCTCTGTTTTCTCAACTAACTCGAATGCTTCATTTATCATCTGGAACAGACGCTTGTGTTCTTCATCGATTGCATCAATATGAAGCATACAGTCTTCTGTAAATTCGTACATAAAATCCTCCTTCTGTGTGTCATAAATCCGCAGCGCTTACGGAAAAGTGCAGTGGAATGTCTTTCGTGTTGCTACATTTATGTCATCATCATAGCACATGCTGGAAGAAAATTACAGTTGTTTTCGTGGAAATTATGCCATACTTTTACAGGTACTGCGGATGAAATTTGCAATAATCCTTTTCATCGATTCAAATTAATGATATAATTTTTCTGAAATGTTGACAGATATACATTTTATCTTTCTAAAATGTTGATAATTTACATTAAAAAGTGTTATTTATGTTGATCAGAGGTGCCTTATGTTAAAAAGAAAAGCAACAAATTTTATGAAAAACTGGATAAACACAAAGGATAAGAAGTGCCTTGTCGTTCAGGGTGCCAGACAAACAGGAAAGACATATACCGTTGAACGTTTTGCCGAAGAAAATTATGAAGAACTGGTTGAAATTAATTTTAAACAGATGCCTTCTGCGATGGAGATATTTTCTGGAGATCTTACCGTAGATGCTATGGTTATGGGTATGCGGTTCCGCTTCCCTGAAAAGAAAATTATTCCTGGAAAAACATTGATTTTTCTGGATGAAATTCAGGAATGTCAGGAAGCGGTCACATCACTTAAATTTTGGGCGATAGATAATAAATATGATGTAATTGTATCTGGCTCACTTCTTGGAATCGACTACAAACGTGCCTCTTCTTATCCGGTTGGATATGTTGATTATTTGAAAATGTATGGGATTGATTTTGAAGAGTTTCTGTGGGGAATGGGAATATCCGGGGATATGATAGAAAATCTCTGTGGTTATCTGCGTTCTAAAATGATTGTGCCTGAAGCAATTCATTCGCAAATGATGAATTATTACAGACAGTACATTGCAATAGGTGGTATGCCAGAGGCAGTACAGAAATATATAGACACAAAAGATTTTAGGGAAATTGACAGGATACAACGCAGCCTCTTACAGGGATACCAGTATGACATAGCACATTATGCAACAGCTGAGGAAAAGGTAAAAGCAGAGAAGTGTTATCTTTCTCTTGCAAAACAGTTACTGGATAAGGAAAACCATAAATTTCAATATAAAGAGGTCGAACATGGTGGTCGGGCACAAAAATATTTTTCAAGTATTGAGTGGCTGCTTCGTGCGGATATGGTGCATTTATGCAAACTGGTAACAGATGTCAGATTTGATCTGGATGACTATGCAAGAGATGACTTTTTCAGGGCATACACAACGGATTTATCTCTTTTGATGGCGATGAAAGATTTTTCATTAAAGCAACATATCGTAGAAAATACGTTATTCGGAAACTCAAAAGGCGGTATATATGAATGTGCCATAGCAGATGCACTTTACAAGAAAGGATATCCGTTATATTTCTATAAAAATGAGACAACCAAGAGAAAAATTGATGTTATGATCCAAAAAGATGGTGTGGTAGTTCCGATTGAGGTTAAAAGTGGAAATACGCGGGCTAATTCCTTAAAATCTATTTTGAAAATGAATGCAGATATTCCTTATGGATACAAGTTTGTTGATGGTAATATAGGTGTAAGTGATGATGGTATCATTACATTACCGTTATATATGATCGCGTTTATTTAAAGTATTATTTTTTTGACTTTGTGATATAATGAGCGCAAGTGAGAAGAATGCATTTATGCATTCGGCGAACGGCGAATGTCGATCATGTGCTGCTTTTGCACATGATATAATATTTTTAAAAGCTGTACCATTAAGCGTTTCGGACGTTTGCGAGAAGATGTCTACATCACTTGGCGTAATGGCAAGGCTTTTTCTTTTTCCTGAATACATAGTCTGTATTCTTAAATCATGATGTTTACTTTGAACATATGTTACTAATGTTTTTTCCATTTATATTTTTTTTAAAATATTATCACTGGATTCCCATAATACATTGTAGTTGTAGTTCCCGGTTATTACTTGGTATGTTATAATAATCCGGTACTCGATAAAGACGGAAAGCAGGCTGTAGTTCCCGGTTATTACTTGGTATGTTATAATTTAAATCTCTTAAAACTTAACAATCTAGTGCTGTAGTTCCCGGTTATTACTTGGTATGTTATAATTTCCGTTCGTGGATAGGACATCACGCTTCCGCTGTAGTTCCCGGTTATTACTTGGTATGTTATAATAGTACCGCATTGCAGTATTCAGTTTCAACGCTGTAGTTCCCGGTTATTACTTGGTATGTTATAATATGATTTCGGAGTGGAGAGACCAGCGGACTGCTGTAGTTCCCGGTTATTACTTGGTATGTTATAATCGAAGCCTAAAGCTCATTTCACTTAGGCTTGCTGTAGTTCCCGGTTATTACTTGGTATGTTATAATTTACGTGTGGTAGTTCCCACGTTGCATCGGCTGTAGTTCCCGGTTATTACTTGGTATGTTATAATACAATGACCTGAATTATGTAGCTGATAAAAGCTGTAGTTCCCGGTTATTACTTGGTATGTTATAATTATTTTCCGATGCAGAAGAGTATATTGTGTGCTGTAGTTCCCGGTTATTACTTGGTATGTTATAATACATATTAACGCTTTTTGGTAACGATTCTAGCTGTAGTTCCCGGTTATTACTTGGTATGTTATAATCGTCTTGTATCAAGTACCTTTAATACCTCTGCTGTAGTTCCCGGTTATTACTTGGTATGTTATAATTATAATAAATTAAGCGCTTCAATGTACACGGCTGTAGTTCCCGGTTATTACTTGGTATGTTATAATAACTGGCGAAATATTTCATTCAAAAGAAACGCTGTAGTTCCCGGTTATTACTTGGTATGTTATAATCAACGTTCCGGTTGCATCTCTATAGGCTTTGCTGTAGTTCCCGGTTATTACTTGGTATGTTATAATCCTAATGGAAGTTTTACTGAATTTACCGATGCTGTAGTTCCCGGTTATTACTTGGTATGTTATAATTTTTGGCATTATACAAAAAACGCTATTAACGCTGTAGTTCCCGGTTATTACTTGGTATGTTATAATGAAAAAGGCGGGGGCATGAAAGGAATTGTGGCTGTAGTTCCCGGTTATTACTTGGTATGTTATAATGTCAGTCCGACAATTTCTTGCAGACCGGAAGCTGTAGTTCCCGGTTATTACTTGGTATGTTATAATTTGTGGTTATAGGAGGCGGTCAGATGGATTGCTGTAGTTCCCGGTTATTACTTGGTATGTTATAATTCAGAAACAGCAGGAGGAAATTGAATACTGCTGTAGTTCCCGGTTATTACTTGGTATGTTATAATATGATGACAGATGCGATTGACGCAGCCATTGCTGTAGTTCCCGGTTATTACTTGGTATGTTATAATACGACTTCACAAGTGCCTCTTTCGCTTTATGCTGTAGTTCCCGGTTATTACTTGGTATGTTATAATACAATCCACATCTAAGCACAGAAAGGAAGGGCTGTAGTTCCCGGTTATTACTTGGTATGTTATAATAAAAAACAGGTAATGACGAAGCAAGGTTGTGCTGTAGTTCCCGGTTATTACTTGGTATGTTATAATCGCAGGATCAGACACAGCGACAAGGCAGTGGCTGTAGTTCCCGGTTATTACTTGGTATGTTATAATAACACCCGCGACTTGCTATGTCGAGGACGTGCTGTAGTTCCCGGTTATTACTTGGTATGTTATAATTTATCAGAAGTTATTCCGCACATATCATACGCTGTAGTTCCCGGTTATTACTTGGTATGTTATAATAGCCCAGATCCCGGAGTTCTACGGCACGTTGCTGTAGTTCCCGGTTATTACTTGGTATGTTATAATATATTCAGCGTGCCAGTGTTCGAAGCCTTCGCTGTAGTTCCCGGTTATTACTTGGTATGTTATAATAAAAACGCTTGCCGATTGTCTCTGGCAGTTGCTGTAGTTCCCGGTTATTACTTGGTATGTTATAATGCGTAACGGTACTTCTTCTTCTCGGCTTCTGCTGTAGTTCCCGGTTATTACTTGGTATGTTATAATCCACAGACAATGTGCCGGAGGGTGCCACGGGCTGTAGTTCCCGGTTATTACTTGGTATGTTATAATTGGCAGCCCTCCCAGTTTTCTTCGATTTCTGCTGTAGTTCCCGGTTATTACTTGGTATGTTATAATAGATTGTTCCTGCGGTTCTGGTGTCGCAGTGCTGTAGTTCCCGGTTATTACTTGGTATGTTATAATGGCAGTATGTGAGGTAAAAGACATGGACCAGCTGTAGTTCCCGGTTATTACTTGGTATGTTATAATCAGTCATTGTCATGGACAGTGCAGGACTGCGCTGTAGTTCCCGGTTATTACTTGGTATGTTATAATAGAGCAGGAAAGAGTTATAAACTGGGCGAGCTGTAGTTCCCGGTTATTACTTGGTATGTTATAATGTGTCGAACCTCTCTTGCAATTCTGCCAGAGCTGTAGTTCCCGGTTATTACTTGGTATGTTATAATTGCTTCACGCCGCCCATAAAGCCCGTTACTGCTGTAGTTCCCGGTTATTACTTGGTATGTTATAATGAACGGTAGAGGAAGCAGAAAACATTGTGAGCTGTAGTTCCCGGTTATTACTTGGTATGTTATAATGGCAGCTGGCAGCAGGTGGACACATACGGTGCTGTAGTTCCCGGTTATTACTTGGTATGTTATAATCGTGTCGAACCTCTCTTGCAATTCTGCCAGAGCTGTAGTTCCCGGTTATTACTTGGTATGTTATAATGGTAGTGTTCAATTAGTACAACACTACCCAGCTGTAGTTCCCGGTTATTACTTGGTATGTTATAATACCTGCCGGGAATGTCTTTTTACATTCTGGCTGTAGTTCCCGGTTATTACTTGGTATGTTATAATATGACGCAGAAGCACCGTGCCACCATTGCCGCTGTAGTTCCCGGTTATTACTTGGTATGTTATAATCGTCTTGCGCTGATAATGTAACCAGCTTTGGCTGTAGTTCCCGGTTATTACTTGGTATGTTATAATGCATATTCAATATGTGTGCCCGGTGTTTTTGCTGTAGTTCCCGGTTATTACTTGGTATGTTATAATTAGCGCTTCTACATGATGTATGCAAAGCAGGCTGTAGTTCCCGGTTATTACTTGGTATGTTATAATATGAAAATGGTGTGGTTACTGCGCTTAATTGCTGTAGTTCCCGGTTATTACTTGGTATGTTATAATATTTTACGTGTGTTGACCAAATACGGAAGGCTGTAGTTCCCGGTTATTACTTGGTATGTTATAATCTGGCACCTTATGACAAATACAGAGTTTGTGCTGTAGTTCCCGGTTATTACTTGGTATGTTATAATGGTAGTGTTCAATTAGTACAACACTACCCAGCTGTAGTTCCCGGTTATTACTTGGTATGTTATAATCAAAGGGAATTACCGGAGCATTTAGCAAGGCTGTAGTTCCCGGTTATTACTTGGTATGTTATAATAGGGAACGGAAAACCCTGCATAATCCAAATGATTATGCAGGGTTTTAACTTTCAAAAAACAAATAAAAAATGATTATAGTAGACGGAAAAAACACATTTTAAGAAAAAATCAAGAAATATGAAAAGCATTTTCCACTATATCCCTAAACAAAGCCGTACTTGCCTTACTCGGGCATACGGCTTTTCGCTTTATATCTATGCTACCTATTAAAAGGCCTTATTTTGATACTCGTTTTTAATAGCGGAAATGTTCTAAGCAATTCATTATTGAATATTTTCGATGTGTAACCATAGTTCTAACTTCTGTGGTTTAAATATTTAAATAGCAATTTTTTGTTGATTTAAATTAAAATGTACAAATTATTGGACAGTTAAAGCGCTATATCTTCAGTAATGAAAAATCAGCAGGGAAAACCCTGCTGAAGGAGAACAATATTCTCCATATTATATTTTCAATCCGCGTAGTAAAATACGACAATCTTTATTATAAATAATAACGTATGAATGTCAATTGGTAAAAATATTATTCTATAATATGGATAATATATTGACAAACAGGGTATGAAAGAATAATATGAAGATAGGAGGAAAGAAAAATGTATCTGGCACACAAGGAAAATGAAAAAAAGCAGGAATTAACAGTACATTTACTGGAAGCGGGACAGTATGCACAGAGTGAAGGAGAAAAGATAGGAATAGGAACATTAGCTACACTTTGTCTGCAATTGCATGATGCAGGAAAGTTTAGTACTGAATTTCAGGCATATATCAAGCAAGAAGATGATCTACCCAAAAGGGGAGCAGTAAATCATAGCTCTGCAGGAGCTGAATTATTAATGCAGGAATTTAAGAACAGTCCCTATCATTCAGTTCAAGATATGAGGCTTTTGATAGAGCTTATTTCATATACGATTACGGCACATCATGGAATTTATGACTGCATAGATGAAGATGGCGAAGACAAGTTTGAAGTCAGATTGAATGTGGTTGAAAAAGAAAAACTGGATGAAATTGCAAGACTGTGGTTTGAAGAAATGCATTTTACAAAAGATATGTTATGCAGTCAGATGAGAAAGGCATATGGTGAATTCATAACCGCTTTTTTGAAACCATTAAAACAAATCTGTCAGAATGGACAGACAGAAGGCACAGAGAGATTTTTTTATATGAGCTGTATGGAACGATTGCTTTTGTCTTTACAAATAGACTCAGACTGGACAGATACAGCAAGAGCAATGGGTGACAGTATGCTTGATGATAATATGGAAACTGCAAACGTATATCAGAAGGCTTTGAAAAATTATCAGCAATATATGGATAAGCTGGAAAAAGAAGCACAGGAGAATCTCAGAACAGAGAAACAAAAACAAATCTTCGAACTGCGAAAAAAGATTAGAGAAGAATGTATGAATTTCTCAGAGACATCATATGGAATATATCGGTTATCACTTCCGACAGGTGCGGGAAAGACGTTAGCATCTTTGGGATATGCACTGAAAGTGGCAGCAAAGAGAAAAACATCGGAAGTTTCTCACATTTTTTACATAAGTCCTTATATATCCATCACAGAACAGAGCACTGAAGTGATAAAAAAAGCAGTCGGAAACGAAGAATGGGTGATGGAACATCACTCAAATGTCAGCAATTCTGATGAACAGGAGAAGCAGATAGATACTGCATGGAAGGAACCGATTATCTGTACAACTATGATTCAATTTTTGTATACGTTGTTTTCACAGAAAAATAAAAGCATCCGCCGTTTTCATCAATTGAAAAATTCTGTGATTATCGTAGATGAAGCACAGGCACTGCCGGTGCAGACAATACACACATTTAATCTTATGATGAATTTTCTATGTTATGTATGTCATGCGACTATTATTTTGTGTACAGCCACCCAACCGCAATTGGCATCTGGCAATATAAAAAGAAAGATTTTATATACAGCGCCTAAGGATATGGTCACAGGAGTGTGTGATATTTTTCAGCGTTTTCAGCGTACAAACATCTCTTTTGAAATAAATAAGCCAGACACATTTGAATCACTGGGAGAGAAGATATTCAATGATTTCCAAAAGGAACGGACAATACTTTTAATTTTGAATAAGAAAGAGACAGTTGGAGCATTTTTTGATTATATAAAAGCAGAATTGAAAGATGTGAAGATTTTTTATCTGACAACAAACTTATGTCCGGAACATCGGAGTGATCAATTGGAAAGCATAAAAAATTATCTGAAAAATAGTACAGAAAAAGTTTTGATTATAAGTACAAATCTGATAGAAGCGGGAGTGGATCTGTCAGTCAATCATGTCTATCGTTCACTTGCAGGATTGGACAATATCGCACAGGCGGCAGGTCGTTGCAACCGAAACGGGGAAATGGAGCAGGGGAGGGTTACTGTAATTCAATTAGTTGGGGATGAATTTGAGGTGATTCGAACAGCTCAGAAGAAAACGGAAGAAGTCTGTGAAAAATATAATCAGTCCAATAGTACGGAGAGTATTATTTTCCCAGAGTGGATGGATTGGTATTATGAAATTTATTATAAGGAAGTCAGCAATAAAATGGATTATGATATAGGAAAAGGCGAAACAATATATAAATTATTGAGCAGTGGATTTCCGGGAGAACGGAAACATTTCATCAGACAGGCATTTGAAACAGCAGGAGAAAACTACAGACCGATTCAGGAAGAGGGAAAAACAGTGATAGTTCCATATAAAGAGGGAATGGATATCCTTGAAAAACTGGAAACAGCGCAGAATATGTCTGATAAAAAAAGATTATTAAGAAAGATACAGCGTTATACGGTGTCTGTTTATGAAAATAAATTAAAAGAATGCTTACAAAATGGAGTGATAGAAGAAAGCAGGTTTTTACCAGACGTATATGTAGCTAAAAATTATGATATGGAAAAAGGACTGCTCAATGAACTTGTATTACAATATTATTGAAAAAGGGGGAAAGAAGAATGGAAAGAGAAAATGCAATAGAATATAAAGTCTATGGGAAATATGCACTTTTCACCGATCCATTAACGAAAACAGGAGGCGAAAAACTGTCATATCAGGTGCCAACGTATCAAGCATTGAAAGGAATCACAGAAAGTATTTACTGGAAACCTACGTTTACGTGGGTGATTGATGAGTGCAGAGTGATGCATCCAATACGGACAGAGTCAAAGGGAATGCGCCCGATAAAATATCAGGGAGGAAACGATCTGGCATCTTACACATATTTAAAAGATGTAGAATACCGGGTGAAAGCACATTTTGTATGGAATGAAAACAGACCGGATCTTGTAAATGACCGGAATGAGAATAAGCATTATCAAATTGCAAAAAGAATGTTAGAAAGAGGAGGCAGGAGAGATATTTTTCTTGGAACAAGAGAATGTCAGGGATATGTAGAACCCTGTACAGTGATGGAAGGAGAAGGATTCTATGACAATGATGGAAATATTTCTTTTGGAATCATGGTACATGGAATTACATATTCGGATGAAGCAGTCAGGGAGAATGAGAAAAAGCATATGACGATCCGGTTATGGAATGCATACATGAAAGACGGAGTGATTAGATTTCCGGAACCGGAAGAATGTCAGATCAGAAAAGCAGTTGCGGAAATGGAAATGAAAACATTTGACGAAACGAATTTCTGTGGAGTAAAGGAATTTGAAAGGGGGAATCTTTTTGGGCTGGATACAAATGCTTGAAAAAACATATGATGCATGTGAATCAATTGTTGGAAAAAAGGTGAATGAAGATCCAATCCTGCTCCCAATCTCACATTCTACGGCAAATGCGCAGTTGGAAGTGACGATTGACATGGATGGAAATTTTATGCCGGCTTTGTCTGGAATCATTCCAAAGGATGGGGAAGATAAAATTACGATTATTCCTGTGATGGCTTCTTCCAGAAGTGGCAAGCAAAGTTCGCCACATGCACTAGGTGATAAACTTTGTTATGTTGCAGGAGATTATTCATTATACACAAATGAGGACAAGACAGAATACTATAATGATTATCTTAACAATTTAAGAAAATGGACAATGTCTGAATTCTCCAATAAGTGGCTGCAATGCGTATACATTTATTTGAAAAAGGCTACACTGATTCAGGATTTAATCAAAGCGAAAGTATTGGTATTGAGCGAAGGCGGTTTACTATCCGAGTGTGAAAATAAAATTCAGTCAATTGCGCAAAAAGAAGCGATGGTAAGATTTGCAGTATGGGATAGTGGAGAAAAACATGAACTGTGGAAAGAACCAGAAATGTATCAATCTTTTATAGAGTATTATAAAACAAACCTGTGTAATTATAATATAGATTATGTGACAGGTGAAAGAATGTCGTGTTCTGAAAAACATCCTTGGAAAATTAGAAATTCAGGGGATCAGGCAAAACTTCTTTCAGCAAATGATACCTCTGGTTTTACTTACCGGGGAAGGTTCGCGAATCGTGAGCAGGCTGCCAGTATTGGATATGAAACTTCGCAGAAAGCACATAATGCTTTGCGCTGGTTGTTAGCAAGGCAGGGAAAATATATAGACGGTGAGATGACTGTGGTGTGGAAGCTTCCACAAAATCTAAAAGAAAAAGATTCTAATCTGGCTTTGGATGTAGTTGATTTATTTGGAGATACACAGGAAACATTTTTGGCAGATTTTGATTGGGCAGCAGAATGCAGGGACGAGGATGACATAGAACTCGACAGAAAATTTGCAGAGAAATTGAATCAGGCGATGGCTGGATACCGGGCAAAACTCCAACCGGATGATGAAGTAATCATTTTGTCGGTTGATGCAGCAACAACAGGAAGGTTAGCTGTTACTTACTATCAGGAAGTTCCGGGAAATGAATTTATAGACAGAGTTCTTCACTGGCATCAGAATTGTACCTGGCCACGATGGATAAAATTACATGAAACAAAAAAATGGGTGTTCATAAATAACACAGCGCCATCACCAAATGAGATAGCACTTGCTGCGTATGGAACAGAACAGGAAAAAGGATATCTGGCATGTAGTGATAAACTGAAAAAAACTACAATCCGAAGAATTTTACCGTGTATTATCGGATTAAGCCCGAAAATACCGGCCGATATTGTGAAAGCTGCTGTAAACAGGGCTTCAAATCCACAGGCATACAGCTCTTTTGTGTGGCAGAACTGTGTGGCGCCGGTGGCTTGTGCAATGATAAAATATAATGAATTTGATGGGAAGGTGAACAGTATGGAGCTAGAGAAAGATAGAAGCTATCTGTTTGGACAATTACTTGCTATCCTTGAAAAAGTCGAGGAGAGAGCACTATATTTACAGGAAAGTAAAACAGATGACAGACTTACCAATGCAAAGAAAATGTGGAATGTGTATACCAGACGTCCGGCAATCACTTATGAAAGACTCTATAGTCATATAGTGAGAGCATATCTGAAACGGTTAAATCCGGGTGCAAGAGCGAAAATAGAAAACAAAATAATGCAGATCATAAATGTTCTTCGGGAAACAGATGGATTCAACAACAATCCTTTGAATGAAAGATATTTACTTGGTTATTACGAGGAAAGAGAAAAATTAATAAAATCAAAAGGCGAAAAGTCGAATGAAGGAGGAGAAGAGTAATGGGAGTATTTACAAACAAAATTGATTTTGAAGTGGTGATTATGGTGAATCATGGAAATCCGAATGGAGATCCGTTGAATGGAAATCGTCCGAGAGAAGATTTTGACGGATTCGGAGAAATTTCGGATGTATGTCTGAAAAGAAAAATCAGAAATCGTCTGCAGGATTTGGGAGAGAAAATTTTTGTGCAAAGCGAAGACCGCTGTGATGATGGATGCAAGAGTCTTGCAGACAGGACAAAGACAAATGACAAGATGCAGAAAGCATTGAAAACAAAAGATGATGAGGCATATGCCAAAGCAGCATGTGAGTCGTGGATTGATGTGAGAGCATTTGGACAGGTATTTGCTTTTAAAGGAAATTCCGTATCAGTTGGAGTGAGAGGACCTGTAACAATTCAGTCGGCATTCAGTGTAGATCCTATTGACATTGAAAGTATACAGATCACGAAAAGTGTAAATTCAGAAACAAGTCATGATACAATGGGAATGAAACATCGTGTTAATTTTGCCCTGTATACGGTGAAGGGAAGTATTAATCATCAGCTCGCAGAAAAGACTGGATTTTCGGATGAAGATGCAGAAAAGATAAAGGAAGCACTGAGGACGCTCTTTGAAAATGATGCATCATCCGCAAGACCAGATGGAAGCATGGAAGTGGTAAAAGTTTATTGGTGGAAGCATAATTGCCCGATGGGACAGTATTCTTCGGCAAAAGTTCATCGCTTACTGAAAATTGAGAAGAAGACAGAATTTCCAAAGAATATTGATGACTACGAAATTACGTTAGATTCCTTACCGGGATTGGAAGTGGAAATAATTGAAGGAATATAAAGAAGACGATTATCTGATGATCTCCGGGATACAGCATTTTGCGTTTTGTAGAAGACAATGGGCATTGATTCATCTGGAACAGCAATGGACTGAAAACTACAAGACAATGGATGGAAACTTTATGCACAGACAGGCGCATAATGGGGCATTCCACGAGAAAAGAAAAGATATCATCATTTCTCGTGGAATGCCGGTTTTCTCACGAATAATGGGTGTGAGTGGGATTTGTGATATTGTGGAATTTCATGCAGATGAGTCTGGTACTTTGATACGTACATTTGGTGGGAAATATACGCCATTACCGATAGAATATAAAAGAGGAAAACCAAAAGATCATGATGCGGATATCCTGCAGGTAGCTGCACAGGCCATGTGTCTGGAAGAAATGTTGGATTGTACAATTACACAGGGCGCATTGTATTATGGAGAGATAAAGCATCGTGTTAATATTCAGATTACAGAGGGTATCAAGCAGAACGTAAAAGATATGTTTGATGAAATGCATCAATATTATGAAAGGGGTTATACACCAAAAGCAAAAAAGAAGAAAGCATGTTATGTGTGTTCTTTAAAAGATTTGTGTCTGCCGGAACTGGAAAAAACGGGAAATGTTGAAACATACATGAATAATATATTGGCAGAAGATTTGGAGGATAACACATGAAAAAATTGTTGAATACTCTCTATATCACATCCGAGAATAAATATTTATCTCTGGATGGAGAAAATGTGGTGATTAAAGAGGAAGGTGCAGAGCTTGGAAGAATGCCACTTCATAATCTTGAAATGATTGTAACGTTTAGCAGAGCAGGAGCCAGTCCGGCGTTGATGGGAAAATGTGCAGATAATAATATTTCAATTGTATTTTTGACGCCGTCCGGCTCATTCCTGGCAAGGGTAGAAGGAAAGACAAAAGGAAATGTGCTTCTGAGGAAGAAACAGTATGAAGTTGCAGCAGACGAGCAGGAAAGCCTAAAGATTGCACGCAATACGATTGTCGGAAAAGTTTATAATGGACGGTGGGTAATCGAGCGTACCATAAGAGATCATTCACTACAGACAGATGCAGATAAATTAAAAATTGTTTCAGAGAGGCTTCGGGATAAAATACCTGATATCAGAATCAGTAACAACAAAGATCAACTCAGGGGAATAGAGGGTGAACTTGCGTCACAGTATTTTTCTGTTTTTGATGAATTGATTTTACAGCAAAAAGAAGATTTCTATTTTCATGAGAGAAACAGAAGACCACCTCTGGACAGGGTAAATGCATTATTATCATTTGTATATACACTATTAACAAGCATGATGGCAGCATCGTTAGAAACAGTTGGACTGGATCCATGTGTCGGATTTTTACATGGAGATAGACCTGGAAGATATTCACTGGCATTGGATATGATGGAAGAACTTCGGCCTGCGCTGGCTGATCGTTTTGTTTTGCGTCTTATTAATAAAAGGATGGTGGGCAAAACAGATTTTATAGAAAAAGAAGATGGAGCAATCTTATTGACAGATGATGCCAGAAAGAGAGTGCTTGACGAATGGCAGAAGCGAAAACAGGAACAGATAATACATCCATATTTAAAAGAAAAGATTCAGTGGGGAATGGTTTCTTATATGCAGGCAATGTTTTTGGCAAGATATTTACGTGGAGACATTGATGCATATCCGCCATTTTTGTGGAAATAGAGGTGATATTTTGCTTGTATTGATTACATATGATGTTAATACAGAAAATGAAGCAGGAAAGAGCAGACTTCGTAAAGTAGCAAAACAATGTGTAAACTATGGAGTACGAGTACAAAATTCTGTTTTTGAATGTATTGTAGATGGTGCCCAGTGTCGCATGCTGAAAGGAAAACTACAGGAAATTATAGACGAAGAAAAAGACAGCATTCGTATTTATTATTTAAACGATAAACAAAAACAGAAAATAGAATGTCTGGGTGTAAAAAAAGGAATATCAGTAGAAAATACGCTGATATTTTAAAGCGGTGCGGATCATAAGCGAACATGAAAAAGCGGATGATTCGCACCGGAAAAATGCAATATTTTTTGTGTTGCATAAAATAATTATTGCGGTTTTGATGGAATTATATAGACACTATGCAATAATTATTGCAGAGATGCATGAGGAATATTGTGCATTTTTGCTGTCGCTCCTCTTGTAGGAGCGTGGATTGAAATAATTACCCCATTTAAAATATCATCTGCTATGCCGTCGCTCCTCTTGTAGGAGCGTGGATTGAAATCTGCAACCGCTCCACTCTCACATCCGTAACCTTAGTCGCTCCTCTTGTAGGAGCGTGGATTGAAATAGTTTACCTACTTATTAAGCTGCTCTTTTGCCAGTCGCTCCTCTTGTAGGAGCGTGGATTGAAATACGAGTAATGATCCGCTGGACAAACTATCCTACGGTCGCTCCTCTTGTAGGAGCGTGGATTGAAATTTCAAATAAACTGGATCCTGCGCCGGAAAAACTCCGTCGCTCCTCTTGTAGGAGCGTGGATTGAAATTTATAGGCACAAACCACTCCGGCGGTACATCTACCGTCGCTCCTCTTGTAGGAGCGTGGATTGAAATTCCGCTGACAGTGTAAGAAAGACCGGCTTTCTTGTCGCTCCTCTTGTAGGAGCGTGGATTGAAATAATGCGAGTAAATACAACAAGGAAGAAGCTTTAAGTCGCTCCTCTTGTAGGAGCGTGGATTGAAATAAAAGTTCCATAATCGGACTGCTTTGTCTGATCTGCGTCGCTCCTCTTGTAGGAGCGTGGATTGAAATACATAACTTTCTCCTCATTAAAGGCATCCGTTAAGGTCGCTCCTCTTGTAGGAGCGTGGATTGAAATCGGAAGAAGTTGTGAACAGAGCAATGGCTAACATGTCGCTCCTCTTGTAGGAGCGTGGATTGAAATCACATGTGCAAGGATGCTGACGGGAACGACTACGTCGCTCCTCTTGTAGGAGCGTGGATTGAAATCGGTATGTCCGTCCGGATGCACGATGTTACTCCGGTCGCTCCTCTTGTAGGAGCGTGGATTGAAATAGAAGATAGTATCGGTAATGATGATCTCGATTCTCGTCGCTCCTCTTGTAGGAGCGTGGATTGTATTCCTAATAGGACAGGTAGGACTTTTTCTTATGTTGTTAATTAACATACTTTGACGTTAAAAAATATCTGTCAAATAAAGCTATTTATATGATATCATAGATATTATAAAGAAATCTTATTTGATGCTTTTACATAGTTTTCAGTCAAATGACGTAATTTGTCAGAGACGGTACACATTTACAATTTGGAAGGATGAGTAAGTATTATTCGATAGTTGAGAAGAATAGGGCAGTAGCTTGGCGAAAAGATAATAATTATCATTGTTTATAGGAGAATGCCATATATGAAAAAAGTGGGAAGTTATGCATTGCTAATCAGTATGCTATCAGGATGCAGCCAACAAAATACAGTGAATCAAACTGAAAGTGAGGTATCAGAAGCACAAATGCAGGAGAATAGCGAAAATATAGAAACAGAAAAAATGCAGGATACAGAAAAGATCCAGAATACAGAGAAAATCCAAGATACAGAAAAAAATGAAAACAGAGAGAAGCTATCTCCTTTTGAAATGCATGGCGCATTGCATGTAGAAAATGGAAAGTTGACCGATCAGCATGGCGATGTAGTGCAGCTTTATGGAATGTCTACGCATGGAATTGCATGGTTTCCGCAGTATGTGAATCCGGATGCTTTTCGCACACTTCGGGATGATTGGAATACAAACTGCATACGTCTGGCAATGTATACGGCGGAAGATGGAGGATATTGTTCTGGCGGAGATAAAGAGCAATTAAAACAGCTTGTTAAGGATGGCGTTTCCTATGCAACAGATTTAGGAATGTATGTGATTGTGGACTGGCACATTTTGAGTGATGGTGATCCAAATCAGAATAAAGATGAGGCAATTGCTTTCTTTAAAGAGATGGCAGAAACTTTTGTTAATAATGACAATGTGCTTTATGAGATTTGTAATGAACCAAATGGTGGTACTTCATGGGAAAGTATCAAAGCATATGCAGAGGAAATAATTCCAGTCATTAGAGAAAAAAAGCCGGATGCGGTAATTCTGGTAGGAACTCCGACATGGAGTCAGGAGATTGATAAAGCAGCAGAGTCGCCATTAGAAGATAAAAATGTTATGTATACGTTACATTTTTATGCAGGAACACATAAGGATGATTTGCGCAATCGGCTGGAAAGCTATGCACAGAATGGTCTGCCGATTTTTGTGAGCGAGTTTGGAATGTGTGATGCTTCGGGAAATGGTGCGAATGACTTTGAATCTACTGCGAAATGGTTGGATTTATTAAACAAGTATCAGATAAGCTTTATGTGTTGGAACTTGGCAAATAAAGATGAGAGCAGCAGTGTGTTCAGAGCAAATAGCACAAAAATTTCTGATTGGACAGAAGAAGATTTAAGCGAAGCAGGACAATGGATCAAAGCTTACTTCCAAAATAGAAGTTATCAATAAAATTTCATAAAAACACAATACAAAAAGGAGTCCCTCCATGCAATCATACAACGACCTACAATCACAATTAAAAACAATAGACCATAAAAGTTACCCATTATACAAATCCCTGCGCGGAAGTTACCAGTTCCCCAAATACATATTGTCGATTGACCATGTGCAGGGCGATCCGTTTGCGGCACCATCGGATGTGAGGGTGACAGTGGATGCGAAGTCAGCCGGATTCCCGGCATTTGCGATGAAAGATAAGCTGACAAGAACCGCGTTGGCGGATGAGCTGCTTCGCAATTTTGCGGCAAAAGTGAATCAGTTCAACTTTAAAGCGAAGGGTTCCGGGAAAAGCGGGCTGATCTCAGTGACACACTGCGGACAGGAAGTGCTGCAGAGGACAGCATGTGAAATCAGTGAAAAAGAGATCACAGCCAGATTTGCAGTCGGGTTTCCTGCAAATGGAAGAACGATCAATGCAAAAGAACTCGAAAAAATCTTATTTGAATATCTGCCGCAGTGCGTGGAGCAGTCTTTTTATTATAAAAATCTGAATGCGCAAAAAGTAAAAGAGGTTGTGGAACTGGCAGAAGATCAGCAGGCAATCCGTGAGAAGCTGCCAGAACTTGGACTAGCTGCTTTTGTGGCGGATGACTCTGTGCTGCCAAGGGAGAGCGGTATCTCTTCCAAGCCAATGAAGCAGCCTGTGAAATTTGTTTCTCCGGAAACAATGCGTGTGACATTAGAACTGCCACACCGGGGTAAGATTACAGGAATGGGAGTTCCAAAAGGAATCACTCTGATCGTAGGCGGCGGTTATCATGGAAAATCTACGCTTTTAAATGCGTTGGAATTAGGCGTATACAATCATATTGCCGGAGATGGAAGGGAGTATGTGATCGCAGATGAAACGGCACAAAAGCTCCGCTCTGAGGATGGAAGATTTATCAAAAATGTAGATATTTCCATGTTTATCAATGATCTTCCAAACGGCAGGGATACGAAGGATTTTTCGACTGCTGATGCGAGTGGAAGTACATCCCAGGCGGCTGGCATCGTGGAAGCGGTTGAGGCTGGCAGCAGACTGCTTTTGCTGGATGAGGATACTTCTGCCACCAATTTTATGGTGCGTGATGCCTTTATGCAGAAAGTTGTGAGCCCGGACAAAGAGCCAATCACACCGTTTTTATCCAGAGCAAGGGATCTGTATGAAAAAGCAGGAATTTCTACCATTCTGGTTGCGGGAAGTTCGGGAGCATTTTTCCACATTGCAGACACTGTGATCCAGATGGATCAGTATGAACCTGTGGATATCACAGAGAAAGCAAAGAACCTGTGTGGACAATTTCCAATCATGCAGGAGACAGCAAAACCATTTGTTTTACCGGATAGCCACCGTGTCATGGAAAAAGACAGGAATGGAGCGGTAAAACGCAGGGACTACCGGAGCGGAGAAGTGAAAAAAGGCGAGCCAGAGCGCTTGAAGGTAAAGACGCTTGGAGTGGATGGCTTTATGCTTGGAAAACAGAATGTCGACCTGCGCTATATCGAACAGTTGATCGACAGCGAGCAGACGGCGGCACTGGGACTGCTTTTGAAATATACTGTGGAACATCTGGTGGATGGAAAGCGTACCATTTCAGAAACGGCACAGTGGTTAGAACAAAAGTTAGAGCAGGAAGGAATGGTATTTGCCGCAGAGCATGGCGTTATCTCCGGTGGATACGCAATCCCAAGAATTCAGGAGATATATTCCTGCCTGAAC
>ERZ773109.229-NODE-229-length-31562-cov-8.627416_pt1 | contig 31562 bp, 32 predicted proteins | sample MGYA00580569_ERZ773109 | MGnify/ENA primary metagenome ERZ773109 (study PRJEB29015, sample SAMEA2737852) | human gut metagenome | biome: human gut; feature: human-associated habitat; material: faeces | place: China | collected 2012 ...
TTTAAATGAATTGAACTTTAGCACCGTAAAATTAGACAAGAGTTTGATTGATTATATTCATCAAGCACGTGGAAAGAAAATTGTGCAACAAGCCATTGATTTAGGTCATGGACTTGATATGAAGGTGGTTGCCGAAGGTGTTGAAAGTAAAGAACAAAGGGATTGCTTGATCGAAATGAATTGTGATGAAATTCAGGGTTTCTATTATTCAAAGCCTTTAAAACAAGAAGATTTTATTGAAAAACTAAGAGCTTGATCAAGCTCTTTTCTTATATAAGGAGATATTATGTCATTAAAAATCATACGTCAGGATATCACAAAATTAAAAGTAGATGCGATTGTGAATGCGACAAATCCAAGCTTTGATGCGACTGGTGGTCTAGATCATTACATTCATCAACAAGCCGGAAATGAGTTGGATGAGAATTGTAGAAGACTTAAAAGATTAGAAGTAGGACAAGCATGTCTTATAAGTGGATATAACCTAAGTACATATATTATTCATACTTGTGGACCTGTCTGGCATGGCGGTCACAATCATGAAGAAGAAAAACTAAAATCTTGTTACTTAAATAGTTTAGAACTCGCAAGTCAATATCAACTTAATTCGATTGCATTTCCATTGATTTCAACTGGGACAAATCAATACCCGAAACAACTTGCACTAAAGATTGCGACAAATAGTATTGTATCTTTTTTATATATTAAAAAATTGGTTTCGGATGCGTTTGTGGATGATATTGAGCGTACAAAAAAGGCAGGTATGAATGAACATTTCTCAAAGCCTTTGGCGATGGGGAAAAAGTAATTGAAGCGATTGGTAATTATGCGCAAAAAATAACTAAAATATAACCAAGTTAACGATATAATTGAATAAATGAAAGGTAGGTCCTATATGCAGACAATCATGCAATATGAATTGGTCATCAATGAAGCGTTGCGTTCGGCACTCATGTTGGATACACCAGATGAACAGATCAATGAGTTTATTCGTTTCTTTGGAAAACATATTGGATGTGATCGAATTTATATTTTTGAAGATAATAAAAAAGAACATGTGACCGATAATACATATGAATGGTGCCGTCAAGGCATTGAAAGTGAAATTGATTATCTACAAGGCGTTGATATGGATATCATCGATTGGTGGTACAAAGCTTTTGATAAGAAAGAAAATGTGATCATTCGTGATGTTGAAACGATAAAAAATGAGCATGTGTATACATATAATACGTTAAAGATTCAAAATGTTAAGCGTCTTGTGGTATGTCCAATTCGCTATAAAAATGAAATCAGTGGTTTCTTTGGCGTGGACAATCCACCGATTGATGATCATTTGGGTTTAACTACATTCTTAGATATGATCGCAACGTTAGTCATCTCTTTTTTAAAGATTCGTAATTCACAAAATAAGTCCAAGCGTGAGGCAAAATTAAGTGGCTATTCAGCCTTGGGACAAATCTATACTTCTATGCATTATATCAATGTGAAAACCAATCGCTTTCATATTGTGAAAATGGAGCCGCAAATTCTAACGTATTTAGGAAAACATGAAATTTATGATATAGAAGATAATTTTACGGATCATATTTGTAAGATTCATCGAAAATTCTGTCAAGCTGATTATGTAGATCGAGAAGTTGAATTTATGGATCTTGAGACATTAGAAGAAAGACTTCAAGGCAAAAAATCCATAGATAGTGTTTTCTATGGTAAGCTTTCTGGCTGGTGTCGATCCCGTTTTATTCCGGTTGATTATGATGAGGATGGAAGTTTACTCCATGTTCTATACTGTGTGGAGTGTATTGATGATCAAAAGAAGCGAGAAGACAAATTATTATATTTAGCTCAAACAGATACAATGACGGGAATTTCAAATCGTCGTAGTGGAGAGAAGATGATTGAGCGTGTTTTAAACAACAAAGTCAGTGGCATGATGTGTTTAGTGGATTGTGACAAATTTAAATCCATTAATGATACGTATGGACACATGGCTGGGGATGAGGTCATTGTTGCGATTGCGCATACGCTACAAAAATCATGTCGTGATAAAGATGTAGTCATGCGTCTTGGTGGAGATGAGTTTGCGTTATTTATTCCAGGTGTTACGGATCGTAAGTGTGCCAATGCTTTCTTTAAACGTTTGTTTGAGAATTTGAAACAAATCCAAATTGAATCTATAAAAGATCATCCGATTATAATGAGTTTAGGCGCTTGCATTTATGATGGAAAAGAAGAATTGACCTTTGATGAATTATACTGCAGAGCCGATATGGCAATGTATCAAAGTAAAAAAGTGGAAGGATACAGCGCAACAATATATAAGAAAAAATAGCCTCTTGATGAACAAAGAGGCTATTGATGTATTCAAAATGTATACATGTGTTAAAAAAGTATAAACAAATTATATTTTTTGTGGTATTATACCCAAAACGGAGGGAAATATATGCAGAAGTACGTAGAAATTAAGCGGGATGGACTGACACTGCGAGGTATGCTTCATGTGCCAGACAATGTAAGTTCTAAAGTGCCTATGGTCATTCTACTTCATGGATTTTGTGATGATCGCAATGAAATAAATTTTGTGCATAATGAGTTATCTCAAAGATTGTGTGATGCTGGTATTGCGAGTGTTCGCTTTGACATGAATGGCAGCGGCGAAAGCGATGGACGCTTTGAAGATATGACTATTTCAAGTGAGATTCTGGATGCGAAAGCCATGTTGGATTATGTCGAATCTTTAGATTTTGTCGATTCGAAAAAGATTGCACTTCATGGATGTAGTCTAGGAGGTTGTGTCGCAAGTATGGTGGCTGGACAATGTAAAGATAGAATTCAAGCATTGTCGTTATGGTGTCCTGCACCAGATTTAGTTTATAACTTGAAGGAACATTTGACTTTATGTGGTCAGGATGTTTCAAATATTGAAAAAGATGGATGTGCAGATGTGGAAGGATTGAAGTTGATCCTAAAATTCTATCAGGATGCATGTACATTGGATCCATACAAAGAGGCTTCTTTGTTTGATAAGAATGTATGTACCATTCATGGAGATCAAGACATTACAGCTTCGTGTGAGTGTAGTTACAAGTATAAAGAAATTTTTAAGGAAAGAGCAAAATGTATTATTGTCCAAGGAGCAGAGCATCGCTTTAAATCGTTTGCGTTTAGAGAAGCAAGAATGAAAGGGACTCTAGACTTTTTAAAGGACGAATTATTATAAATGAAAGAGAAGGAAATTTGATATGAATAAAGAAAGAAAACAGCCAACAACCCTATTTGCGGTGGTTTCGTTTTTGGCTATTATTGCCGTATTGATCATTATGATCAACTTAGGATGTAATACAACACTATCTGTATTTGCGGGTGTGATCGTTGCGGTTATTACCACAAAACTTTTAAATATTCCATGGAGTGAAGTGGAACAGAACATTATTAAAACAGCCGCTGACTGTATGCCTACATTCTTGATCGTCATTATGGTCGGTATGCTTGTGGGAATCTGGATGGCCGGTGGAACTGTTCCATCATTGATGTATTATGGTATGCAGGTGATTTCACCAAAAATCTTAGTACCTCTTGCCTTTGTGCTTTGACTAGTGAATTTACGGGAACATCTTTTGGTTCTGTGGCAACTATGGGTCTTGCGATGGTAGGTATTGCCGCTACAACAAGTATTCCCGTACCATTAGTTGTGGGGGCCGTTGTTTCTGGAGCATGGCTAGGCGATAAAATGTCACCTTTATCAGATACAACCAATTTAGCAAGTGGAGTAAGTAAAGTGCCTTTATATGATCACATTCATTCTATGCAGTATACAACACTTCCTGCAGCTGTAGTCGCTTTGATTTTATTTACAATTGCCGGCTTGTATTATAGTGGTGGAAGTATGGATCTTGCCCAACAAAAATTGATTTTAGATACGCTATCTAAACATTTCAATATCAATATTTTATTGATTTTACCTGCCATTCTAGTTATTTTGATTTCTGTATTTAAATTACCTTCTTTATTAGGAATGGGCTTAGCCGTAGTTGTATCGGCTGCTTTTGCGATGGTATTTCAAGGTGTTAACTTTGTTGATTTAATGAACTATGCCTTTAATGGTTTCAGCATTGAAACAGGTGTATCCATTGTTGATCCTATGTTGAATCGTGGTGGTGTACTTTCTATGTCTGAATTATTAGTGACATTTATGGTTGCCAGTGTTATGGGCGCTGTCATTACGTCTACTGGTATTTTGGATGTTTTGGCAAAAAATGTTCTTTTAAAATTTATCAAGAATCGTACAGTATTAGTATTTGTCACTTTAGTGTATTGTTATGTCGTGAACTTCTTAACAGCTGGCGGACAAACAGTATCTATCATTGTAACTGAACAAACGTTTGAATCGACTTATGAAGATATGAATATTTCTCGTAAAGTATTATCTAGAACACTCGAAGATTCTGGTACATTATCTGCACCAATCGTTCCTTGGGGTGTTGCGACAATTTATGTCATGGGCGTACTTGGATGCTCAACAGCTTATATTCCATACGCATGGTTTATCTTTATCGTTCCTATTTTCTCAATGATTTGTGCCATTACTGGGATTGGAATTTGGGATAAAGAAGAAAAGCCAGTTCGAAAATAAATGTCATATTCCTTTACTATCTTTTAGAATTAGTGTATAACTTAGATGTAAATAAAAAAAGGGAGCTTGTAGTACAGGCTGAGAGGAAAGTGTGACTTTCGACCTATAACCTGATTTGGATAATGCCAACGTAGGGAAATACTTTGTCTTTTTAGTGTGAGTATACCTATATTGGTTGCTCACTTTTTTTTGGTGGCAAAATGGGAGCACCACTTTTTGTCACGTTAAATAATCATTTGGAAAAGGAGATTTTAAAATGAATACAAATGAAAGTACAGTAAGTACAGGCGCTACATATACCACTCAGATGGATGCTGCGCGTAAGGGAATTATTACGCCAGAAATGAAGATTGTAGCCCAAAAAGAAAAAATGACTGAAGAAGAACTAAGAGAATTAGTCGCATGTGGTAAGGTTGTTATTCCGGCCAATAAAAACCACAAATCTTTAAATCCTGAAGGTGTGGGAAGTATGTTACGCACAAAGATCAATGTAAACTTAGGGGTTTCTAGAGATTGTAAAGATTATGATGTCGAAATGGAAAAAGTTATGGCAGCGGTAAATCTTGGTGCAGAATCTATTATGGATTTATCCAGTCATGGAAATACGCAGCCATTCCGTCAAAAATTGACAGCTGAATGTCCTGCTATGATTGGTACTGTACCTGTATATGATAGTGTCATTCACTACCAAAGAGATTTAAATACATTAACCGCAAAGGATTTCTTAGATGTAGTCGAGTTACATGCCAAAGATGGGGTAGACTTTGTGACTTTGCACTGTGGAATCACAAGAAAGACGATTGATCAAATCAAAAAACATAAACGTAAAATGAATATCGTTTCTCGTGGAGGAAGTTTAGTCTTTGCGTGGATGTCTATGACAGGTGAAGAGAATCCATTCTATGAATACTACGATGAAATCTTGGATATCTGTGAAAAATATGATGTGACGATTTCTTTAGGTGATGCTTGTCGTCCTGGATGTTTAGCAGATGCCACAGATGTATGTCAAATCGAAGAATTGGTTCGTTTAGGAGAACTTACAAAACGTGCTTGGGAACATAACGTACAGGTTATTGTCGAAGGACCTGGACATGTTCCATTAGATCAAGTAGCTGCCAATATGCAGGTTCAGCAACAAATCTGTATGGGAGCTCCATTCTATGTGTTAGGCCCATTAGTTACAGATATTGCGCCAGGCTATGATCATATTACAGCGGCTATTGGTGGTGCGGTTGCAGCTATGTCAGGAGCAGCCTTCTTATGTTATGTAACACCGGCAGAACACTTGGCTTTACCAAATGTCGAAGATACAAAACAAGGTATCATTGCTTCTAAGATTGCAGCTCATGCGGCTGATATTGCCAAAGGTGTTAAAGGAGCACGAGATATCGATGACAAGATGGCTGACGCAAGAAAGAATCTAGATTGGGATGCACAATTTGAGTGTGCGCTAGATCCAGAAACCGCAAAAGCAATTCGTCAGTCTCGTATGCCAGAAGATGATCACAGTGATACTTGTAGTATGTGTGGTAAATTTTGTGCTGTAAGAAGTATGAATAAAGCTCTATCTGGAGAGAATATTGATATTTTATAATTGTATTGTTTTACATCGTTTATATTTTTTAACAAATCTTTGCAGAAATTAGTAGATAATGAGTATTGTTTTAAAAAGTATGATATATTAGGTGTGTAACGTTTAAATGTTATATTCTCACATAACATATGTTACTAAATTGGGCTTAGTGAGTATGTTATAATTAAATGTATTGAGAAGGGGTTATTTATGAGTGAGTCAGTTTTAAATTTTCTTGAAGAAAAGAATCTTCCTGAAGTCACAAAAAAGAAACATACATATTTGATGATGGATGGACACGACCAAGAAGATATTTACGTATTAAAAGATGGTGTTGTGAAAGTGAGTATTGTTTTATGTGATGGGCGTGAATTCAATATCACTTATTTAAAAGGTTTGGATATGATTTCCTTGTTGAAAGATGAAATCAATAAAATGACAACGGCATCATTTCATGCTCGTATCGAAAGTGATAAGGCAACTTTCTATCGAATCAACAGAAAATTGTTTGAACAATATGTGAAAGAAAATGAAGAATTACAGGCATATATAGATTCGTATTATCGCAAAAAGATGACCGAAGCTATTTATCGCCAGCAACTCATGACAATGAATGGGAAAAATGGAGCTGTGTGTGCATTTATGTGCATTTATCTATCATTTGATTCCATTATTTGGTAGACAAGTTAAAAAAGGTATATTTATTGATCTGCAAATCACGAACGATGATATTGCCAATTTCTGTGGGGTATCCACAAGAAACAGTGTCAATCGTATCTTGCGTGGGTTAAGAGAAGAAAACGTTATTACGATGGTATATCATAAAATCTTAATTTTAGATGTAGATTATTTAAAGCGCTATGTACAGTAAAAGGAGCTAATTTAGCTCCTTTTGTTGTTTAATAATGTCATGTACATCAATAATTGTTTTCTTGATTTTACACCAAGCTTACTATAAATATTACGATTGTGATACTTTAATGTATTGTCAGTAATATTTAATGTTTCTAGAATATCCTTACTTGAATATCCTTTCACATAGAGATCTAAGATCTCTTTTTCTTTGCGAGTCAATGTCGCAAGACATTCAAGGAAACGATTATATTCTTCTTCATCTACATCAACTTCACGTTTTTTTGCCAGACGCTCGACTTCCATTCTTGCCTTATCATATTCTCTTTGAATGAGTTCATGTTCATTTTCAATTTGTTCAAGCTTCTTGCGGTTTTCCTGCATCTCAAGTTCTAAACTTAACATCTTGTTTTCGACTTCATAGTCTTGTATCGATAGAAAATCTAATAAGTCATCAATTTCCTGAACAGAATAACGTGTTTGATTCTTTTTATCTTTTCGCAGTTGATCAAGACCTTGTAAGATAGGGGTTAGATATCTTTGACTAAAGTAGGAACAGCCAAGTAATACAAATAATAAAAGTATGATGGTAAAGAAGAAGAGTTCTAGATTGCTTTTCGCAATAGCACGATTGTAGTCGGAATCCAAAATCATCACGAATGTTGAATACGTTTGATTCTTGGAGATCGGTACGCGACTTTTAAAACCAATATAGCTACGATCCTCACCTACAATTTTTAATAGGCCATTATTCATTTGTTTGACTTCAAGACTGCCTTTTGGCAAGTAATAAAATCCGTTTCGACTTCCGGTACTAAAGCCTTCTTCTGTGAGAATCTTTGTATCATCCGGAACTAAGAGACAGGTTAAATGATTTAATGTGGAAGGTTGTGTATGCGCATATTTAAACCAGCTTTGGCTGATCTCAAAACCACATAATCCATAGAAAGTACCATCTTTTCCTATCAAGGGAACTCTTAAAAGGGCAATTCTTTCTTCGGTATTGGGAAGTTGAATGATATCCGATAGGGAATAATCAAAATCACCCGTTTTTAATTCTTCATAATCCGGTACTAAAGTTATGTCAAATTCTTGGCGCCATTTACGATGGGGCATAATGCTATGTTTTTTGCCGATATTGGCAATTCCACGATATAAAATCAAGTCTTCTTTAGAGACAGACATAGAGTTTTTTTGTAGATAGACACCACTACGTTGATTGTTTGCATTTTCAAGTGTTGAGTTGATTGTTGTATCTAACTGAATATAGGCACCGGAACAATTGGCGCGTTCTAAAAATTGGCTTAATGGCTGAATTAAATCGTTTTCTAATGCATAAAGAGCGTTTGGATTATCTTGTAGCTGACTAAATGTCAAACCTTGTTTTTCAAGGTTTGTTTCTAAAGTATTTTGCATAGTTTCGCCTAGAGCGATATTCATAGAGGCAAGATCATCCCAATAGGATTCCATATTCTTTGTGAAGTATTCACTTTGAATGGATAGTTTTTTATGAAAGTCTTGCTCTGTTGTTCCAAGTCGACCAAATAGGAAGAGTCCCATTAATAGAGTGACAGTGATGGCTGTGACAAGGAAAAACATGTAGACAAAGAGCTTTCGTTTCATGGATTTTTCTTTTTTCTTAAAGCTTATCTGCATAATTTAAAACCTCATGAAAGACTTTTTAATATGTCCATTGCCTCTTGTACAAGTACATCCATGTCTTCTCCAGCTTCATATCTTGCCTGCCATTGGGATTGATTTTTTCGAATCTGATCATAGAAGGTGTAGGCCTTTCTAGAAACCGCATATGTAACATCTCTAGAAATAACGGTATAGTCGGATTTCATTTCGGTGAGTGTATTGTATAAAGATTGTGTTTCTTCATCTTCAAACTTTTCATTTTTTAAGTTTTTAAATGCTTTTTTTGTGACTGGCATGTAACCTCCTTGAATCACAAAGTCCACGTTTCGTTTTGGCTCTACAAGCCAATGCGCAAAGACACTAGCAGCTTCTTGTTTTTGTTCTGTAGTCTTATAGGCACATAATCCAACACCAGCTTGTGTCATGAGGGCATGGTCTTTATCGGCCTTTGGATAAGGCAGGGCAATCGCATTTAATGGTTCCGTTGTATTATCTGGATATGTAACGATGTCATTTAAATAGAGATAGGCTGCACTGCTGGATACACCAATGAGTGTTTCTCCGGTTGTAAGTTGTGTGCTTGAATAGAAATCTGAAGCAGAAATATGGCCTTTGATCAATGGTTCTAGAAAGGTTCTAAAGGCTTCTTGAAATTCTTTATTGTCCGTATTATACCAGCCATTCTCATTAAACATATGTTTAGAGCCTAATGCGATCGCATAAGATTCAACAGAGTTTAAAACATAGTCAAAACAACAAAGTGGTTTTCCGTTTGACCATTCGTAATATTTTTCAGCGACTTTAAAGACTTGATCCCACGTTTCAAAGTCGTTTAGTGTAACTTGTGTATCGTTTGAAAATTTTTTAAATTGGGTTCCATTCATAAAGAATACAATTGTGGATTTGGATAGTGGAAGGTCGACTAGCTTATCTTCGAGTATTCCGGCATCTAAAAATTCATCGACAAAATTGTTGATTTCTTTCTTTGTGAATACATCATCCCATACCACACTATTTTCTAATCCTACTTGTCTAGCATTATGAATATGTCCTGTATACAGATCAGGCATGGGATCTGCGCCAGGTTCTTTGGCTAGACTTGCTTCTAATTCTTGTCCGATTTTACTTGCGTTAGTGACCTTAGTTACATTTATAATAATGCCCTTTTCTTTTCCTTCGGTCTCATTAAATTCAGCTACCAATTGGTTCATTGGAGAATTGACTTGTTCTCCATAAACATGCCACATTGTCAGGGTCACGGGGTTATCTTTATCGAGTAAAGATTTTGATGAACACCCATATAGATTGCATAGGCTTAGACCAAATACTAATAAATATTTTATAACTTTTTTCATGATTTTCCCCTTTATGTACCGCTGTTCCCACCCTTTTTAAGTTTTGGGGGTGGGGTAATTTTTCTAATACTTTCTATAATGAAAATGTAAGTTGATTACATAAGTTTTGAAAGTGCTTTCTAAATACAATATAGCACAAGTAAACAAGTCAATCAAATGAAGAAAGGAGGGAAATGAAATGGGGTTGTTTTCTAAAAAGGAATGTGATGTGTGTAAAAAGAAGATGGCATTGATGGAAGGTTATAAATGTGCGGATGGTACGATCTGTAATGACTGTAAGAAAAAAATGTCACCATTATTTACAGACTACAAAAACACAACAATAACACAGATCAAAGGGCAGCTAACATATCGTGAAGAAAACGCACAAAGAGTCAAAGCGTTTGTGGCAGCTGAAACGTTTGGTGAGTATCCAAAGGTAATGGTTGATCGAAAGCACAACTGGTTTGTCGTGACAAAGGCAACAAAGCTTAGTGATGAAAATCCAGATGTGTTTGACTTAAGTGACATTCAAAAGGTTTTGGTAGAAATTGAAGAGAATAAGCGAGAACTTCATTTCACAAATAAGAAAGGGAAGACATGTTCCTATAAACCAGCAAGATACGAATTTACGTACCAATTCAAGGTAAATATTCAAATGAATCATCCATTCATCAAAATGATTTCTTTGAAGATTACCAAAGAGGATGTCAAGATCATTTCAGAAATGCAGGATAAAGAAGTAATGGTACAGTCAAACGAAAAGTATCAGGAATCTTTACAGGTGGCAAACGCATTAAAGGATGCGCTTGAATCATAATAATGCACAGAAAAGGAGGAATCATATATGGCGAATACATGTGCAATTTGTGGTGCTACAATTAATGTTTTACAATCACAGAAATTAATGGATGGAAATTATATTTGTACAAAGGGTTGTCGTGCAAAGGGATTAAAATATTATGATTATGTTCATTCAGATCTAGATAATGTCAAGGATCATATTCATCAAACTGAGGTGGGTACAAAGATTTGGCAAGATTTAATGGAACCTTTGAAAAAAACGCGTGATAAAAATCAAAAGATGCAGTCTTTTGGTCCTATTTATATTGCACCAAGTCTAGGTTTGGTTGCGGTTATTGAAGCTCGTGGAGGTTTGTTTAATACAAAAATATATGCGTGTGTATATCGTCTAGAAAATCTTCAGATTTATAAAACCGAAAATATGCCAGCTAGAACGAGTGGTTCGGACAAAGATAAAAAGTGTGTTCACTTAGGCTTTGTACATACAAAAGGTTTAAATGATGTCTCTATTCCATTTGATGATGAAACAAGATGTCATCAATGTGTAGATTATCTAAATAAATTGTTTGGCTTAGATGATTCATTTAGAAGTGGCATTAAAAAGTCTGTAACTCAATTTAAGGCAACAAAGAGTATGTGGGATTTAGCGAAAGCCAAAAAGAATGGAGAAAATTTAGAAGAAAAAGCGAAAGCGACAGTGGATGCGTTTGGGGCAACGATCATTGGAGATCGTACGCAATTTAAAGATGCAGCCAATCAAGCTCTAGCTGGATATGACTTGGATTAAGCTTTGTTCGGTCTTGTTTCTTAGTTTGAATCTAATGTTTACAGGTTGTAAATCACAACCTAATGAAGAGGTATATATTTCAGATTTCTACAATATTCATGAAGAATATAAGGATGCATGGGGAAATGTTGGTAAGTATGACATTTCCTTACCTTATATTCATTGTGATTCAAAGAGCGCAAAGAAATTGAATCAGACAATCAAAAATGAATACAAGGATTTGGTAGATTCTTTAGATGAGGCAAAAGAAGAAGGGTATACGTTGCCGGACACAAAGGTTAGTTATGATGTGTATACACATTCAAATCTATTGAGTTTAGTTATTAAGGAAGAAGTAGAGACGGAATATCCTAGGTATAAGGTGTATCATTTTGATTCTAAAACGAAGAAGCGTGTTTCGAATAAAAAGTTGTATAAGAAATATAAAATCAGTCAAAAAGATATGAAGGTATGGGCTGCACAGGCTTTTGATCAGGAATATGCCAATGAATATTATGACAATGTAAAGGAATTAAGAGCTCAAACAATTGGTTTGTTGCCTTCAAATCTGGATGTGTTTTACCACAAAGGAAAATTGAATGTATTGATTCCTGTCGCCACAAATTTTGGTTCTGGAACAAAGATGGTTTTGTATAGGCCAAGTCGCAAGAAGTCTTATAAGATAGAAGATTCTTCCACGTTTGACCAGATGACTATGACATTAAAGAATAATAAGCTATCGCTTTACTATAGTGGAACGGATAAAACGTATAAGGTGCACGGTTGTTTTAATGAGTATAAACAAGTTCATGTGTATGAAATAGGTCCTGGTGTCACTTATGGTTTTGCGCTAACGACAAATGGTTTGGTGGAAGTGATTGCGATTGAGGATGGTTTGCCGATTGAGCGTGTTTGTAGTCAAGGACCATTATATGGGTTAGATAAAGTAAAAAGCCTTCGTAGTGGGCAGGCACTGACAGAAAATGATCAGTTGATTGATTTATTTGATGCATTGCAAAATCAGCCGTTTAAAAGTCTTGAGGGTACGTATACAAATGAGAGTGTAACACTTCAAATCGATGAGAATGGTTTGTATGCAATGCAGGATCAAGAGAATTCGCATTCTGGCCTATTGTTTAGTGTAGGTATGGAAGAAGACGGATTTGTGTATGGATATGATGACTATAATCAACAAGTCTTATCGTATTGTAAAGTAATGCCGTTATATGAAAAATTAGAGATCAAAAATTTGTTTGATCATGACAAATTAGAATTGGAGTATCAATATGAATAATAAAAAATTGTTTGCGAGTGCATTAGTACTAAGTATGTTTTTTGGATTAACAGCTTGTTCAAGTGAAAAGCCGGAAGATACAAAGGTTGTAGAAAAGAAGGAAGAGAAAAAAGAAGAGAAGAAGGAAGAAAAGAAAGAAGAAAAGAAAGAAGAAAAGAAAGAAGAAAGTACGGATGTTGTATTAGTAAGAGAAATTTCGAGTAAGACATATACAGTCACAATTCCACAGCTTACTTCATTCTATACACCAAGTAGAGATGGTTTAGAAGTTAAAACAGAAGTAGGTGAGCAACAAATCTCATATACGCTTGAAGATGAATTTGGTGATTTTAAAATGGCTATTTATGTAAACCCAATCAGTGCTGAGAGTGCAGAAGCCTATGCGAATCGTATTAATGAAGGATTTAAGGATGATGAATCGGAACAATATAAGCCTAGCACGGTGGGTGAATTCAGTGGCTTTAGAAAAGTGACTACAAGTGAAAATCCTAGCTTCAAATGTAAAGATAACTTGTTGTTGGATTTTGCAAGTGTGGATGGTTCTGCTGTAGTGATGTCTGTAACGGTAGAACAATTCTATGATACAGATACAACGGATATGGAAGTAGCGATGAAAGCTATTTTGGGCAATATGAAAGTTGAGGTTAAGTAGTCATGAACGCAAAATTTGTGAAAAGCTTATTAGTAATCGGAATGGGCTTGAGTTTAGCTGCTTGTTCATCGAATGATCCAGAGCCTAAAAAGGAAGAAAAGAAAGAGGAAAAGAAAGAAGAGAAAACAACGGATTTTGTGGTGAGCAAAAACTACAACAAGAAGTATGAGATCATCATCACTATGCCTCAAGATTTCACAACGATTTATACGCCAGCAGATGGTGTAAAGGTTACCGGAGAGATTGTGAATGATTCTTTTATTCGCTATAGCTTTGAAAATAAAGAAGCCGATACGAAAAAGATTGCGACAGTTGAAGCAAATGCAGATGCGACAGCGGATGAAGTGGCTGAAACCTTCAATAAAGGTGAGGAAGATGAGAGTAAGCTTTATAAGCCTTATCATGTTGGAAATTATACAGGTGTAAATAAGATTTCGGATTATTCTTATGATGATTATGTAACGTACAATATGTATTTCAATTTGGATCGAGATGGTTTTAAAGGAACAATTAAGGTTGTTGTTGAAAAGCTAAAAGCGGAAGCGGATGATTCGGATACAGAAGCTATTATTACTGCAATTTTGGATAATGTAAAAGTTGAAAAGAAGAAATGTGAGTAAGCCTATGAATCATAAGCTAGCTAAGATCTTGCTTGCGCTAGGTATAGGCTTAAGTCTAGTTTCTTGTGCAAAAAAGCCAGAAGAACCAAGGCCTTCACAAGTGAAAAAAGAAGAGAAGGTAAAGATTGGCGAAATGACTGGAGTCGCACAAATGAATGGCTATTTCATTAAGATGACGATGCCAGATTTATTGTCGGTTTATACACCGAAACAAGAAGGCTTAAACATATCGGGTAAGCTAGAGGGTGGTCGTATCCTTAAATATGATTTACATTCGGATGATCGTACGTATATCACGCGAATTTCAATTGATTGCGATTATCGTAAGGCGGCCAAGGAAACGGCGGATGTCTTGAATGCAGGTTTTGAAGATGAAGCAGATCAATATAAGGAATTTACGATTGGTAAGTATTCGGGTTACAAGAAAACAACAGTATATGATTCGTCTGATAAAACCTATTCTAAGATGTTGATCGATTATCCGGTTGGTGAAGATAATGTTGTCTTACAAATTTATGTAGAACAAGAAAAAGCCAATGATTTGGATGAGGTAACACTTGCTGTATTGGATAATATCGTTGTTGAAATTTGTATGGAAGAGTAGGTGATAAGAGTGAAAAGGAATAAGTTATTAACTGGCTTCTTGGTTTTGGGTGTGGGACTAAGTTTAGTGGCTTGTTCATCAAATGAGCCAGAGACTAAGGTAGCTGAAGAAAAAGAAGAAAAGAAAATAGAAGAGACTAAGGCAATCGAAGAAAAAGAAGAAAAGGTAAAAGAAGAGAAGAAGGAAGAAGAAAAGGCTAGGGTAGCTGAGGAAGAAAAAGAAAAGGATAGTACGATTATTAGTTATGCGAATAAAAAGGTCAGAGTTACTTTACCTAAAGATTTGACTTCTTTCCATACGCCTGCTAGAGAAATTTCTAGATATAGCTATATGGAAGAATCGAATGTTCTTGGTTATTCATTGTATGCGAAAGATCGTACGTTTACCATTAATTTCTCAATTGGAACGGATGGCTGGGATTCAGCAGAGGCTGCCAGTATTTCTCACAACAAGGTTTGTAAGGATGAATCAAAAATATATGAGCCATGTACTGTAGGTGAATATTCTGGATATAAGTATGTGGTGTCAAGTGATAAATCGATTGAATATCATTATGTGCTTGATTATCTAGTGGATGGTCAAGATGTCGTACTAACCATTCGTGAAGAATTACGTAATGATGACGATACTTCCTTGTTAGAGCCGTTGTTGCTGGATGTGGTACATAATTTAAAGATTGAATTAATAGGAGAATAATATGAATGGGAATAAGTTATTAACCAGCTTCTTAGTTTTGGGTATGGGACTGAGTTTAGTGGCTTGTTCAAATGATAAGCCTGAGTCTAAAAAAGAAGAGGCTAAGGTAGCAGAAAAGAAAAAAGAAGAAAAACGAATGGATACGCAGGATCGAACGGCTAAATTGAGTGTTCCCGAAGATCTATCTCCTTATTTTACTTCATCTAGAGAGGGTGTAGGTAAAATGGAGAGTATGTTAAAGGATAATGGTTCGATTGTCTATAAGTGTTTAAATGAAGAGAATAAGTATGAGTTGAATGCTGAAATTAAATTGTTGTCGTCTAGCTCTGCTGAAAAGAGTGCGGATCTACAGAATTCAATGTATGGTGAAAATGACGAGGATAAAAAGTATAAGCCTTGTACGTTTGAGGGCTTTGATGCGTATAGTCACACCATCAATCTGGGTACAGTTGAAAATACTAGACTTCACTATTATGTAGATTATCCAGTCGAGGATATCAATAAGGTCGTTTCCATTGAGATCAACCAGAAGAATGATAAAGAAAAGGATACTTCTGATTTAGAACCTTTTGCGAAAGCAATCATTAAGAATATGAAGCTCGAAAAGGTGAAGGATGAAAAGAAAGAAGAAGTAAAGAAGGAAGTTAAAGAAGAAAAGGTTGATGAAAACAGCAAGGAAATTGTTGGCGAATCGTCTCGTGCAAAATTAATATTACCGAGAGATTTGACTTCGTTCTATACGCCAAGTATGGAGTATGACACAATCAAGGGAAATCAGGATAAGGGAAATGTTGGTTATACATTAAGTAGAGAAGATCCTAAGCGTACAGTAAGTGTTTCTATATGCACGGATTCTAGTTCTACGCTTGAAGAGGCTATCGTCTTCCATAACGAGCATTTAAGTAAAGGAGAAGAGCCATTCACAGAGTATACATTGGGTGAATATTCGGGTTATCGTGCTACAAGGTATACGAATTATTGGAATAGTGCCAATGATACAACGTATATGTATAAGTTAAGTTATCTAGTAGGCGATAAAAATGTAATATTATCATGTTCTGTAACGCTTCGTGATAATTCAGATGATACGACAGGGTTAGAAGATGTAATGTTAGCGGCTTTGCAGCAATTGAAGGTAGAAATTAAATAATAATAGGAGAACATAATATGAAAAATAATAAGTTATTAACAAGTCTGTTTGTGCTTGGTATGGGCTTGAGTCTAGTTGCGTGTGGTGCAAGTGATGGTGGTACGACTACAAAGACGGATGGTACAAAAACGGTAGAGAAGAAAGAGGAGCAGAAGTTTGCAGATCGAAAAGAATTAGAAATGGAAGGTCTAGCTTGTAAATTCTCATTACCAAACATGGATTCTTTCTATTTGGTGAAGGGTTTAGAAAAGCCTGTATATGAGATGGACGAATCACTTGCGAGTATTAAATATGAGGTAAATGATGATTATCTTCCAGTTCTTCTGGTTTTTGTAGGAGATGATGCATTTGCGGAATGGAGTGAAGGATACACTGTAGAAGAACTTGCTGAAAAGGATTTGAATGGAGAAGCTGACTATAAAGAAACAAAAGTAGGTGGATATAGAGCTTTAGTTGCGGATTTATCCGATGAGGATAGCGTTAAGAAGGCATACTATATTGAACATCCAGATCTAACAAATGGAATCGTTCATATCGAAGTCAATGAATATGATGATAACGATATTTCAGATGAATTGGCAGAAGCGATTATTAAAGAGTTCAAAGTTGTTGAACTTTTAGATGTTGAATAATTGAACTTGTATGAATAAGACACGATTTAAGTGACAGGAGGTTTGTACTTGATGTCTAATCAGAATCGTGAGTATGGTAAAAGAAAAGAGTTGAATGTGCAGAGCTTAGCTTGTACATTCACTCTACCTAATATAGATGCTTATTTTCGTGTGAATGATGAGCGTGTTACGTATAAAAGTAAAGTTGTTGCTTCAGGCGTGATGTATCGTATTCTTGGTAAGAATACGGATATTGTAGTATTTGTAGATACTCTTCCTTATATTGATAATCATGCGATGACATACGATGAAGTGGTTCGTGTTGAGTTTGAAAATCTAGATTATAAAGATTTAAAGATACTTGCTTATAAGACATGTATATATGAGGAAGAGGATGGTAATTATATAAAACGTACATATCTTGTGGACTGTCCAGATATATCAAGTGGTGTATTGAGAATCGAAATTCTGAGTAAATCGAATGAATTTGATTCTTTAGTAAGAGCGATTGTAAAAGAAATACAAGTAAAAACAATAGAAGAATGGTAGGTAAATAATATGGGATTAATTAAAGCAGGTGCTGGAGCTGTTGGTTCTGTTTTTGGCGATCAATGGAAGGAGTACTTTTATTGTGATGCATTAGAGCAGGATGTATTGGTTCGTAAGGGTTCTAAAAGGACGGGTAAAAAGTCGAGTAATAAAGGAAATGACAATATCATTTCAAATGGTAGTGTGATTGCGGTTGCGGATGGTCAATGTATGTTGATCGTGGATCAGGGTCGTGTTGTTGAGCTTTGTGCAACGCCAGGAGAATTTGTGTATGATTCTTCAAGTGAACCTTCTATCTTTGCGGGAAGTTTAGGTCAGAGTATTAAGGATTCTTTCTCTACTATGGCTAAGCGTTTCACTTTTGGTGGAGATACTGCCAAGGATCAAAGAGTGTATTATGTGAACACAAAGGAAATGGGTGAAGTTCTATATGGAACGGCAACTCCAATTCCATTTAGAGTGGTTGTGAATGAAGAGTTGGGTTTCAAGTTGTCTGTAAAATTGCGTTGTAACGGTAACTTTACATATCGTGTGGCAGATCCAATCTTATTCTATACAAATGTATGTGGAAATGTGGCAGAGGATTCTGAGTCTGAAACTATTGAGGGCAAACTTAAGGGTGAATTGATGACGGCTTTACAGCCTGCCTTGGCAAAATTAAGTGCAGATCGTGTGATGTATTATGAGATTCCGGCTCACACAATGGATGTTGCGGCCGCTTTAAATGATGAATTGAGTGATATTTGGCGTGCTAAGCGTGGTTTGGAAGTTGTATCTTTCAATATTAACTCTTTGAGTATTCCTGAAGATCAAGAAAAGAAGATCACAGAGTGGGAAGAAAATGCGATGACGATGAATCAAACAGTTGCGGCAAGTCGTTTGGTTGGAGCCCAGGCTACAGCTATGAAGGATGCTGCCAATAATGCGTCTGGTGCAATGACTGGATTTATGGGTATGGGTATGGCCATGAATCAGGGTGGTATTAGTGCGCAAAACTTATATGCGGCGGGTGCTGCTGCTCAACCAGCTCCTGATCCAACTCCAACACCGACTCCTGCACCTACGCCTGAGGCAAAGGCAGATGGCTGGACTTGTCCAACTTGTGGACATCTAGCAAGTGGTAAATTCTGTCCGGAGTGTGGAACGCCTAAGCCTAGTGTTGAGGGTTGGGCTTGTCCGACTTGTGGTACTGTAAATAAGGGTAAATTCTGTACAGAGTGTGGTGCAAAAAAACCGGCACATGAACCGTTGTATCGTTGTGATAAGTGTGGTTGGCAACCTGAGGATCCGCATCATGCACCTAAATTCTGTCCGGAGTGTGGTGACCCATTTGATGATAATGACATAGAAAAGTAGAGGGTTTTAATTATGAGTACGTTACAAGAGTTTAAATGCCCTTGTTGTAATGGTTCCATTTCGTTTGATACAAAACTTCAGAAGATGAAGTGTCCTTATTGTGATACAGAATTTTCTCTGGAAACACTTCAGCAATATGATTCTGTAAAGATAGAGGAAGAAGATCAATTTGAGTGGGATGTGAAGCCAGGTCAAGAATGGGCTGAAAATGAAACTGATGGATTATTGACCTATGTTTGTAATTCGTGTGGTGGTGAAATTGTTGCGGATGAAAATATGGCGGCTGCGTCTTGTCCGTTTTGTGGAAGTCCGATTGTCGTAAAGGAAAAATTGGGTGGTGTCTTAAAGCCAGATTTAGTGATTCCATTTAAGTTGGATAAAAAGGCGGCTAAGGAAGGCTTGAAACAGCACTATAAGGGTAAGACTTTATTGCCTAAAGAATTTAGATCCGAAAATCATATTGAAGAAATCAAAGGTGTATATGTGCCTTTCTGGTTGTTTGATGCGGATGCCGATGGTGAGGTTCGTTATAATGCGACAAAGGTTCGTATGTGGTCGGACTCAGAATATGATTATACGGAAACCAAATACTATCGTTTATATCGTAAGGGGCATGTTAGATTTGAAAACATTCCGGTGGATGGTTCGAGCAAGATGCCAGATGATATGATGGAGTCTATTGAGCCTTATGACTTAAAAGATGCGGTGGATTTTCAGACGGCCTATTTAGCTGGTTTTTTAGCCGATAAATATGATGTGGATGCCGATTCAAGTATTGATCGTGCCAATACCCGTGTAAAGAAGTCTACGGAAGATGCGTTTATGACCAATTGCGGTAAGTATGATACGGTTACTTGTGAGGATAGTGCAGTTCAGATTCAGAATGGTACGGCAAAATATGCGTTGTATCCAGTGTGGATCTTAAATACGAAGTGGAAGGGTGAAAACTACAGTTTTGCGATGAATGGTCAAACGGGTAAATTTGTAGGGAATCTTCCAGAAAATAAGAGCCTAGTTTACTTGTACTATGTAGTGGTTACGCTTCTTGGAAGTGTTTTAGCTTATATCGTAATATTGATTATGAGTTGGGGAAAGTAGGAGGTTGTATATGAAAAAACTTAGTATTTTATGTTCATCTCTTCTACTTGCACTTATGATGTGCTTCCCGGTTTTTGCGAGTGAAGATCTAAGATATGTAGAGGATAATGCAGGCTTATTAACTGTAAGTGAACAGCAGGAATTAAATGATACTTTAACTGAGATCAGTGAAAGACAAGGTGTAGATGTTGCGGTAATTACAGCGGATGATATGGATGATCAATCCATAGAAGACTACGCAAAAGCGAAATATGATGAGCGTGGTTATGGTGATGATGGTGCTTTATTAGTTGTCAACATGGAAGTTCGTAAGTGGTGGATGTCTACTTATGGAAAAGGTACTTCAGCTATTTCATCAGATGCGATTCAAGCGATTGGTAGTGAGTTTGCGCCTTATTTAAGTAGTGGAAAATATGTGGATGCGTTTGAAACATACGCAAGACTTTGCGATGACTATATTACTAGAGCGCCAAATCTTGCCGAAGAGTATGCGCAGGCTTTAAGTGGTCTTACTTCATTACAAGATGGACTAAGATTTGTGAATGATGATGCACGTTTATTGACTGAGGATGAAAGAAAAGAGTTAAATGATACTTTAACTGAAATTGGTAAGCGTCAAGGTTTAGATGTTGCGATATTGACTACAAAAGATACGGGTGGTAAGGCACTTCTTGATTATGCGATGACGATGTATGAAGCGCTTGAGTATGGTCAGGGTAAAAATAAAGATGGAATTCTTTTAGTTGTCAACATGGAAACTCGTAAGTTCTGGATGGCCACTCATGGTTATGGTATTACAGCCTTTACGGATGCCGGAATTAGTTATATTAGTGAAAAGCTAGGTCCTTCTTTTAAGAAGGAGAAGTACATGAAGGCTTTTACAACGTTTGGTAGTCTTTGCGAAAAGTTTGTAGAAAAGGCACATAATGGTAGCCCTTATGATGTTGGAAATATGCCGTTTAAATGGCTTCCATGGTACTGCGTTCCAATAAGTCTTTTAGTAGGTTTTGTCTGTGCAGTTTTTGTGGTTAGTAAAAAGCGTGAACAACTTCATTCTGTTAGTTTTGAAGACAAGGCACATAACTATATGAAGAAAAATACGTTGAAGATGAAAGAGTCTCATGACTACTTCTTGTATCACACGATAACTCGTAATCGAATTAAATCTGACGATGATGATAGTTCGAGCGGAGGAAGTAGCACATTCACTAGTAGTAGTGGCGACACGTATGGTGGTGGTGGCGGTAGCTTCTAATGCCGCAAAATGCAGGATCAAACCCCTGCATTTTCCACTTGGTTCAATAAAAAAGGTAATCCGCAATTAGATAGGGTCGACTAAAAGTTGGCTTTAAGAATTGTAGGGTTGAAAACCCTATGAATGTTTAAAGGTGATCTATATCTCAGAGCTAAAATCCCTATGACTTTTAAAGGTTGATTTATCCCTATCCAATTTCAGATATTCGAAATAAATGAATGAAGGCCAGTGATCATTGGCCTTCTTTGTCTATATTCTGGTAAATTTAGTGAATTGTTTGAGATGTATTTTTGGGCTTGTTAATATGAGAGTGAAGGGAGATGAAGGATATGGGTAAAAGATTGTTGTCAATACTAGGATTATTGATTGCAATAGTGGGTATTGTGTTTGGTGGTAATCTTGTTTTAGTTATTATTGGATGTGTGATTCTTGGTTTAGGGCAGATGATCAAGGATAAAGAAGACAACGAATTGAATATGAATGTAGTACATGAATTCTTTGAGGATGTAAAAATGAACCCAGAAAGTCATATACTGAATGTAAGTGATACAAATATTCCTTTGCCTAAACATGATTATTGTAGTGGCAGTGGGTATGTACAAGGTAAATATAAAGGTTTAGATGTAGGGTTTTGTACTATTAAACTTACAGATGTGACAGAAGTCTTGCGTGATGAAACGGGCTTATGGGAAAAGAATGAAAATACAGTTTATACGGGAGAATGGATGTTGTGTAAGCTTGACCAAAAGTTTAATACATGGCTAACTATATATCCTCGCAGTTTATTGGATAAACAAACTATTAAAACTGGAAATGAGGCGTTTGATAAAAAGTTTAATGTGACTTGTGGAGATGAGAAATTGGCTCTTGAGATATTAAATGCAAATCGATTAGAAAGAATCATGGCTTTATCAAATCATAAGTTTTCAATAAACTTGAATGAGGATGGAAGACTTTATATTGCAGCTCATAGTTTTAAGAATATGAATGATTTAAAGTGGTTTGTGGATATGATTGATGTGTTTAGGGCATAATTATGAATTATAAAGAACTATATTTAGAAACAAAAGAGATGCTTGAAGAATTTGATTTTATTGATGATTCAAAAATAGCGGTATTAACTTATTGTAAAAATGTTGATGATCTAAAATTAGTGCATGACTTTATTATGGATAAGAAGTATAAGAATATTTACGATATTCCAAAATATGCATTTTATTTGTATATGAAAAGGAATCATCCAGAAAGAATTATTGAGGATTAAAAAAGCCAGAGAAATAAAATCTCTGGTTTTGATTTAATGAAAAGTTTGCCAAATTGTTTGCCAAAAATGAGAACTTAAGAAATAAAAAAGTTCTGAACTCCTTTATATAAAGTAAATTCAGAACTTTAAGTTTCAAACTGGCAGGGGTAGTAGGACTCGAACCCACATCAACGGTTTTGGAGACCGCTATCTTAGCCTTTGGACGATACCCCTAAGTGCCTGTTAATGATATCATGATTTAAATGGTTGCGCAAGCCTTTTTTTTAAAAAATCTCAATTGACAATAATATGAGGGTTACTTATAATTAATTAGGTATTGTAAAGAACATACCTAAAAGGAGGCTCTTATGTCAAGCCAAGTAGTTGTAGGTACCCAATGGGGCGATGAGGGTAAAGGAAAAATCGTCGATGTTTTAGCAGAAAAGGCGGATATGATTGTTCGTTTCCAAGGTGGAGATAATGCAGGTCATACAGTCATTGTAAATGGTAAGAAACATGTATTGCACTTATTACCAAGTGGTGTTCTACATGAAGAAGCAACTTGTATTATTGGTCCAGGAGTTGTTTGTAACCCATTTGTATTATTAAAAGAAATGGAACAATTGGAAAAAGATGGTTTATCAACTAAACATATCGTTATTAGTGACCGTGCACAGATGTTAATGCCATATCATCAATATCAAGATGAATTAGAAGAGCAAGCTGCAGCTAATAAAATCGGAACTACAAAACGTGGAATTGGTCCATGTTATGCAGATAAGTATGCTCGTCGTGGTATTCGTTATCATGAATTTAAGGATTTTGAACATTTTAAAGCTCGTTTAAAAGACTGCTTAGATTTCAAAAACAAATTATTTACTGCCGTATATGGTGGAAAAGCTATGGATTACGATAAGATGGTAGCTGATTTTGAAGCTATTTATGATCGTATTATCCCTATGATCCAAGAAACAACACACTTAGTCAATGAAGCTTTGGATGAAGACAAGACAGTATTGTTTGAAGGTGCTCAGGCAGCAATGCTTGATATCAACTATGGTACATATCCATATGTAACTTCTTCAAGTCCAACAAGTGCTGGTGTTACTACAGGTGCTTGTGTTGCGCCAAGTCGTATTCAGACTGTTGTAGGTGTAGTAAAAGCATACTCAACACGTGTAGGTGAAGGACCATTCGTAACTGAGCTATTAGATGAACAAGGTGAATGGATTCGTGAACAAGGTGGAGAATATGGAGCTACTACAGGTCGTCCTCGTCGTTGTGGATGGTTGGATCTATTAACTGTAAAACACGCAAACTTAATGAGTGGATTAACAGATATCGTTATCACTAAGATTGACGTATTAGATGGTTTAGATGAAATCAAGGTTTGTGTTGGATACGAAATCGACGGTAAAGAATATAATTATATTCCTAGTGATCAGGCAGATGTTGCCAAGGCAAAACCAATCTATAAGACTTTCAAAGGTTGGAAAACAGATATCACAAAGGTGACTTCAGTCGATCAATTGCCTCAAGAATGTTTAGACTATGTACACTTCATTGAAGAATTCACAGGCGTACGTGTTTCTATGATTTCTGTAGGACCAGATCGCGTTAATAATATTTACGTACATGAGATCAAGTAATTTGATCTCTTTTTTGATAATATAGAGGTGGTGGTGATTATATGATACTCGATACAATTCATGGACATTATAATTCTTTCTTTGATTCCGAGAAGAAAATTGCGGATTATATTATCCAACATCCAAAAGAAGTGGTAAACATGACAATCAAGGAACTCGCAAATGCATGTAATACGTCGCAGGCAAGTGTTTCGCGTTTTGCCAGAAAATGTCAGATGGATAGCTTCCATCATTTAAAGGTGAATTTGGCCAGGGATTGTGTCAATGAAATCGAACAAAAATCAAATACCATTTCTACTGGTGATATTGCAGGTTCGTTGGAAACAATTTTATCCAATAAGATTTCTGAGCTTACGGCTACCATTCGCAATATAGATGTGGATCAATTGAGTGTGATTCTTTCTTTGATTCAAAATGCCAAACACGTACTTGTATGTGCCGTAGGAAATACGATTCCAGTGGCATTGGATTGTATGTTTAAATTTAACGAGATTGGTATTCCAACCTTTACATCTACCATTTGGGAAAATCAGGCATCTTATGCACTAGGACTTGATTCAAGTGATGTCGTGATTGCTATCTCAAATAGTGGAGAGAGCAGTCAAGTTTTAGCGGTTTGCAGGGAAATGAAAAAGCGTGGTGTACCTACGATTGGAATTACGAATAATGAAGATTCGGTTGTAGCTAAAGAGTGTTTGTATCATATTCAAACGTCTACGCGTGAAAAGCTATTTTTAAATGAATTTTGTTTTTCAAGGATTTCTGTGGCGACCGTCATTGAAATTTTATATTTATTTTTAACGAATGAACGCACAGATAGTTATGATCGTATCAGTCAATGTGAAGAATTATATGCTTCTTTGAAGGTATAGTTCTTCTTTTTGTATGAATTGAAATTACATAAATAATATATTGACGAAAATAAATTACATGATATAGTGAAAGTGGTGATGATTATGAAAAAGAAATGTGCATTATATGCATCAAAATTAGTAAAGGATGGTATGGTTGTAGGCCTTGGAGGAGGTAGTACCATATCGTATTTAATTGATTATGTGAAGGATAAAGATATTCAGGTGGTATCTCCTTCTTCTAAAACGGTATTAATAGCTCAAAAGGCAGGCTTGACAGTATTGAATACGCAATATGTGGATCATGTTGATATTGCCTTTGATGGATGTGATGAAGTGGATTCACACTTGAATGCTTTAAAAAGCGGTGGTGGTATTCATACACAAGAAAAGATCATTGCGTCTATGGCAGATGAATATATTGTGTTGGTAGATGAAAGTAAATTTCATGAGACTTTGGCATTTAAAACACCTGTTGTAGTTGAAGTGTTGCCTAAAGCATTTAGTATCGTAAAAAAGAAATTGGAAGAATTAAAGGGTAATGTTGAGTTACGTACAGCTTCCAATAAAGACGGATTTTTAATGAGTGATGAAGGAAATATCTTGTTGGATGTATATTTTACAGATGTACAAGATATTGGCTTATTGAATCAAACATTATTGATGATGCCGGGTATTGTGGATACAAGTCTATTTGTCGATATACTTACGGGAATGATTCTAGTTAATGAGAATGGCGTATTTAAAAAGGAAAGAAACGGTGAATTCTATGCATTATAATTGGGGAATTGTTGGTTCTGGATGGATTGCACATGATATGGCAAATGCCTTGATTCAAGAAGATGTTGGAATATATGGTGTGGCTTCTGGTCATTATAGTTCGGCTATAAAGTTTTCTGAAGAATTTTCAATTGAACATGTATATGAGAATTATCAATCTATGTTTGAAGATGAAAATATAGATATTGTTTATATTGCGACACCACATAATTCGCATTATGAAATTATGAAGAATGCTTTATTGCATAATAAACATGTCTTTTGTGAGAAGGCAATCACATTAAATTCTACAGAATTAGACGAGTGTGTGAAGATTGCCAAAGAAAGACATTTAGTAATCAGTGATGGGGTTACCTTATTTCATATGCCTTTGTTTAAAAAATTGAAAAAAATGATTTCATCCAATTCTTTAGGACCAGTGAAGATGGTTCAAGTCAATTTTGGTAGCTTTAAAGAACATGATGTCAACAATCGTTTCTTTAATCCAAATCTAGCTGGTGGTGCCCTACTTGATATTGGTGTGTATGCCGTTAGTTTTGCACGTTGGTTTATGGCTAGTAAGCCTAATACAGTACTAACAACGATGACACCCTTTGAAACGGGTGTTGATGAATCAAGTGGTATCTTGCTTCAGAATAAAGAAATGGAGATTGCGACAATCTCTTTGACAATGCGTGCTAAACAGCCAAAAAGAGGTTTGGTCGCATGTGAAAATGGGTATATTGAAATATATAATTTTCCTAGAGCCGATAAGGCGACAATCACATATACAAGTGATGGACATACTGAAGAGATTGTTTGTGGAGAAAGTGGTTTGGCACTCAACTATGAGATTCGTGATATGGAAGAATATGTTTCGAATTTAAATGGACAAACAAATTTACAATGTATTCAAGATGTGATGGATGTATTGACGAGTGTACAAGAAAGTTGGAAGAGACATGAATAAAAAATATTTTTTCTTTGACATTGATGGAACATTAACAGATAAAGCGACTGGTAAGATCGTGCCAAGTGCACAAGTCGCATTAAATGAACTACAAAAGGCAGGTCACTTTGTGGCTATTGCGACAGGGCGTGCTCACTATAAAGCACGTAACTTTATGGAGAGTGTGGGTTTACATGATATGGTTTGTTGCGGTGGTGGCGGTTTAGTCATTCATGATGAATTGGTTCAAAATATTCCTTTGGATCTAGATAAATCAAAAGCCATTGCCAAAGAAGCTCTATCTTTAGGATATGGTGTTTTATTTGCGCTAGATGATTCAATTAAGGTATACACGCAAGATCATACATTTCAAAATCAAGTAGGTGATCGTAAGGAGCCTACGGAATATATTTATGATGAAAATTTAGATGTAGACAAATTGGATGTGATTTATAAAATGTATATTTCCATCCCAAAAGAGAAGGAATCCGAACTGACTTTAAAGGATACGGTAGGGAATATGCGTTTTGTACCAGATTATCTAATGTTTCAATATGATGCGAAACATCAAGGTATCTTGGATATGATGCAGCATATTGGTGGTGATTTAAAAGATGTAGTTGTCTTTGGAGATGACACTAATGATATGGTTATGTTTGATCCGCAATGGACAAGTGTAGCCATGGGAAATGCGTGTCAAGAATTAAAGGATATCGCAACATATGTCACAGATGCCAATGTGGATAATGGAATTTATAATATTTGTAAGAAAATGGAGTGGATTTAGCGTCGAAAGGCGCTTTTTTTGTGCAAAAAATTAAAATTTATTAGAAAAAGTGCATTTTTTTACGTATATGAGTATGTAGGGAATGCCTACTAGAAAAGAGGTGCTCATGCGTAGCGCAAATTTATTAAATGATTTCGCCTTTAAGTATGTCTTTGGCGAAGATTGTAAAGAGGCCAATGATGCCTTAAAATCATTACTCACGGTATTTTTAGAAAGAAAGGTGAATAGAGTTGTTGTTAAGAATTCAGAAATTGTAAAAGACTATAGTAAAATGAAAAGTCCACGATTAGACTTATTGGTTGAATTTGATGATCGAACGATGGTGGATTTAGAGATGCAGTTAAGACAAACAAAAGATAATTTGCCAATTCGCTTTAGTTATTATTTGGCTCGACTTCATGGTTCTCAACAATTAGAAGGAAAATACTACAAACAATTAAAGGAAACAATCGTCTTAGTATTCTTTAATGTGAATCTAATTGAAAATGATAAGATGTGTAACACATTTACATTAAGGAATGAAGAAGGATTATCTTTTGTTGAAGAAAGTCAGGATCGTATGAAGTTACGTACAATTGAGATGGCAAAGTTAGATTTAAATAAGCCACTTGAAGACATGAATGAACAGGAAAAGATGATTTATTACTTTTTGAATTGCCACAAGGGAATGGATGATAGTAAAATTAAGGTGATGATAGAGAAGGATGGGGTGATTCAAATGTTAGAGAAGCGTGTAGAAACCATATCGGATGATGGTTGGAAGAAAATAATAGAAGATTTTCAAAAACTGCATGAAAATGAAGAACGAATGGAACGACAACTTGAACTTGAAGAGCTTCAAAGAGTAAAAGAAGAGGTTCGAAAATTACAAGAAGAGGCACGTAAAGCACAAGAAGAGGCTCGTAAAGCACAAGAAGAGGCTCGAAAATTACAAGAAGAGGCACGTAAAGCACAAGAAGAGGCTCGTAAAGCACAAGAAGAGGCTCGAAAATTACAAGAAGAGACACGTAAAGCACAAGAAGACGCTTGAAATGCACAAAAAGCCAATAAACATGTTGAAGATGTGAATAGACAAATTGAGCAGATGAATCAAGAAAGGACTTTGATGATCCAAACTATGCTTTCAAATGGTATGAGTGTATCTGAAATAGCGAAGTGTGTATCTAAAAGTGAAAAAGAAATTTTGGAATTGATTTGCTAGCCACCTTAATGGTGGCTATTTGTTTCCACTTTAAGTGGAAAAAGAAGATTTGAGAAATATTGTATTAACATTTATTATTTAGTTAACAATTTAGTCGACAAAAATTGTATACGAGGAGAGCGAAAATGGAAAAAATTCAAAATGTTCTTATGAAGTATTTGATGCCAATTGCGAACAAGCTTGAACAACAAAAACACATTCAAGCAATCAAAGATGGTATCGTTGCTTCAATACCTATTATTATCATTGGTTCATTCTGTACTATTTTCTTAGGTATTGCCAACCTTTTAGGAAGTGGACCTGTTTATGATTTCTTAAGTGCGAATATGGGTGTCTTGACATATGCATCTGCATTCACAAACGATATGCTTGCGGTATATGCAACATACTTTATTGCGAAGACTTTGTCTGAAAAATATGATTTAAAAGGAAGTCAACCTGCTGTTACAGCTTTAGTTGTATTCTTTATTCTTTGTGCTGTAGTGAAAGATGGTCAATTAAATACATCTTATTTAGGATCTACTGGATTATTTACGGGTATTGTTGCAGCTTTATTTACTGTTGAAATTTATCACATTTGTTACGAACGCAAATGGTATATTAAAATGCCAGAAAGTGTACCACCAATGGTGCAAGATAGTTTTGCTGCTTTAGTACCACTTGTATTAAATACAATTATTGCGGTCGCAATTGCAAATCTTTCGTTAACATTTGGTAAGGTTGCTTTCCCACAATTGATCATGAATGTATTGGCACCAGCTGTAACAGGTATGGATACACTACCAGCTTTATTGATTGTGATGTTCTTTACGCAATTATTATGGTTCTTTGGATTACATGGACCAAGTATTACATCTGCTGTATGGGCATCTTTTGCGATTGCGTATGCCGCTGAAAATATTGCAGCTTATACAGCAGGACAACCTGTTCAACATATTTTCACGTTTGGATTATTCTATGGTATATTATGCGTATCAGGATCTGGTTTAACATTAGGATTAAATATTTTAATGATGAGATCAAAGGCAAAATCATTGAATTCAGTAGGTAAAGTATCTATTATCCCTGGCTTGTTTGGAATCAACGAACCATTGATTTTCGGTACACCAATTATCTTGAACCCATTCATGTTTATTCCATTTGTGTTTGGACCATTGATCTGTACAACAATTGTATATCTAACAATGAATTTAGGCTTAGTCGGTAAACCAATTGCCAATCCTCCAGGATTCTTGCCTCCAGGAGTAAGTGCATTCTTAATGACATTAGATTGGAAGGCTGTAGCCCTAGTATTTGTATTGTTGATTCTACAAACTGTATTCTATTATCCATTCTTCAAGATGATGGAAAAAGAAGAACTTCAAAAAGAACAGGCTTTAGAAAAATAGGAAGAGAAACATGTTAACAGCTAGACAATTAAAAATTATAAAATTGATTATGAATAATCCTGGTATTCATGGAAAAGAAATATCAGAAAATTTAAATGTATCTTCACGTACTATTCGTAATGAAATCACATTTATGAATGATGTGACAAACTGTATATTAATTCGTTCAAGTGCCAAACAAGGATACATGATCAATGATGAACATCTAGATATTATTCATAACATAGTCAATCAAGATAATGAAAATGTGGATCTAGCTGTCTATCGTATTTACAAAATTATAGGTAAAATATTATTCTTTGAGGATTGCAGCATATATGATTTGTCTGAATTTTTAGGTTTATCTGATTCTGTGATCCGCAAAGAAATCAATAAAGTAATTCAGTTTTTGTTGAAAAATTACAATGTGGAATTATTCAAATTAAAAAAAGATGAGTGTGTCATTTTATTAGAAGAAAGTGAAATTCGTGAGCTTCTTTTTAAAGTTGTAAAAGATATGGCGCTCGAAAATCCAGATGCGTTAATGGACATTCTTTATATGCTTCTAAGTGATTCGTGGGTTATGAAATATTATAAATCCACTAAGGAAGACGTAATTAAAATCATGAATGGAGAACAGCTTTATTTGTCAGAAACTGACCTGTCCATTTTTGCAGCATGTATCTTGGTGTGTCGAGTACGAAATCTAAATGGATACAATTTAGAGGATAATCAAATTAGTACTCCGGATGATCTTTACACTCGTGTCATTACTAAATTATGTATGCAGTCACCTTATTTAGAGCAGGCAGATATTGCGATTCTATATAACCTTCTACATACATTTAAAATGAAATCAACGGATGTAGTACCTGAAATCACAGATTTTACAGTGCTTGTATTTGATGAATTCTGCAATGAAGTATTCGATAAGTATTCAATCAACTTAAAGGAATCCGAAGCTTTATCCAATAAAATGCTTTTGCACATAGAGTTCATGAATCGACGCGTTATTGGTGGATATGAATTGAAAAATCCCATTGTGGATGATGTAAAGACAAAGTTTCCGTTTGCCTTTGAAATCAGCATGATGATTGTTCCCATTCTTTTCAAATATAAACGTGTTTATGTGACAGAAGATGAAATCTCATACTTAACGGTATATGTGGCACAATTTTTAGAAAATGAAAATGTAAAACTATCTAACAGTAAACAATTTTGGCCATAGACATATCTTTAAATAAAGTATTATTTTGTGAACG
>ERZ773109.260-NODE-260-length-29789-cov-10.528183_pt1 | contig 29789 bp, 29 predicted proteins | sample MGYA00580569_ERZ773109 | MGnify/ENA primary metagenome ERZ773109 (study PRJEB29015, sample SAMEA2737852) | human gut metagenome | biome: human gut; feature: human-associated habitat; material: faeces | place: China | collected 2012 ...
CACGCACAAAAATATTGGTGCTATGTTTACCACTTGTACTTATGATTCTTGCCCATTGGTTACAGGAAAGAAAGCTGAATAAAGGTTTACTTGTTTTAGCTGGTTTATTTCTTTGCACAAAAACCATGTTTCTAGGTTTATTAGTTGCACTTGTGTTTATAGGCTATTACTTTATGGATAAAAAAGAACGTTTAATGATGTATGCCCTTGTACCTATGATTGTTTTTACAGGATTAAACTACAATCAGTGTTTAGATTTAAAACTCTATAATTCCATGTATTCCAAGGATAAACAAAAATTGATGCAAAGAAATGATTTAAATCAAAGGACAGCCGATTTAGATCAGGTAGGTTATAGTGTCAATCGTATCTATGACCAAAAAGAAATGAAGGCATCAAGCTATACATCAACAAGTAATACTTTATATAACACTTTTGTGTATGACATTATAAAAAGTCCTATCTCACAATCCAATCGAACAATCATAACAGATAGTGAGAATTATTTATATTTGAGTATGATGTCTGTTCAAAATGTACTCAGTAAAGACTCTGATTTATATGGATATAAAGAAGTAGACATAAAGGGGAATTATAAATTATTAAAGAATAAAAATGTATTTCCTATGGTCTATGTGACAAATGATACGTTGAGTGAATCTAAGTTTGATAAACTCTTTTATCCGTATAATTTGGATACCATCTATAATCGTACGATTGTGAATGGTGAAACAAGTAATGATTATGCCTCAAAGATGAAACTTATAAAGAATTTAGATCAATCGATTGTGATTCAGAACAAAAGGAAAATAAAAAAAACAATACCCATTGATTTTGATACTAAAAATAAGCTGATCTGTATTGATTTTGATGTAAAGAATTATACGAATAAAAAAGTTTCGATTTCTATAAATGGAATGAAGAATACATTGTCAAAAAAGCACTCGGTATATCCAAATGGAAATAAACACTTTACGTATATACTTTCTAAAAAAACATTAAAACAATTTGATGTTACTTTATCTAAAGGAAAATATAAGATATCCAATATTCGTGTTTATACATGTGATATGGATGTGTTTGATCGTAAAGTAACAAAGATTAAATCTTTGAAAACAGATTCTATATTTAAAGGGAAAGTAACAACATCTAAAGAGGGCTATTTAGTAACATCCTATCCTTATGAAAAGGGATATGAAATTTATATCGATGGAAAAAAGCAGAATGTTGAAATTGTGAATAAGGCTTTTGTGGGATGCAAAATCAAAAAGGGAAGCCATATAATTACAATTCAATTTCATGCGCCATTTAAAAATATAGGACTATGTATAAGTATGCTTTCAATTATGATAGGAGGATTCTGGATATGGAAAAAGTCAAAGAATTTATAAGCTATGGAATCGTGGGAGTTATGACAACTCTTGTGAATTACATTGTGTATTTTATTTGTTTAAAAATCGGACTGAATTGGCTGATCAGTAATAGTTTAGCTTGGTTAGTAGCTGTTATTTTTGCGTATTTTTCAAATCGTAAAGTTGTATTTCATTCAAGTAACGATGTGAAAAAAGAGTGTATCGAGTTCTTTGGACTTCGATTTATGACGCTGATTGTGGAAAATGTATTGCTCGCTGCCTGCATTGATGGCTTACATATTTCAAATTTATTATCCAAGATTTTAGTCAGTATTATTACTGTTTTCGCAAATTATTTTTTGTGTAAATCACATATATTTTCAAAGAAGGAGAAATTGTTGTATGAACAAAATTAGTGTTGTCGTTCCTTGTTTTAATGAAGAAGAAGTTCTTTCCGTGTTTTACAAAAAGACAAGCGAAGTATTGAATGAAATAGATGGAATCACCTATGAATTGTTGTTTGTGGATGATGGATCAAAGGATCACACAAAAGATATATTAAGAGCATTGAGTTTAAAGGACGATCGTTGTGAATTTATTTCTTTTTCAAGAAACTTTGGTAAAGAGGCAGCTATGTTTGCAGGATTAAAAAAATCAAGTGGTGATTATGTTGTGATCATGGATGCCGATTTGCAGCATCCTCCTGTATTATTAAAGGAAATGTATAAAGCCGTTAGTGAAGAAGGTTATGATTGTTGTGCAGGAAAAAGAGTGGATCGACAAGGTGAAGGAAAAATTCGTAACTTTTTATCGCATGCTTTCTATAAGGTGATGCAGAAAATGTGCAAAATGGATATGAGCGATGGTTGTGGTGATTTTCGTATGATGTCAAGACAAATGGTGGATGCGATTCTAGAATTAAAAGAATACAATCGCTATATGAAAGGATTATTTTCTTTTGTAGGATTTGATACAAAATGGATTGAATTTCATAATGTACAACGAGCAGCAGGTAATTCTAAATGGAATTTCTCTAAACTATTCGCATATGCGATGGAAGGTATGTTTTCCTTTTCTACAGCGCCGATTGTATGGATTGGTAATATTGGAACAGCCATTATGATTTCATCGATTTTAATGACTTTATTTGGATTGTTAGTACATGTCACGTCCATGTTTCATTTAGTATGTTTGATTCTGTTTTTGAGTGGGCTTCAAATGTTGTTTGTGGCCATATTGGGGCAATATACGACAAAAGACTATATGGAAAGTAAACAAAGACCTATCTATATAGTAAAAGAGACCAGCAAAAATTTAAGCTAGTCTCTTAATGTGATTTCAACCACTGTGTCAATTGGATCTGGACACTGGTGTGAATTGGAATCAATATTGATAAATGTATAGTCTGGAAAACTTTCTGCATTCCAAGGCGTTTGAATTTTGATTTCTGAATGATCAGACAATCTTCTTATGCTTTGGATTTTTTCTTTTTTGATTTTAACAGGTATATCAAAAATGCTCTCATCTAAAATATGCGCATAGATTTTATTCCCTTTTTGTGTATATCTTCCCCATTCGGGTTTTTCTAATTCACATTTTGTGCATCCATAAATAGAATCTTCATTTAGTTTCATCCATTCCCTGATTTCATTCAATACTTGGATAGATTCTTTAGGAAACTGACCTCTAGCATTCGGTCCTACATTTAAAATCATGTTTCCACCCTTGGATACACACTCAACTAGAGTACGGATGATTAGCTTAGCGGATTTATAGTTGGTGTCCTTGACACAATATCCCCAATGTTCATTCATGGTGATACAAGCTTCCCAAGGAACAGGTAAACCTTGTGGTGGAATCATTTGTTCAGGCGAAGTGAAATCACCAGCTGTAAAACTAGGATGTGCATCCATAATAGTTCCTGGATGTACACCATCTCCTTCTAGACGATTGTCGATGATCATATCTGGTTGGTAAGTTCGTGCCATCGCTACGATTTTGTTGGCGTTCCAAACATCTTTTGTCATGTTGTCATAAGAAAAGTCAAACCACATGATATCCAACTTTCCATAGTTTGTAAGTAATTCTTTGATTTGAGTATGCATATAATTCAAATAGTTTGAAAAACAAATCGGTTTATCGTATTCTGGGTTGTTTCTTTCAGGATGATGCTTATCATTGTAGTGAGGATAGTCAGGATGATGCCAATCAAGCAGGGAATAATATAGACCGACTTTTAATCCTTCTTCTCTAAATGCATCTAAAAATTCTCTGACATAATCATGATTTGCCTTCCAATCTGTAGCCTTTGTATCAAACATACAATATCCATCGTGGTGTTTGGCAGTCATTACGGCATATCTCATGCCGGCTGATTTGGCAAGTTTAGCCCATTGATGAGGGTCAAATAAATCAGGATCAAATTCATTCGCAAAAGGAATATAATCTTCCTCTTTCATTTCTTCGTTGCTTCTGACCCATTCGCCTCGTGCTGGAATGGAATAGATTCCCCAATGAATAAAAAGTCCAAATCTAGATTGTTGAAACTGTGTAATATTCATACTATCTCCTTTAGAAAAGTGGTTCTTGTAGCTGCTTTCTTTGAAGTGCAATGCCTGGCTTCGACAAGATTTCCTTAGTTTTAGAAATATCCTTTAACCAAGGATCTATATCTTCTTTTTCAAGTATCACTGGCATTCTAGAATGCACAGGCTTTACATATGTATTCGCATTTGTAGTAATAATGACAAGATGATCATCAATAAGAATACCCGCAAAATAGAGAATATGGTCACAATAAAACTCTACTTTATTTTTACCGGCATCCCATTCATAGAAGCTTCCTGCAGGAACGATACAATGCATGGAATCTTTAAATAAAGGCTTTTCAAGAAGTGTTTCTTGTCTAGCATTTAAAATTAAATTGTTGGTTTTATACCCAAATGGCACCATTTTCTTTTGGTTTCGAGTAAGTACAAGACATTTGTCACTTGGATGAATGTCTTTTTCTTCTAAACCAAAGGTTTTGGCTACTTTGGGAGTATATCGAAAGCTTGTACACATACTTGGATTATATCATAAGAAATTAAGCATGGTGAAACAGATATAGGTTTGATAGCAAGATATCTATAACGTCATCAAGAATTGCGATTTATTGATTATAAAGTCATATCCCCGATATGCAACTTTTAATATGGGTCAGGTATCCTGTGATACGGTGAATTGTTCTTTTTTTTGACAGTAAATCTAGATTTATGCTTTATATAAAGTGAATTGGAGAAATTCAATGTTGTATGTAAAGAGAGGTTTCAATCTATATATTATCTATAATTTATATCTGAGGTCGGAAAAAGTGTTGACTTTGAATAGTTTTAGGTCGGAAAAAATGTATGATTATATAAAAATGAGGTCAGAAAAAGTGTAAAATATTATTGAATTAAGGCCCGAAAAAATGTAATATCTTTTTATAAAGAGGTCAGAAAAAATGTATAGATTAGCAATTAAGAAACTTAAAGAATGGAAAAATAAAGAAGATCGTAAACCAATGATTTTAATGGGTGCAAGACAGGTAGGAAAAACTTGGATCATGAAAGAATTTGGCAAAAACGAATATGCGAAAGTCGCATATATATCATTTTATAATAATGATAGAATGAATGATGTTTTTGATATGGATTTTGATGTCGATAGAATTATAATGAACTTGAACATAGAATCAGGTATTACTATTACACCTAATGACACTTTAATTATATTAGATGAAATTCAAAATGCACCTAAAGCATTGGAGTCTTTAAAATATTTTTGTGAGGATGCAAACGAATATCATGTTATTGCTGCTGGATCTTTATTAGGTGTTGCTGTACATGAAAATGTTTCGTTTCCAGTTGGAAAAGTAGATATGTTAGATTTATATCCGTTTAGTTTTAGAGAATTTTTACTTGCGATGGATGAAAAAAATCTAGTTATGGCATTGGACTCAAAAGATTTTTCTATTATAGATAATTTTTCAGATAAGTTTTTATTCTGGTTAAAAAATTATTACTATATTGGTGGAATGCCTGCAGTCGTTGATTCGTTTCGTAGAAATAAAGATTATATTAAGGCCCGTCAAATACAAAAAGATATTTTAAGACAGTATGAGCAGGACTTTGGAAAACATGTAGATGCGAAAAACTTGCCAAGAATTCGTATGGTATGGCAATCAATTCCAATTCAATTGGCAAAGGAGAATAAAAAATTTTTCTTTGGGCAAATAAAAAAAGGTGCAAGAAGCAGTGATTTTGAAATTGCGATACAATGGTTAATGGATAGTGGCTTAATATATAAAGTAAATCGCGTAAATGAACCGCACATGCCACTAAAAGCATATATAAATATGAGCGCATATAAATTATTTATCTTAGATATTGGCTTGTTAGGTGCTCTTAGTGATTTACCTGCAAAAACAATACTAGAAAAAGATGAGATATTTGTTGAATTTAAAGGAGCGTTTACAGAACAATATGTTTTGCAACAACTGATTTGCGATACTCAATATACCCCATATTATTATGGTACAGATAAATCAACTTTTGAGCAGGATTTCATGATTCAAATGGAAGATAAAATTGTTCCAATTGAGGTTAAAGCAGAAGGGAATATTCGCTCGCAAAGTCTTAAGGTATATTGTGAAAAGTATCGTCCGAAAAAAGCTGTTCGTTTTTCCACGTTAAAATATATGGATCAAGGATGGATGGTTAATATTCCACTATATGCGGTATCAACACTATAATTTAAAAGGATGGAATTTTAATTTCCATCCTTTAATGTATTTGTTTATCTTTAAATTGTAAACGAGCTAAGGCTCTTGCCATACTGGCTTGTGACATATAATATTCACGAATGGATTGTTTCTGGCGCATTCTTTCTTTGGCACGTTCTAATGATTCTTTGGCTCTTCTTGCATCCAATTCTTCTTGTGTTTCACATGTATCGACCAAGACTTCAGCTTGGTTGTTTGAAAAGATCATGGATCCTAATCCACTAACAACTTCAATTTCAGAATGATCTTCTTTTCGGATTTTTAAAAGGCCAGGCGTTATCGCATAGATGGTTTTGGCATGGTGCGCAAGAAATTGTTTACTGCCATTTGGCGTATGTATCGTTAATACTTGGGCTTTACCGTTATAAAACACGTGATCACTGGCCATGATTTTTAAATCAAAAAGTTCCATAATTATACTTCTTTCGCTTTTTCTTTGACTTCTTCAATGGTTCCTACATTGAAAAAAGCATTTTCAGGATATGCATCCATTTCTCCATCTAAGATTGCCTTAAATCCTTTAATTGTGTCTTGTAGAGGAACATACTTTCCTGGGATCGAAGTGAATTGTTCAGCTACATGGAATGGTTGAGCCATAAAGTTACGTAAGCGACGAGCTCTTGCTACAACGGTTTTATCTTCATCACTTAATTCATCCATTCCAAGAATGGCGATAATATCTTGTAGTTCTTTATATTTTTGAAGATATTGTAAAACACGTTGGGCTGTTTCATAATGTTCTTCTCCTACAATATCGGGTTGAAGAATTCTTGAACTTGATTCAAGTGGATCTACAGCAGGATAAATACCTTGTTCAACAACTTTACGAGATAAGACGGTTGTCGCATCCAAGTGTTCAAAAGTGGTTGCGGGAGCTGGATCCGTCAAATCATCTGCAGGAACGTATACGGCTTGTACACTTGTGACAGATCCATTTTTTGTGGAAGAAATTCGTTCTTGAAGTTGTCCCATTTCATTAGCTAGTGTAGGTTGATATCCAACAGCGGATGGCATACGTCCAAGTAAAGAAGAAACTTCAGATCCGGCTTGCACAAAACGGAAGATGTTGTCGATAAATAATAATACATCTTTATGTTCAACATCACGGAAATATTCAGCCATTGTTAGTCCAGTTTCGGCAACGCGCATTCTGGCTCCGGGACTTTCGTTCATTTGTCCAAAAACTAGGGCTGTGTTCTTGATTACACCAGATTCACTCATTTCTGTATATAAATCGTTTCCTTCACGGCTTCTTTCTCCAACACCCGTAAAGATGGAATATCCACCATGTTCACTGGCAATATTTCGAATCAATTCTTGAATTAGTACGGTTTTTCCAACACCGGCACCACCAAATAATCCGATCTTTCCACCCTTGGCATAGGGAGCTAATAAGTCGATAACTTTAATTCCTGTTTCAAGGACTTCTGTAACAGGAGATTGATCTTCAAACTTAGGTGGTTTCCTATGAATTGGCCAATATGTATCGGTATCAATAGCTTCTTTTCCATCAATGGTATCTCCTAAAACGTTGAATAAACGACCTAAGTTTTGTGTTCCAACGGGAATTTCAATGCCCATTCCTGTAGATAAAACAGGCATATCTTTTTGTAAGCCTTCACTAGGCGATAACATGATACAACGAACGGTATCGATTCCTATGTGTTGCATAACTTCCATTACAACTTTTTTGCCGTGATTATCAACCTGCAAAGCGGTCTGAATGTATGGAAGTGGCGTTTCATCAAAATGTACGTCTACAACAGGGCCCATAACTTGTGTGATTTTTCCTATTTGCATGTGGATTGACTCCTTTTCTTTTTTTGTAGTTGTTGCCTTCTAGCTTTGGCACCAGCTGCAACTTCTGTTATTTCTTGTGTGATTTTTGCTTGTCTTTGACGATTGTATTGTAAAGATAAACTATTTAATAATTCTTCACCATTTTTATTGGCTGAATCCATTGCTTGCATACGCGCAAAGTTTTCGGATGCATAAGATTCAACAAGGGCACTATAAATAAATCCAGATAAATAATCAGGGATGACAATATTTAATAGTTCGGCTGGACTTGGTTCTAGCTGAATGGAATGAATGGTTTGTCCTCCAACTTCAACTTCATGATTCAAACGATACAAAGGAAGTAACTGCTCAACATCGACCGTAAATTGATTATGCTGATCCATACGTGTATAGATAATTAATACTTCATCAATCTTTTTTTCAGCATAAAGTTCAAGCATCTTACTCGAAATGGATCTTGCACGACTCAAAGTTGGATTTTGCGCTGTATATAGAAAACTTTCTTCAACCGGAATATGTCGTCTTAAAAAGTATTGTCTTCCAACCTCTCCAATCATATAGAGCTTGTAATTTGGATGTGCCTTAATGATTTGCTCAGTTAGTTTTAAGACATTCAAATTGTAGGCACCAGCTAACCCCTTATCTCCAGTAACACATATAATAGCCTTATTTTGATGATCTTCATCAATGTATTCACGATTATCTAAATAAGGATGTTCAAAGTGATCTGGAAGATTTTGAAGAATTGTCAAAATTTGTTTCCTTAATGAGTAGAAATAAGGATCGGTATTCGCTGCCTTTTGTTTGGCCGTATTCATTTTTGTGGAAGAAATCATATACATGGCTTTTGTGATCTTCATAGTCGATTGAATACCATTCATTCGATCTTTAATTTCTCGAATTTGTGACATTATTCTTGTCCTCTGTATTGTTTGGCTAATGTAATGATTCTTGTCTTTAAATTGTCATCCAGTTTTTTAGTTGTGTTGATCTCACGGCTGATTTCACTATGATTTTCATTAAACCAATCGAGTAATTTTGTTTCTTCTTTTTTGACTTGTTTTGAATCCAAATCATCTAGAATTCCTGCATCTGCAACGACAAGTACAATAACCATGTCTGCATGTGACATAGGATGGTTTAATGGTTGCTTCAAAAGCTCCATAAGCACTTGTCCATGTTGAAGTTGTCGTTTTGTTGCATCGTCTAAATCTGAGGCAAATTGTGTAAACTCCTTCATTTCACGGTATTGTGCTAAGTTGATACGTAATGAACCAGACGCTTTTTTCATGGCTTTGGTTTGAGCGGCTCCACCAACACGGCTAACAGACAATCCAACATTAACGGCAGGTCTTTGTCCTTCGAAGAATAAATCACTTTCCAAGAAGATTTGTCCATCTGTAATTGAAATGACGTTGGTTGGAATATATGCACTTACATCTCCGTCTTGGGTTTCGATGATTGGAAGAGCTGTAATGGATCCTCCTGAATTTAATCTAGAAGAACGTTCTAGTAGTCTAGAATGTAAATAGAATACATCGCCTGGATAGGCTTCACGTCCTGGAGATTTTCCTAGTAGTAAAGAAATTGTACGGTAGGCGACGGCATGCTTGCTTAAATCATCATAGACAATCAGTACGTCCTTGTCTTGATGCATAAAATATTCAGCTAGAGAAGTCGCAGAATAAGGGGCGATATATTGTAGGCTGGCTGAATCGGCAGCTGTAGAGTTTACAATTACTGTATAGTCCATCGCATCATTTTTCTTTAATGTATTGACTAGGTTAGCAACAGTACTTGCTTTTTGGGCAATAGAGACATAAATACAGATACAATCTTTTCCTTTTTGATTTAAAATAGTATCTAATGCGATTGAAGTTTTACCTGTTTGACGATCACCAATGATCAATTCACGCTGTCCTCTACCAATTGGAAACATAGAGTCAATGGATAGAATGCCTGTTTCCATAGGGGTTGTGACAGGTTTACGGTCAATAATGCTTGGGGCTGGTTCTTCAATAGGACGCATTTCAGTGGCTTCAATAGGGCCAAGACCATCAATTGGGTTTCCAAGTGGATCTACGACACGCCCTAAAAAATCTGCACTTACTGGCATACCAGCTTGTTTTTTTGTTCGAGATACTTTTGTACCTTGACCAATGGTACCTTCTGTATCAAATAAAATAACACCAATGTTTTCGGTTGTGATATCAAGGACCATTCCTTTTGTGCCATTTTCAAATACAACAACTTCTCCATACATCGCATGATCCAGTCCAGAAATTGTTGCGATACCATCTCCAATTGTTTCGACATAGCCAACTTCATTTTCTTGGGAAGTGGCTTCAAATTGTTCGATTGCCTCTTTTAAGATGGACATAAGTGTTCCAGCCTTTTTCATTTGAATGGCTTTATCCCTGGCAGCTTGAATTTGTTCTTGAAGCTGCTGTTGACGAGAACGCGTAGACCAATCGTATTCATCGTTGTTTGCGCTTAGAATAAAGCCTCCACGTACACTTGGATCAATAGAGATATTTAGCGTTATGTTTTGGGCTTGGTATTTATTTTTAAGGAATGTCTTTATTTTTTCTTCTTGCGCTGCACTAGGCCTTGTTACACAGCGTAAGGTTGCATTTAAATTTTCATTGTTCATTTATTTCATTTCCTTTAAAAAATCATCATATAGTTTTTCATCGCTCTTTGTGTTTGTGATTTTATCAGCCGCTTTATTGATTAAATCGGCAATTTCAGATTTAGCCTTTGCCTTTTCCTCATTGGCAGCTTCAATCGTTTTGATACGTGCTTGTTCAATCATTTCATCAGATTTCTTGTTTGCATCCGCAATAATTTGTTCGTATTCAAGACTTGCTTTTTCTTTCGCATCCGCTAGCATACCATCACAAATTGTTTGCATATTCGCAAGCTTTTGATCTGCTTTATTTTTTGACTCAAGAGCTTCTTGTTTCTTTTGATTTGCCAAGGCAAAATCCGATTCTATTTCTTGTTTTCTTTTTTCAAGAATGTCATGTACCGGCTGAAATAGAAAGTGTTTCATCAGTGCATATAAAATAAGTAGATTGATGATTGTCCAAAGAATATTGGAATCAATTCTTAACATAGATTATCCCACCTATTTCACCATCAAGATGATTAAGATACCTAATACAAATCCGTAGATGGCTGTTGCTTCAGCTAAAGCGGCACCAATTAATAGAGTGCTACGAATTTTTCCGTGGGCTTCTGGTTGTTGGGCAATAGCTTTTACGGCACTGCTTGTCGCAAAACCAATACCTAATCCTCCACCAATAACGGCAAGTGCTGCCATTCCAACTCCGATTGCTGTTAAACTCATTTTTATTTCCTCCTAATTTATTCTGTTTCTGTCGCTTCCGCGATAAATAGTGATGTTAAAAAGACAAATACATAAGCTTGAATGAATCCATCAAAGAAATCAAAGTACAAGCTAAATACAGTAGGTATAAAGACGGGAACGACCATTTTGATCATTTCCATGATGACGAATGCACCAATGACATTACCAAATAGACGCATACATAGAGATAAAGGACGTGTAAATACCTCGAGAATATTGATTGGTGTAACGACGGCAACGGGTTGCGTAAAACTTTTTATCCAACCCTTCATTCCTTTTGCTCGTATTCCGCTGATTTCGATTAAGATAATACTCATAAGTGCTAATGCGATAGTGACATTCATATCTTTAGTTGGTGGCTTCATACCGAATATGCCAATGATGTTCGCAAGACCTATATATAATAGGATGGTCGAAATGTATTCACTATATTCTTTGGCATTTTCACCAAGCATAGATATTGTGAATTTGTCGAGCCATATGACGATGCTTTCGGCTACAATTTGTTTTTTGCCTGGATTATGGACCTTAAGTCCTCGAGTTAACCAAGCAGAAAGTAAGACAAGTATAGCCATGACAACCCATGTGATGACAACAGATTCACTAATCGCAAAGGGACCGATAGTAAACGCGGTGTCGACGTTTAACTGATCAAGTAGTTCTTGTGTGAACTCTTCCATAGCTCCTCCTTTCAAACAACAAAAAAACGATTGGAAATAATTCATGAATTAAGACACAATTCGCTTTTTTATAAGAATGTATTTTAGTTCTCGAGTTTTCAGATTTCAAGTGTTTTTATCAATGTAAACGTTATCTGTTTTGTATGACAATGTTTTTATATGTTGTGTACATATGGTACATATGTCTGAATTACATAAGGTATTCAAATTTGTAAGAAAAGAAGTGGTATGGATAACTTTTTGGATATTTGATTTCATTGAACAAAATGGTCCAAACCGGAAAAAATATTCAATGAACATTGCGCGTAGGGTAATAAATGATATAATTTCATTGAACAAAATGGTCCAAACCGGAAAAAATATTCAATGAGGTGAATTATGGAAATTAAAAGAGATCAATATTTGAATGCTTTAAAAAATAGAATGCATAATGGAATGATTAAAGTGATTACGGGTATTCGTCGTGCTGGAAAAAGCTATATTTTATTTAATATATTTCAAAATCACTTATTGTCCATTGGGGTAAATCCGTCACAAATTATTACGATTGAATTTGATCGCTATGAAAACAGAAAGTATAGAAATCCTGATTTTGTATTGGAATATATTCATTCTTGTCTAAGAAAAGAAGAACAATATTATTTATTGATGGATGAAGTTCAATTATTGCCTGATTTTGAGGAGGTGTTAAATTCTTTATTACACTATCAAAATTTAGATATCTATGTTACGGGTAGTAATTCAAAATTTTTGTCAAAGGATATAATCACACAGTTTCGAGGAAGAGGAGATGAAATTCATGTTTGGCCATTAACTTTTAAGGAGTTTATGCAGGTATATGATGGAGATGTATATAATGGATGGGCTGAATATGTTGTATATGGAGGACTTCCTTTAACTGTGAGTATGAAAACAGAGGAACAAAAAGTTCAATATTTGACAAATTTGTTTAAAGAAACCTATTTGAAAGATATTATAGAACGATATCATATTGATAAAGTTCAAGAAATGGATGATTTATTGAATATTTTAGCTTCATCTATAGGTTCTTTAACGAATCCACCTCGCATAGAAGCAACGTTTAAAAGTCTGATTCATTCAAATATTAGTATGAATACAATTAGACAGTATATTGAGTATTTGGAGGATGCGTTCATTATTAATAAAGCTTATCGATATAATGTAAAAGGACGAAAGTATATAGGAACACCTTTAAAATATTATTTTGAAGATGTGGGATTAAGAAATGCAAGATTGGGATTTAGACAAGTGGAACAAACGCATTTGATGGAAAATATCATATATAATGAATTGAAAAGTCGGGGGTATTCTGTAGATGTTGGAGTTGTTGAAAAACGAGAAGTGGATTCAAATGGAAAAGAAAAGAAAAAACAACTGGAAATAGATTTTATTGCGAACTTGGGAAGTAAACGCTACTATATACAATCTGCATATAATATGCCAACAGAAGAGAAAAGAAAACAGGAAAAGGCTTCTTTAATCAGTGTAAAGGATTCTTTTAAAAAAATAATTTTAGTAAAAGATGTTGTTAAGATTTCTAGAGATGAAGATGGCATAATGATGATGAATATATATGATTTCTTGTTGAATAAAGATAGTTTAGATTATTAATGTTGAACAAAATGGTCCAAACCGGAAAAAATATGCAATGAAAAAAAGGAAGATCAATCTTCCTTTTAATGTTCTTTCGTATGATCAAAGGCCATACCTAGAATGGTTTCAATATGTTCGTCATCTAATGAATAGTAAACTGTCTTTCCTTCTTTTCTAGATTTAATCAATTTAGAAAGGCGTAAAGCCTTTAATTGATGGGATACGGCAGATTTAGTCATATCGAGTACGTTGGCTAAATCGGATACGCACATTTCACTTTGTTGAAGGGATAATAAGAGCTGAAGACGTGTACTATCTCCCATCACTTTAAAGAAATCAGATAGGTTCATAATCTCATCAAAGGCAGGCATGTTTTCTTTTACTTCTTGTACTAATTCTGTATTTTTAGGCTTACAGTCACAATGTGTACCAATCATATGTTCTCCTTTTTTCTTTATTATAGTTGAATGATTGAACAATTGTCAAAAATGTTATTGACATCATATATGAATCCTATATAATGAAAGTGTAAAAAGTTGAATATATGTTCAACTATTCAAACGTGGAGGACATTAAAATGAAAAAAAGTTATAAGATTGATGTAGATTGCGCAAACTGTGCAAACAAAATGGAAGTAGCTGCTAATAATACGGAAGGTGTAAAGAGTGCAGTTGTTAACTTCATGATGTTAAAGATGAATGTTGAATTCGAAGAAGGCGTTCAACCTAAAGAAGTTATGGCTCGTGTTTTAGAGAACTGCAAAAAAGTTGAAGATGATTGCGAAATTTTCTTTTAATGAAAAGTAAGATGCGAAAGCATCTCTATTTTTCGATTGTTATAGTTGAAAGATTGAACAATTAATATTTTGGAAAGGGTGAAGTAGGTATGAATAAGAAACAGAAGAAGATGTTAAAGCGAATTATTATTGCGAGTATCTTGTTTATTGTTATTAAAGTTGTAAAACTCCCTGAATATATTGAGATTCCTTTGTTTCTAGTGGCCTATTTAGAAATTGGGTATGATATTCTTCTTAAGGCTTTTAAAGGAATCAAAAATCGTCAGGTGTTTGATGAAAATTTCTTGATGGCAGTCGCAACTGTGGGAGCTATTGGCTTGAAATCTTTTGATGAAGCAACAGCTGTTATGTTGTTCTATCAGATTGGGGAATGGTTCCAGAGTTATGCGGTAGGTAAGAGTCGTAAAAATATTACGGAATTAATGGATATTCGTCCGGATTATGCCAATATTGAAGATGAAGATGGAAATTTAGAACAAGTAGATCCTGATGAAGTAGAGATTGGTACGATCATTGTGGTTAAGCCTGGTGAAAAAGTAGCTATTGATGGAATTGTTGTTGAAGGAAGTTCTACTCTAAATACAGCGGCATTAACTGGAGAAAGTTTGCCTAGAGAAGTAAGTGAAAATGATGAAGTGATTAGTGGCTGCATCAATATGACTGGCTTATTAAAAATTAAGACGACAAAAGAATTTGGGGAGTCTACTGTATCAAAAATCTTGGATCTAGTAGAAAATGCTTCTAGTAAGAAGTCTCGTTCCGAATCGTTTATTTCGCGCTTTGCGAGAATTTATACGCCAGCCGTATGTTACAGTGCTTTGGCCTTGTTCTTGCTTCCACCTGTATTCAATTTGATTATGGGAAATCCAGCTGATTTTGGTACATGGCTATATCGTGCCTTAACATTCTTGGTTATTTCTTGTCCATGTGCATTGGTAATAAGTATTCCTTTGAGTTTCTTTGCCGGAATTGGTGGCGCCAGCAACCAGGGTGTCTTAGTTAAAGGCTCTAACTATTTAGAAGCTTTGGCTTCATGTAAATATGTTGTATTTGATAAAACAGGTACAATGACACAAGGTGTGTTTGAGGTAACTGGGATTCATCATGCGAATATTCCAGAAGAGAAATTATTAGAATATGCAGCTATGGCCGAAAGCTATTCTACGCATCCTATTTCTAAAAGTTTATTAAAGGCGTATGGAAATACAATTGATAAATCTCGTATTGAAAATATTGAAGAAATCAGTGGCCATGGTGTGAAAGCTATAATTGATGGAGTGCAAGTGCTTGCGGGTAATGATAAATTAATGAAGATGTATAATATTCCTTATCAAGGATGTCATTCTGTAGGTACCATTGTACATATGGCTATTGATGGCAAATATGCAGGTCACATTGTGATTTCGGATATGTTGAAGCCACATGCCAAAGAGGCTATTGAAGCATTAAAGAAGGCTGGCATTAAACAAACAGTCATGTTGACTGGGGATGTAAAAAGTGTGGCAGATAAAGTGGCTTCTGAATTACATATTGATAAAGTGTATTCAGAGCTGTTGCCTCAAGATAAGGTGAATAAAGTTGAAGAATTATTATCTTTAAAACAACCGAAAGAAAATCTTGCCTTTGTCGGAGATGGAATCAATGATGCTCCTGTATTATCAAGAGCTGATATTGGTATTGCGATGGGTGCTTTAGGCAGTGATGCAGCTATTGAGGCGGCAGATATTGTTTTGATGGATGATGATCCATTAAAGATTTCTAAAGCCATTAAGATCGCAAAGAAGTGTATTCATATTGTATATGAGAATATTTATTTTGCGATTGGTATTAAACTCGTTTGTTTGATTTTAGGTGCCATTGGTATTGCGAATATGTGGGTTGCGATTTTTGCGGACGTTGGCGTTATGATTATTGCCATATTAAATGCGATTCGTGCATTAAATGTTAAAAATTTGTAAGGAAATCTTAGAATTTCCTTATTTTCATATTGTGTTAAATTTGTTTTAGTTGTATCTTTGTCTTGTACGCAGAAAAGGAGATTCGAGATGCAGGAATTAAAACCAATTAAAGAAGGAAAAGTACGTGAGATTTACGACAATGGGGACAACCTTATTATGGTTGCGACAGATCGTATCAGTTGTTTTGATGTAATTCTAAATAATGAAGTTACAAAAAAGGGAACTGTTTTAACACAGATGTCAAAATTCTGGTTTGACTATACAAGTGATATTTTACCTAATCACATGATTAGTGTAGATACAAAGGATATGCCAGAATATTTCCAACAAGAAAAATTTGAAGGAAAATCAATGTTATGTCGTAAATTGAACATGCTTCCAATCGAATGTATTGTTCGTGGTTACATCACAGGTAGTGGATGGGCTAGCTACAAAGAAACAGGAAAGGTTTGTGGTATTGAACTTCCAGAAGGATTAAAAGAATCACAACAACTTCCAGAACCAATTTATACACCTAGTACAAAGGCTGAAATTGGTGATCACGATGAAAACATTTCTTTTGAACAAAGTATTGCACATTTAGAAAAACACTTCCCAGGACATGGTGAAGAGTATGCGACTAAGATCAAAGATTGCACAATTGCTTTATATAAAAAATGTGCTGAGTATGCCTTAAGCAAAGGAATTATTATTGCGGATACAAAATTTGAATTTGGTTTAGACGAAAATGGAAATATCGTTATTGGTGATGAAATGTTGACTCCTGATAGTTCTCGTTTCTGGCCTGCAGACGGATATGAAGCTGGTCATTCACAACCATCATTTGACAAACAATTTGCGCGTGACTGGCTAAAGGCAAATCCAGACAATGACTGGACACTTCCTCAAGAGATTGTGGATAAGACAATTGAAAAATATCTTCAAGCTTACACAATGTTGACAGGGAAAACATTATAATTAAGAGATACCCATAAGTTGAATGCTTATGGGTAATTTTTTTGAAAACTGTATTTTTTGATGTCTAAATATATTTGAAAACCGTAAAATATGATGTTGAAATTTACTTGAAAACCGGAGGGAGCTATGTTTAAAAGAAAAATTGAATCCTATTTAGAAACATATTTGAATAGTGATGAGATTCAAATTATTATGATCGTAGAAAAGTTGGAGAAGTGGATTATTTGATCGATGATTATTCGACTTTAAGTGTCATCCCTATTGAAATAAAATCGGGACGAGATGGCTATGAATTTAGTGCATTAAAAAAAGTAATTGCAGCCCAAGAGAATAGAAGTCAAAAAGGATATGTATTCTCAAATGATAGAATCGTTAAGGAAGAAAAGAATATAGTGTATATGCCAATATACTATATTATGTTTGTGTGACGAAATGATGGATATCCATAAGTTGAAAGCTGAGAAAGACATATTTAAAAGAATAAATAAAATTTATTTGGAACACTTTTTTTCTTGGTAAAAGTCATGTATGATTCATTTAGCGAGGATATATATATGAATGATTTAGATGATAATAGACTAGATATACTTTTTGAAATGTTGGCGGAAAGTTTAAAACAAGAACAGAATGAAAAATCATATGATGTGATGTTTCCTAAAGTATTTAAAAAGTATTTTGATATTCACAATGATGAAGTAAATTATGAATTTTATTATAGTTCAATGACAACAATAATTGATGAAATAAGAAATCGAAGAAAAAATGGAAAAATTACTTTCAGGGATTACGCAATATGTTTGTTGATTGACGAAATTGAGTGGTTGGCCAAAAGAGATAAGAAGCCAGTCGATTTTTTGGAATCGATATTTGCCTTAGATTTTATGTATATATTGTCTTATGGTTTATATCACGATGAAAAATATGAGGATAAAATCATACAGGGCTTTAAAGAAATATTAGATACAAGTAAAATTTGCCAAGAAAGCTATTTATCTTTTTGTCACCAACAAACACAAGACTTCTTTCCAAAATCGTTTACATCCGATTCCTTTTATAACATTCCTATTGTAATGTCTGTAGTAGATCATTTGGATGATACAATCATTTCGAAGCGAGTAAAAAAACTATTGTTAGATAATACAGATGTAAATTATTCGGATTTACCAAGCATAAATAAAAAACACATTGAATGGTATATAGATGATATGTATTCAGACTCATACGTGTTTTCGAATATACATGAATTTGCGGTAGTCTTTGTATTAGATTATATTAAGGATAAAGAATTTATTGCACCATTCTCAGGATTTGTACAAGTGTTTAGTTGCTGGACGAATGATTTGTTTCTGATAAACAATAATGAACTTAGAACTGAAACGGATGCACTATTTTTTCTAGATGTGCCTAAGGAAGAAAAACAAGAGATAATCCGAAAAAATAATGAATGTATTGATGAAACCATGGATATTCACAAGCATGGCGATTATATTCCAGGAAGTCGTTGCATTTTGTTTGAACAGGCAAAAATTTTTGATGCTCTTTATTTTGGGTTTAAAGAAACGGAAGAATTAATTCGAAAACATAGAGATAAGATTGTGATATATATAAACTCGATAACGAATGAAAAGGTGAAATTCTATGAATATCCATTTGAGTTAAGAAAAGCAATCATTCAAAGTGCGGCTTGGATTTACGAAATGGTGGATAATGAAAGAAATATGGTAAATCATGTTTATCATATAGAATATAATGACAAGGAAAATGAGATAAAGAATTTAAAGTGTGAAATTGAAAGCTTAAAAGAAGAAAAAGAGACATTAAGTATTCAAAATAAAGAACTAGAGAATAGAATCCAAATTGTTGAATCAAAGAGTAAAGAGATATTGAATAAAGAGTTGTATAAGAATACGAAAGCATACAAACAAGAGATTTCGAAAATCAACAAAGAATTAGAAAAACAAAAAGAACATATTATTACTTTACAGAATGAAAAAGCTGAATTGAATAAACTACGTGAATTATTGTTTTCACTACAAGGAAATGAAGAAGAATGTATTGTTGAGGATACAGATATTTCTTTAAATCAATTGATCATGAATAAGACGATTTTATTTGTTGGGGGACACATAAATCTAGTAAATAAACTTAAAAAGAAATTTCCTCAAATACGATATATTTCTACAGATGATTCAATTAAGGATAATAAAATAAAAGGTGCAGATTATGTTTTCTTTTATTACGAATATCTGAATCATGGATTATATTATCAAGTCATGAATGCATGTATACGATATAATATTCCTTGGGATTATATAAAAGGAACAAACGTCGATTATTTGGAAAACTTCATGATTTCCAAATTAAAATAAGTTCTCTTCGGAGAACTTTTTTCTTGTGTTTCATTGAAATGTGTGGCTTGCTATGTTTAAATGAGGAATAGATATTAAAAAATAATAATTATTGAATATATATGGTGAGGAAAATATGAAACAAGGTGTATTTATAACATTTGAAGGAAATGATGGATCAGGAAAAACAACCGTGTGTAAAGCGGTACAAGAAGAATTAATCAAAATGGGATATGATTGTATCTATACAAGAGAACCTGGAGGAAGCAAGATTGCTGAATCTATTCGTAATATATTATTAGATGTAAATAATACGGAGATGGATGATCGTACAGAAGCCTTATTATATGCGGCAAGTCGTAGACAACATTTAAAAGAAGTAGTTCTTCCGGCATTAGAAAATAAGAAGATCGTATTGTGTGATCGCTTCATTGATTCAAGTTTAGCTTATCAAGGAATTGCCCGCGGTATTGGGTTAAAAGAAGTGTGGGATATCAATCAATTTGCAATCGATGGGTGTATGCCAGAAAAGACATTGTTTTTATCTGTTAGTGTAGAAACGGGCAAAAAAAGAATGAATCTTCGTGGTGATTTAAATCGTTTGGATCAAGAAGAAAGTTCATTCCATAAAGCTGTACGCCAAGGCTATGAAACACTAGTGTCTATGTATCCAGAGCGTATTGAAGTCATTGATGCCGAGCCTTGCAAAGAGGAAGTATTAAAAAGTGCCATGGACTGTGTTTTAAAGGTTATTAAAGAATATGAATAAAGAGTATTTAAAAAAGGCACAGCCAATCGTTTATCAGACATTGTCAAATGCTTTAAAGAATCAAAGAGTGGCGAACGCCTATTTATTTCATGGACCTAAAGGTTCGAGTAAATTAGAAACAGCCGTCTTATTTGCGCAAAGCATTGTATGCGAACATACAGATGTGGATGGTTTTGCATGTCAAGAATGTGAAACTTGTAAGCGAATTGAAAATGAAGAGTCTTTAGATTATATGATCGTATCGAATGATCGAATAAAGAAGAAAGATATTGTAGATTTACAGGCGTTCTTTGAATCCACTAGTGCCGGAAAACAAAATGCTCGAATCTATATTCTAGATCATTATGATAAGGCTACACCGGATGCTTCAAATAGTTTGTTGAAGTTTTTAGAGGAGCCAAGTGAAGGGATTTATGGTATATTAATTGCGGATGAAAAGTCCAATGTATTACCGACTATCCAATCTAGATGTCAGGCTATTCATTTTAAGCCTGAAAGTTGTGAGCATGCATTGCTTGAAAATACAAGTGAAGAAAATGCGAAGATGCTTGCAGAATCTGGATATACATATGATAAGGCCATTGAATTATTGGCTTTACCTGATTTTGAAGAATTGAAACAAATTGCATTTGATTATATTGAACATGCATCTTCTTTTGCACAAATTGAAAAGATGCAGACAAATGTGTTTGTGAATAAATCAGATCGTATGAATAAGGATTGGATACAGTTGTGGATTCAGTGGGTTTTATTCTATGTAAAAAATGACAGGGTAAATGTACCTTTAGAAAAAAAAGTAAAACTATATTCGATTTTAGTTGAAAATATGGACATGTTATATCGACCAGTCGATTTAGGTTTATTTATGGATAAGCTTTATTATGATATTAGGAAGGCTGTGATTTAGTGAATACAGAAGGAAAAGCAACATATAAATATATTGTTTATATACAGTTTGAAGAATCAAAAAAAGCCTACACTTTCGGTTCAAATGTAAAATACTATACAAATGATATCGTTGTTGTAGAAACAGTACGTGGACAAGAATTAGGAAAGGTTTGTGTTCCTACCGTTGATTTTGATGCTTCCAAAGTAAAAGGAGATATTAAGCCGGTATTGCGTAAGGCAACACCAGAAGATATTAAGTGTAAAGAAGAAAATGTAGAAAGAGCTAAAGAAGCTATGAAGATTTGTCACGAGTGTGTCGCAAATTTGAAGTTGGATATGCATTTAATTAGTTCTGAATATACATTGGATCGTACGAAAGTCATCTTTACATATGTGTCGGATGATCGTGTGGATTTTAGACAACTATTGAAAGATTTAGCACAACACTTGCATTGTCGTATCGAGTTAAGACAAGTGGGTCCAAGAAACAAGGCTAAAATTGTCGGTGGAATTGGAAACTGTGGTATGGAGTGCTGCTGCTCAAGATTTATGTCAGATTTTGATACCGTATCTATCAATATGGCAAAAAACCAATTGTTGGCATTGAATATTCAAAAGTTGAGTGGACAGTGTGGAAAACTAATGTGTTGTTTACGTTTTGAGAATGAAGAATATACACGAATGCGTAAGGATTTGCCAAAAATCAATTCAACTGTGACATATAAAGATAAAAAGTATCGTATTTCAAGTATGAATGTTCTTCAAAAGCAGGCTAAGTTAGAGAACAAAGAAGAAGTCTTATTTGTGGATTTCAAAGAATTGTGGCCAGACAAGGAATTAAATAATGATTAGACAGAAGAGTTTTGAATCGAATACTTCCACCTTGTATTTGGTTCCTACACCTATTGGAAACTTACAGGAAATGACACCAAGAGCTTTGGACATTCTAAAAGAAGTGAGTGTCATTGCAGCTGAGGATACGCGTAACACAAAAAAACTTTTAATGGCTTACGGCATTGATACGATGTTGATGTCTCATCATGAGCATAACCAACAAACAAGTATTCCTAAAATTATTGAACGTTTAGAGAATGGAGAAGATGTTGCGGTAGTATCGGATGCAGGTTATCCTTTGGTTTCGGATCCAGGACAGAAATTGGTTCAAGAAACAATTTCACATGGATTTAATGTGGTTTCTGTTTCAGGTGCCAACGCAGCTATGAATGCATTGGTTGCGAGTGGATTGAGTTGTTATCATTATTTGTTCTATGGTTTTTTAGACAATAAGAGTTCAAAAAGAAAGAAACAGCTAGAAGAAATAAAAACTATTCCTTATACAACAATTTTCTATGAAGCGCCTCATCGTATTGAAGATACTTTGCAGGATATGTTAGAAGTGTTGGGAAATCGTCAAATGTGCTTGGCTAGAGAACTAACAAAAGTGCATGAAGAATATATTCGTGGAACCATTGAAGAAGTGTTAGAAGTGGCTTCTACTTGTAAAGGTGAAATGGTTATTGTCATGGATGGCTTTAAACAAGATGAAGTTGTATTTGACATGTATACAGCCATTACGAAAGTGGATGAATATATCGAATCTGGAATGCGAACAAAGGAAGCTATCGGTTTGGTTGCCAAAGAAATGGCTTGTAAAAAGAATGAATTATATGAAGCTTATCATAAAAGATAGGCTTTTTTTGTTTTATATAAAGCATAATTAATTGTTTCAGAAAATTAAATGAAAAAGTAATTGAATACGTTTCAGAAAATACTATAATAGGTTACATAAAAAGAGAAGAGGAAGAATTATGAATAAGAGAAGTGTATGTGCCCTAGGTATGGCATTTGTGCTTGCAGGATGCTCTGCAGGTGGATCGGGTTCTGGTAAAGAACAAACATTAACCGTTGGTTTGTTTACGGAAATGAATGGAGATTTCTCTCCAATGTATTATCAAACAACAAACGATTCAAACGTAGTTAACTTGGTATATCAAGGATTATTGGCATATGACAAGGATGCCAATTTAGTTCCAGAATTGGCAAAAGAATTACCAACTATCAGTGATGATGGAACCACAATGACATTCAAATTGAAGAAAGGTGTTAAATTTAGTGATGGATCTAAATTTACTTCAAAAGATGTAAAGGCAACATTTAGCGTAATGGCTGATCCAAGTTATACAGGACGTTTTTCTAGCAATGTTGATTTCTTGAATGGATATAGTGAATATCATGATGGAGATGCAAAGGAAGTATCTGGTATTGAAACACCAGATGATTATACGGTTGTATTCCATTTGTCAAAACCAAAAATTGATGCAGAGTCTACTTTGGGAACACAAAAGATTTGTAGTGCTAAAACATTGAAGTACAAAAAAGGGAAAACTTCAAATGTGGAAAAGAATAATAGTAACCCTATTGGAACTGGTCCTTATAAATTGAAATCATTCTCTAAAACGGAAGGTGCTTCATTGGATCGAAATGAAAACTTTGAAGCTAAGGACGGAGAATATCAGATTTCTAAGATTATGATCAAGAAAACAGAAACTTCGACTGAAATTAAAGAATTAGAAAATGGAACCGTTGATTATATTCCAGATGTAGTCGATGCCAATAAAATCAATACAGTTGCTAAAGATAAAGACAAAGGTTTGACAATGGATTCTTATCCAAGTGATCGTGAAGACTTCTTGTTTATGAATACGGCTACAGGTGCATGTCAAGATCAGGCAGTACGTCAGGCTTTGGCTTATGGATTTGATCGTGAAGCCTATATCGCAAGCTATTATAAGCTAGATGATAAAGATGCAAAATTAGCATATGTCCCAGGCATGTTTGGTAACCCGGTATCTGGCGCAAATGGTGCATATATTCGTGGAGAAGAAAAAGTAGACGGTGCTACTTACTACGATTATGATGTAGAAAAGGCAAAACAAATCTTAGACGATGCTGGATGGACTGTTGGTAGTGATGGTATTCGTGAAAAAGACGGACAGAAATTATCTATTAAATTCTTGGCTACAAAAGAAAAAGATGCGATGGACACATTGATTCCTATGTTACAAAAACAATGGGGCGAACTTGGTGTCGACTTTAAGGCAAACACAATGGAATTTAATACAGTTATTGCGACAGTAGGTGATGATTCAGCCGTTGGTGATTGGGATGTATCTTATTTAGGATTCTCTTATGGAAGTCCTGAAGATACAGGTGTTGATTACTTGATTCAATCAGAAGGTGTAAATAACTTTGCTCGTTTAAAAGATGATGAATTAGATTCATACTTAGCTGCAGGTGCTTATACAGCTGATAAAGAGGCTTCAGCTGCTGCTTACTTAAAGGCTTATGTTCGTCAAACTGAATTGTGTGCATACTTACCTACAGATGGTGTACAAACATATTGTTTACGTAATAAGAAAGTAAAAGGAATGAAGACTTCTTCAACGTTTATTTGGTCACAATCAATGGCTACAGCATATATTGATGATTAATAAGAAAAGGATTTCGTTTGAAATCCTTTTTTTAAACCTTAATGATTTGAATGTTCTGGTTATTGAGCTCTTCGATATAGGAAGAATCAATAGAATGATCAGTTATAACTGTTTTTACTTTGTTTTTTAAATTTAGTGGAACGACTCCACGCTTAGAAAATTTATCACTCTCTGTTAAGACAATGATTTGTTCAGCCTGATGTGACATATCACGTACGGCTTGAGCACGCATTTGATCACGGCTTGAAAAACCAATTTTAGAATCATATCCATCGGTACCAATGAAAAAATAATCGACAAAAAAATTAGATACACATTCCTGCACCATAGGGCCGACCATAACTTGTGAATCTTGTTGATAAATACCACCTAGAAGGATGATTTGAAAATTAGATTTTCCACGTATATAGGCTGCGATAAAAGCACTGTTAGTTATGATTGTTAAGTCTTTATGAAGTTGTGTTAAAGTATCGGCTAAAAGTGCACAACAACTACCACTTTCAATCATAATTGTATCGCCCTCACTTACAAGTTCGGCAGCTTTTAAGGCTATTTTTTTCTTTTCCTCATAATGATATGCGATTCTGCCATTGATATCATCTGCACTGCATAAAACAGCATATCCATGTTCACGTTTGATGATTCCTTTAGCTTCTAATGCATCTAAATCTTTGCGAACCGTCACTTGTGAAACATCTAAATATTCAGCTAGTTGAGAAACTTCAACTTTCTTTTCAGATGTCAGTAATTCTAATATTTTATTTGTTCTATTTTTCATTTGTATCGATTCCTATCATTTTGTTTATATAATAAGGTTTTTTTGTTTCAAATGAAAGCATTTATATTATTTTCTTTAAATACATTTAAATACTCTTTTAAATCTTCTGGATGATAAGAAGGAACATTTTCATAATCGTATTTTTGGTTTAAAAGATGATACTTATTTTCTCCAAATTGATGGAATGGTAGAAGCTGACACTTGTTTATTCCCATGTTATGAAGTGTTTTCGCAAATTCTTTTGCGTCTTCTAAAGAATCATTAAATTCTGGAATGACAGGGATTCGCGGAAGAACTGTTTTACCACTTTCGATGGCATGTTTCATGTTGAGCAAAGGCAATTCGTTTGAAACGTTTGTACCTTCTATGTGCTTGTCTGCACTCCAATGTTTCATATCAAAAAGAATGTAATCAACTTGTTCCATGACCCAATCAAATGTTTCTTGTGTCGCAAAACCAGTTGTTTCACAACACGTATGAAGCCCCTCTTCTTTGGCTGCTAGAAGGAGTTCTCTTGAAAAATCTGGTTGAAGTAAGAGTTCACCTCCAGAAAGAGTAAGTCCACCACCACTTTCTTCGTAGAATACTTGATCTTGTAAAACAATCTTAAGTATTTCTTCTACTGATTTTTGTTCGCCCTGTGCATCTAATGCGTTGTTTATACATTCATTCACACATTTTTTGCATCCATTACATTGATTATGGTTGATTTTGATGAATGTGCCACTTACACCTATGGCATTTTGTGGACATGTTTCAATACAATGATGGCAGTTTATACATTTTTTTTGATCCCAAAGAATTTGTGTTTGCACAAGCTGACTCTCAGGATTTGCACACCACTTGCAACGAAGGGGACATCCCTTTAGAAAAACGGTAGTACGTATGCCTGGACCATCATTTACACTGAATTTTTGAATATTAAAAATAATGCCTGTTGTATTTCGATTTGCTTTTTCCATTGTGTTGATCTCCTTGAATGTATTATAACACGTTGAAGTTGCGAATGAAAGCTTATTAAATTATGAATGAAATGTATTGACACGATATGAGCTAAGTGATACTTTAAAAGCAGATATTAGTTACGAATGAAATAAATAGGAGAGTATATATGGAAAATGCAGAACATTTTGGGACATTGACTAAACGAATGAAGGAATTTCGTGAAGAAGTATTGGATGAGAAACCTTATATTGATGCTGAACGTGCAATTTTAGCTACAGAAGCTTATAAAGAAAATTTAAATCAACCACGAGTAATGGTTCGAGCTAAAATGCTAGAAAAAATATTGGATCATATGAGTATATATATTGAGGATAAATCTCTTTTGGCAGGAAACCAAGCGACTAAGAATCGTAATGCTCCAATTTTTCCTGAATATACTATGGAATTTGTGATCAACGAATTGGATCAGTTTGAAAAAAGAGATGGGGACGTCTTCTATATCACAGAGAAGACGAAGGAACAACTTAGAGAAATTGCACCATTCTGGGAAAACAATAATTTACGTGCAAGAGGAGAAGCACTTCTTCCTGAAGAAGTTCGTGTTTTTATGGAAACCGGTGTATTTGGAATGGAAGGCAAGCTAAATGCCGGAGATGCGCATTTGGCGGTGAACTATGAGCGCATCTTGAAGGATGGATTAAAAGGATACGAAAAGCGTGTAAAAGAATGTAAAGCATCTCTTGATTTGACGGATCCTGATAGTATTGACAAGTATTGTTTCTATAATGCAGTTCTTATTGTGTTAGATGCAGTACGTACTTTTGCGAATCGTTATAGTGTTCTTGCGAAGAAATTAGCAGAAAAAGAATTGAATCAAGAACGTAAACTAGAACTATTAGAGATGAGTAGAATTTGTGCAAAAGTTCCGTATGAACCAGCGGAAACTTTTCAAGAAGCTGTACAATCCGTATGGTTTATTCAATTGATTCTACAAATTGAATCCAATGGACATTCTTTAAGTTATGGAAGATTCGATCAATATATGTATCCATATTATGATCGAGATATTAAAAACGGAAATATTACAGAAACAGAGGCTTTGGAACTATTGACTTGTTTGTGGATCAAAACACTAACAATCAATAAAGTACGTTCTCAAGCACATACATTAAGTTCAGCAGGTTCTCCTATGTATCAAAATGTAACGATTGCAGGTCAGACAACAGATAAAAAGGATGCGGTCAATGATTTGAGTTTCTTAGTTTTAAAATCAGTTGCACAGACTCGTTTGACACAACCAAATTTAACTGTTCGTTATCACAAGAATATCAATAAACAATTCTTTGATGAATGTGTAGAAGTTATGCGTTTAGGATTTGGTATGCCTGCATTGAACAATGATGAAATTATAATTCCTTCATTTATGGATTGGGGCGTTAAAGAAGAAGATGCCTATAATTACAGTGCCATAGGCTGTGTAGAAACAGCGGTTCCAGGTAAATGGGGATATCGTTGCACAGGCATGTCTTATATCAATTTTCCAAGAATGCTTTTGTGTACGATGAATAATGGTGTGGATCTTACAAGTAATAAACGTTTCACAAAGGGTTATGGCTATTTTACCGAAATGGAAAATTATGAAGAGCTATTAAAAGCATGGGATAAGACGGTAAGGGAAATCACTCGTTATAGTGTGATTGTTGAAAATGTGATTGATAAAGCGTCTGAAAGAGATGTACCTGATGTTCTTTGTTCAGCTTTAACAGATGATTGCATTGCCAGAGGTAAAATAATCAAAGAAGGTGGAGCTGTATATGATTTTATTTCAGGTCTACAAGTTGGAATCGCAAATATGGCAGATTGCTTGGCCGCAATAAAGAAGTTGGTATATGAAGAAAAGAAAATCACAAGACAAGAACTTTGGGATGCAATCTTAGATGATTTTTCATCACCAAAAAATAAGAAGATTCAGGAAATGTTGATTCGTGAAGCTCCAAAATATGGAAATGATGATGACTACGTAGATCAATTGATTGTGGAAGCGTATGATTCTTATATTGATGAAATCAAAAAATATCCAAATACGCGATATAATAGAGGACCAATTGGTGGTATTCGTTATGCGGGAACTTCATCAATTAGTGCAAATGTTGGACAAGGTATGTCTACGATGGCTACACCTGATGGTCGAAATGCGTTCGAACCTTTGGCAGAAGGCTGCAGTCCGGCTCATAATAGTGATAAGAATGGTCCAACGGCTGTGTTTAAAAGTGTATCTAAGCTTCGTACAAATAAAATTACAGGTGGAGTTTTACTAAATCAGAAAATGACGCCGCAAATGTTGTCAACAGAGGAAAACCGTCAAAAACTAGAATTGTTGATTCAAACATTCTTCAATCGTTTACATGGATATCACGTGCAATATAACATTGTTTCTAAGGAAACTTTGATTGATGCGCAGAAGCATCCTGAAAAACATAAAGATTTAATTGTTCGTGTAGCTGGATATAGTGCTTTCTTCAATGTGCTTTCCAAAAAGACGCAAGATGATATTATTGGACGAACAGAGCAGTCTTTAATGTAAATAAATGAAAATCCTTTGAAAAAATAGTTGAAAACAGATTTTGCTAGGTGTATCCTATAGACAACCGATGCGAAAGAGATCAAACTAAGAACCGGATACAAAGAGATTCTAGTAGTGGTGGAAGCTAGATTATTACGACTTGGCAAATGGACTTTCAAGGGCAAGGTGAAAAGAAATTCTGAGTAGCTGCGACGTGTTCCGTGCGTTAAATGGATCGAATGTGATGGCATTCTAGAGGTGGGTATAACTATACCAATTCAGGTGGTACCGCAGATTATTTTGATATTCTGTCCTGTGTCAAATTTTTAATTTGATGCAGGATTTTTTATTTATAAGGAGAGTGATGAAAAGTGTTAGCTGACTGGTGGTGGTACAAAGAATAAATGATTAGGAGGAAAAAGAATATGTACAAGAAATTATTGGCATATGGATTAGCTTTATTAATGTGTGGATGTAGCGCAAAAGCTGCAGGTAATAATCAAGTGTTGACCGTTGGGTTGAGTTCTGAAATGAATGGAACCTTTTCACCTATGTATTACCAAACGACAAATGATTCTTATGTTGTGGATTTGGTTTATCAAGGGTTGTTGAAATACAACAAAAAAGGAGAGTTAGTTGCAGATTTGGCTAAGTCCTTACCTGAAATCAGTGA